>Ga0137415_10003887_pt1 | contig 14827 bp, 12 predicted proteins | sample CZODoug3_1_1_16f_FD_183082 | JGI IMG/M metagenome (GOLD analysis project Ga0137415, IMG submission 183082) | Vadose zone soil fungal communities from Angelo Coast Range Reserve, California, USA - CZODoug3_1_1_16fungal (Hybrid Assembly) | ecosystem: Environmental > Terrestrial > Soil > Vadose... | reverse complement strand
TCCACCGCCTCCAATGAAGCCAAATCGGCATTCGGCGATGCCTCGGTCTATCTCGAAAAATATCTGCAGAAGCCGCGGCACATCGAAATCCAGGTACTCGGCGACGGCCGCGGCGGCGCGATCCATCTCGGCGAGCGCGATTGCTCGCTGCAGCGACGCCATCAGAAGGTCTGGGAAGAAGGCCCTTCGCCGGCGCTCGACGCCGCCTCGCGCAAAAAAATTGGCGCGACCTGTGCGAAGGCCATGCAGGAGATGAAATATCTCGGCGTCGGCACCGTGGAATTCCTCTACGAGGACGGCGAATTCTATTTCATCGAGATGAACACCCGCATCCAGGTCGAACATCCCGTCACCGAGATGATCACCGATATCGACCTCGTGCTGGAGCAGATCCGGATCGCGGCCGGCGGCGACCTGCCGGTGACGCAGGATGAAGTGTTGATCAACGGCCACTCCATCGAATGCCGCGTCAACGCCGAAAACCCCGTGACCTTCCGCCCCTCGCCCGGCAGGATCCTGCAATACCATCCGCCCGGCGGCCTCGGGGTGCGGATCGATTCCGCCGTCTACCAGGGCTACGTCATCCCGCCCTATTATGACTCGCTGGTCGGCAAGCTGATCGTCCATGGCAAGACCCGCGCCGAGTGCCTGATGCGGCTGCGCCGTGCGCTGGACGAAATGGTGGTGGAAGGCATCGAGACCACGCTGCCGCTGTTCAGGGCCCTGGTCCGGGAACCCGACATTATTGACGGCGACTATCATATCCACTGGCTCGAACAGTATCTGGCTGGGAAAGCCGGCGGTTGAGCGACAACTTGCCTGTCGAAAACAATGACAAGCCCCTGGAACCAATTGACCGAACAGGCGTTCTGTCCCGCTGGGAAAAATCTTTCCCGTTCGGGGGACTGCTTGAATTCCGTTCGCTTATGACGCGAGACTGTCGTGACGTCTGATGCCACGCGCCGGCGCGCGATGGGCCAAATCCTGCTGCTCGCGGCGGGCCTCATGGTGCTGACGGTTATCAGCGCCGGTTCGGTCTATCTGGTGAACAAGGCACGGGAGGACGCGCGCTGGGTGGTCCACACCGTCGAATCCGAAAACCAGATATCCTTCACCCAATTGCAATTGCGCCGGGCCGAAAGCGCACAGCGCGGTTTTCTTCTGACATTGCAGCCCAGGTTTCAAACCGATTTCGAGGAAGCGGCATCCCAGCTTGGGCCGGCGATGACGCGGCTGGGCCAGCTCGTAAGCGACAATCCTGTTCAAAGGCGGCTGCTGGACCAGATGGTTCCACTCAGCAATCAGCGGATCGACGAATTCCGTCAAACCATCGAACTTGCCCGGATGCGGCGTTTGGACGCCGCCGCCAAGATCGTGCGCGAGGACGTCGGGCGCGACGCCATGAATCACATCTACGATCTGGCCGGCCAGATGCGCGCGGAAGAAGATCGTCAGTTCGCCCTGCGCACGGCTGATGCGGACCGCAGCCAGACCCTGGCGGCATCGATGACCGGGATCGGTTCGGGTTTCGTTGTCGTGCTGGCGGGCATCTCGATTTTTCTGGTGCGGCGCTCCTTGCGCGCGCGTGAGGACGCCGAAGCGCAGCTGCGGGATAATAACCTCAATCTGGAGGCCACCATCGACGAGCGCACCGCCGATCTCCGCGAGGCCAACGACGAAATCCAGCGCTTCGCCTATATCGTCAGCCACGATCTGCGCTCGCCGCTGGTGAACATCATGGGCTTCACCAGCGAGCTCGAGGAGCTGCGCGGCGACATTTTCAGGCGGATCGCGGCACTCGGCCGCGACGCCGCTTCGGCTTCACCGCTGCCCGCCGGCGATATCGAGCCGGTCCTCGACGGCGAAGACAAGCAACTGTCGCAGGATTTCGCCGAGGCGCTCGGATTCATCAAATCGTCGATCGCCAAGATGGACCGGCTGATATCAGCCATCCTCAACCTCACCCGCGAGGGGCGGCGCGACTTCGAGCCGGTGCGGATCGAGACCCGCGAACTGATCGCAGGTATTGTTGCGACCGTCGCGCATCAGGCTGCCGAGGCCGAGGCCCAGATTCGCGTCGAACCGCTGCCGGCCATCGTCAGCGATCGCCTCGCGCTGGAGCAGATTTTCTCCAATCTGATCGACAACGCGCTCAAATATCTCAAGCCGGGCGTTCCCGGTGACATCTCTGTCCGGGGCCGGACCAAGCTGGGCTTTGCGATTTTCGAGATCGCCGACAACGGCCGCGGCATCGATCCCAAGGACCACCAGCGGATTTTTGACCTTTTCCGTCGCGCCGGTACACAGGACAAGCCAGGACAGGGAATAGGACTTGCCCATGTCCGGACCCTGGTGCGGCGGTTGGGCGGAACCATGTCGGTGGCATCGGAACTTCACAGCGGCAGCACATTCACGATAACACTGCCCATCAATTGGACAGCCAGTAAGCGGAACCGAGATTCATGAACAAACCGGTCAAAATCATCATGATCGAGGACGACGAGGGGCATGCCCGTCTGATCGAACGAAATATCCGCCGTTCCGGCGTCAACAACGACATCATGCCGTTCAGCAATGGTACAGCTGCGGTGAATTATCTGTTCGGCAGCGATGGCACCGGGACCGACCACAAGGGCGAGGCATTGCTGATTCTGCTCGATCTGAATCTGCCTGACATGACCGGCATCGACATTTTGCGGCGGGTCAAGGAAAACAAATATCTCAAATGTGCGCCGGTCGTGGTGCTCACCACCACGGACGATTCGCAGGAGATCAAGCGCTGCTATGAACTCGGTTGCAACGTCTACATCACCAAACCGGTAAACTACGAAAGCTTCGCCAACGCCATTCGCCAGCTCGGGTTGTTCTTTTCCGTCATCCAGGTTCCACAAGCCGCCCCATGAACGCTACCACGCCGACATTACTGTATATCGACGACGACGCGGCGCTTGCCCGCCTGGTCGACCGCGGCCTGACGCGATTGGGCTTCAAGGTCATTCATGCGGCGAGCGGCACGCACGGGCTTGAGCGTCTTGAGCAAGGCGGCATCGACGTCGTCGCGCTCGATCAATACATGCCCGGCCTTGACGGGCTGGAAACCCTCGAGCGGATTTTGGCAATCCCGAATGCACCCCCGGTGGTGTTTGTCACGGCCTCGCAGGATTCGGCTATCGCCGTTACCGCGCTGAAGGCGGGCGCGGCCGACTATCTGGTCAAGGACGCGCAAGGCGATTTCATCCCCCTGCTTCAGGTTGCCGTCAACGGCGCGCTGCGGCAGGCATGTATCCGGAAAGCCCGCGATGACGCCGAGGCCGAGGTCCACGCCTCGCGCGACCGCTATGCCGCGCTCGCCGCCGAACGCGAGATGCTGTTGCGCGAAGTCAACCATCGCGTCGGCAACAGTCTGCAGATCATCGCGTCGCTGCTGCATCTGCAGGCCAATTCGAGCACCGAGGATGACGTCAAGGCGGCGCTGACCAATGCGATGGGGCGGGTCGCCGCCGTGGCGCAGGTTCACCGCCGGCTTTACACTTCGCATGACCTGAAGAGCGTGCTGCTGAACCAGTATCTCGACGCCCTGCTGGAGGATCTCCGCAGGTCCGCCGAGGGCAACAAGATGTCGCGGCTGACGGTGAAGGCCGAGCCGGTCGAGATCGATCCCGACCGTGCGGTGGCGATCGGCATCATCGTCAATGAGCTCGTGATGAACGCCGTGAAATACGCCTATCCCGACGGCGCCGGACCTATTCATGTCGACCTCAGGGCGCAAGGCGACGACCTGCTGTTGTCGATTGCCGACGACGGCGTCGGCCTCAACGTCAAGACCGACCCGCGCTCGACCGGAATGGGACAGCGGATCGTCACCGCCATGGCGAGCAAGCTCGACGCCAGCGTCGAGCGCGACCCCGCCCATGCCGGCACCCGGATCATGCTGAAATTCCGCCGTGCCCGCGCGCCAGTGGCGGCGAAGTCCGCCACCGCGGCTGGGTAGCTCGGGCGTGCGCGCGGTACGGATACGGGCTGAAGCAGACAGAGTCTTTGCGATTTCGTTTTGGCGGAATGTTCCCACGCCCTTTGCTGGCGAGCGAGTTCCTGATCCGCATCGTATCCACGATCCGCGAGTAACATCGTTTGTGGAAGCAAAAGATGCCATTGAGCACACGACGGTCATTTACAAGCCGAACGCCGTGCGGCTTGTTCGGCAGCATCGGCTTGATTGCGGTCCGTTCATAGTCACTGAGTTCGTAGCGCATGATTCGAGGCTCCAGTTTCGGAGCTTGAATCACCTCCGCGGCAGCGCCATCAACCCGCAATGGCCCGTGGCGGTGCCGCTAATGCTATGAAGTTACTTCCGCTTTCGGCGGCATAGCGGACCTGGCCGGACTTGCTGCTGGCTCGATCGGGTCGCGAATGACCCGATTCGGAAGTGCGCCGCGCCGCTGGCAGATCGTCCGCATGCTCGAAGCTGGGGCTATTCGGCTGTTGCTCGGGGAAGATCGGAAGGAGTCGTGTTCGGGTCAGAACACGTCGATCGTAGGGAAACGAGGCTCCCCTGTGATGCAGTCCCAAAGGTAAATTGCAAGGCCGACGTCGCCGGTCCAAAGGGAATACCGTCCGCGGCCAACGACTACCTGAGAGCCGCGATACTGGACGATGGCCGTCATAGCGAATTGGCGTGCGCGGTCGAGCCACATCGGGTCGTTGGTGCGGCGGTAGAGCTTGAGGAATGCGTAGCCATTCCCACCCGTGCCGTGGCAAAGGTTCGAGCCCTTGGTAAGCGGTCCGGCGGCCCAGCTGAAGCGACCGGCATCTAAAAGAAGTGCGTCAAATTCAGGGGTAGCAAAGGGCGCATCCGCAAAGGCCGTCACCATACCGGGCGCACCGTGACAGTGCTGGCATAGCGTAGGCGGCTTCTCGCGCTTGCTTCTCACGCCCCAGGTTGCCCCAACTTCAGACTGCCACGCATTCGCTGCGAGGGTTTTCGGCACAAATTCAGCCACCTGCGCTTGCTGCGTCGGCGTCAACCAATCCCACCCGCGCAATAACGGGATGACGTTGCCGGCGAAACCGTGAACGGGCCCGAGCCAACGGTCGTTGGCACCATAAAGATCTTGGGTCCAAAGTGGACCTTGCGGCGTGTCCTCCAGGTCGGCCAACAGCCGGGCGGCCTGCATTTCGAACAGGTCGCGCCATCGCGATTCCTTTGTCATCTCGGCCATGTGGATTGCGGCCAGCATGGACCCGGGCATGCCCCACATGAGCTCTCGGATCGGCAGTCCAGTATTTGCTTCTGCGCGCGCATGAACCAGATCAGCCAGGATCGGTGTCGGCGCAAGACGCATGGCGACAAGTGCCGAACCCATGTCGCCGAAGAGCAACGAGCCATGCTTCGCATAATCGGTTGGCGAATTGCTTTCGAAAGCGGCGATCGTCCGCTCCAAAAGCTTTGGCAGCACAGGGCGAAAGTCTTCAGTAACGCGGGTAGCACCGACGCGATGCAAATAATCTAGCGCCCAAATGACACCGGCCGCGCCCATGTAGAAACTGGGGTTACCGTCTCCCACCCCATCGTCACTAGGGTGACCCGGCCAGAACCTGTCGGGATCGAAATGGGCGATTGCATCGGCCGCAATTTCTTCGATCGCCGCCCGGACAGCCAATTCGCTCCAGGCGTCATGTGTAAGCGGGCGATGACGACCGAGGACAATCATGCCTGAGGGCCTCCTGAGCGCGATCCATCTTGTTCTTCAGACGAAGGGAAGTAAGGATCGCACGATTAAACGCAACGTATCCAAAACCGTGACACGCGGCAAACGAACAATACCATTCGACGCCACGGCGGGAATTGCCACTTTTCGGACCACCCACCCTATCCGACTTGAGTCCGGAATGCGCGCCAACACCGCGAAGATCCCGATCGCCGCCACCGTGATCACGGTGCCGATCCCCATCGCGAAGGTCGCGGCGATGCCGGCCCAATCATAAATTAGACGGCTTGATAAAAAGCAAATAACTATGGCTCGATGCGTATTGGTCTGATTGCGTTTGTGGCACTTGCGGCTGATCAAGTTCCGCTATGCTCCGATTGCGAGCAAATTCCCCAACGTCGCCAATCCTGAGAGGCTTCCGTGCAAACGCCCACACACGACACTCTCGCCCCGACCCGGATCGAGGTCTTCCATTACAAAGCCGCCATCAGCGAGCCGATCGTCACCTCGTTCGGCTCGATCCCCGCGCGCAACGCCCTCCTGATCAGGGTAGAGGACCAGGACGGGGCTTTTGGATGGGGCGAGGTGTGGGCAAATTTTCCGCCTTCCGGAGCTGAAAGCAAGTTGAGACTGCTCGAGACGGTGATCTTGCCGATGTCGCTTGGGCGCAGCTGGACCAGTCCCGCTGCAGCCTGGATCGATCTAACCCAGCGGATGCGGCGCAACGCCATTCAGAGTGGCGAGCCGGGCCCATTCGCCGCCTGCATTGCCGGCATCGAGGTTGCGCTCTCGGATCTCGCCGCGCGCAAGGCCGGGCTGCCGCTCTGGAAAAAGCTCGGCCGATCGGCGAAACCCGAGCCAGTGATGGCGTATGCCAGCAACCTCAACCCCAAGGGTGCGCCCGAATACGTCGCGATGTGCCGCGAGCGCGGCTACCGCGCCTTTAAGCTGAAGGTCGCCTTCGACATCAAAAGCGACTTGGCAAATGTGCGCGAAATCTCTGCCGGCCTTAAGGAAGGCGAGCGATTCATGATCGATGCCAGCCAGGGCTGGGACCTCTCGACCGCCCGACCTGCGGTCGAGGTGTTCAGCCAATTTCCACTGGATTGGATCGAAGAGCCGATACCGGCGGATGATCCGCCGGAGCACTGGGCGGAGCTTGCCATGCTCTCACGCATCCCGCTGGCGGGCGGCGAGAATTTGATTGGCTTTCGGCAATTCGACGCTGCGATCACTGCTGGTCATCTCGGCGTGATCCAGCCAGATATCTGCAAGTGGGGCGGGATTTCAGGCTGCGAAGCCGTCGCGCGGCGAGCGATCGCCGCCGGCCGTCGCTACTGCCCACACTGGCTCAACTCAGGTATCGGCCTGCACGCGGCCGCACATGTGCTGGCCGCCGTGGGCGGTGACGGACTACTTGAGCATGACGCCATGGAGAACCCGCTTCAGGCTGTGCTTGCCGAACCCTTCCCGCCCCTCGTCAACGGCCGCTTCGCCGTGAGCGATGCGCCAGGGCTTGGTGTTGCGCCCAATCTGCTGGAAGCCAAGCCATTTCTGGTTCACCGGAGCGAGCATCGGAAATAATCCGGGCGGCAGTTCCCAGAGCTGACATCCCGTGAACGGGCCGGGTGCGGGCTTTCCATTTACGCCTCGGCCCTTGTGGGTTAAGTTCCGACGGGTACCATGAGCCGTGCGTGGCTGATTTGTCCGCGGACTGGGAGCTGGATATGCACAGCCGATGAGCGACATCTCTTTCGAGACGGCTCTGGGCGAACGCGTCGATGACATGCTCGACGCCTGCACGCGATGCGGCAAGTGCGTCGAGGTTTGTCCGAGTGTGAGACCCGCCGGCATTTCGGTTACGCGCTCCGAAGACATCATCAGCGGCGTGCTCGATCTGGTGCGGACCGGCGATGGTCCCGAGGCGTCGCGCAAATGGGCGGCGTCCTGCATGCTCAGCGGGGAATGCATCAAGGCGTGCGACTACGGTGTCAATCCGCGTTTCCTGCTTGCGATGGCGCGCCTCGGCATCGCAAAGGCCGACAGCGGGCTGCCTGAACGACGCCGACAAGGCCTAGAGAGATACCGCGATCTCGGCCGCGATGTGACGGTGCTCTCGCGTTTGCAGCTCGATGGCGAGGTACTGGAGCGGCTTGGCCAGAAATCGGCGGCCGTATCGAAACCCGCCGAGGCGCCCGACTTCATTTTCTATACTGGCTGCAACGTGCTCAAGACGCCGCATATCGCGTTACTTGCCCTCGATATCATGGATGCGCTTGGCGTCACTTACCAGGTGATGGGTGGACCGAGCCATTGTTGCGGCGTCATGCAGTTGCGCCCTGGCGACGTCGAGATGTCCGGGCGGATGGCCTCGAGCACGATGGAAAAGCTGTCGCACTCCAAGTCCGGCCAGGTGATCTCCTGGTGCCCGAGCTGCTACGTCCAGTTCACGGAATTGACGCTGCCGACGATTGAACGACAGCACGGCTCGCGGCCGTTCGAGATGACGCCATTCATGCGGTTTCTCGACGGCCGGCTCGCTCAATTAAAACCGCACTTGCGGCGACGTGTCGAAATGCGGGTCGCGCTGCACCGACATCCCGGCGTAGCCGGCGTCATGGAAGCCGCCGCTGAAATCCTGGGGGCCATCCCCGGCATTGAACTTGTCGACCTGAAGCAGCCGGCAGTCGGCTTGCAGAGCGTCAATGTCGGCGTGCTTCCTGCGTTCAAGCGCGAGCTGCAGCTCAACGAGCTACAGGCGGCGCGCGACGCCGGCGTCGATGCACTGGTTGCGGTCTATCACTCTGATCATCGCGAGCTGTGCGCGCACGAACGCGACTGGCCATTCCGTATCATCAACATCCTCGAGGTGGTCGGCGAGAGTATGGGGCTGCGCCGGCACGATCGCTACAAGCAGCTCAAGATCATGCAGGATGCCGACCAGATCGTCACGGAATGCAGCGACCTGATCGCAAAGCACTCGCTTGACGCCGGCAACGCCCGCAGCGTCATCGTCAAGGCGATGCTCGGCGACCAACCTCTTGCCTTGAAACCGGGCTCGGGTCCGGCGTGACTCCCTCGCCCCCGGGCCGCGCGGCTCGCCCCGAGGAGATCGCCGAGGCGGCGGTGTTCCTATTGTCTGACAAGGCGTCGTTCGTGACCGGCATAGCGAGCGAAGCGATACCATCAGTTGCAGCTTACGAAGGTGATGGGTTGCGCGAACGGCTCGACCCATCCTACTACCAGAAAGCCACAGTCGTCATTGCGAGCGAAGCGAAGCAATCCATGCCTCTGCGGAAAGAAAGAATGGATTGCTTCGTCGCTATGCTCCTCGCAATGACGAGGCCTTCTACAAACACGTCACCCGTTCGGCCGCGAGATAGCCGAACAGCAGGCCGAGCCCGAACAACAGCACCAGCCCGGCGGCGCCGAATTCGAGGCCGCGCATAAACAGCGTGCCGCCGCCGTCGCGGCCGGCGCTCAGGCGCTGCGCCACGCTCCGTGCGGACACCGCGAGCGTCGCGATCGCCGCCACCGTGATCGCGGTGCCGATCCCCATCGCGAAGGTCGCGGCGATGCCGGCCCAGAACAGGCCCTGCGCCAGCGCGAATACCAGCACCAGGATCGCGCCCGAACAGGGCCGGATGCCGACGGCAAAGATCGCGCTGAGGCCGCGCTGCCAGCCGCCGGGGCCGGCGAGTTCGCTCGGCGTGGGCCCGTGGGAATGGCCGCAATGCTCGTCATGGACGTGGGCATGGTCGTGATGATGGTCGTGCCCGTGGTCATCGTGATCATGCGCATGGTCATGATGGCCGACCAGAGCGTGCGAATGGGCGTGATCGTGATCATGATGGTCGTGATCATGATGGTCGTGTCCATGCAGGGCATGATCGGGATGTCCGGCCAGCGCCATCGCCGGCGCCAGCCGCGGCACCTGCAAAGCGCGGATGAAGCCGCCGCCCTTGGTCCACACCAGCCTCGCGCCAAAGGCTGCGATCAGCGCGTAGCTTGCGATCTCGATCGCCTTCTCGGCGCTGCACATGGTCTTGGCCGTGGCATTCAGCAGCCAGGCGCAGATCCCGACGATGACGATTGCGACCAGCGTCTGCATCAGCGCCGAGGCAAACGACAGCACGATGCCGCGCCGCGCGGTCTCCTGGTTGGCGACCAGATAGGAAGAGATCACCGCCTTGCCGTGGCCGGGGCCGGCGGCGTGGAAGATGCCGTAGGCAAAGGAGATCGCAAGCAACGTCCAGACCGCGGAGCCGTCGGACTTCGCGGCGCGGATGGTTGCGGACATCTCGCGATAGAATTCCGACTGCTTTGCCAACAGCCAGCCGACGAAGCCGCCGGCCTGCGGTTCGGCCGCGGCAGCCGGCCGCGGCCCGCCGAACGCATTCTGGGCGAAGATCGCGTGCAGCACGCCGTCAATGACGACCATGGCGGCCAGCGCAACGACGCCAATTGCCAAGGCGCGTGCAAAATGGCGGCGTGTCATCTGCGTTCGCTGCGTCATGGGCAATCCACCGTGATCTTGTTGGCGAACATCGCGCCGTAGTTCGAGTTGTCGCCATTCAGGAAGTTCTGTTCGCCGAGCTTTTGCGCGCCGGCGCTGCCGTCATTGGGCCGCTGGAACGCGATTCTGCAGTCGGCCGGCGCGCCGACCAGCATGATCGGCTCCTTGTCGGCATATTTGAAGTCGATGAAGAACTCGGGATCGAACACTTCGAGCGCGAGCTGCCTCGCCTTGAACGGCGTCTTGGCCGGCAGGGTGAAATGCAGCGTCAACAGCGTGTCCTTGTATTCGAGGAAGTAATCCACCGGCTCGAGAAACTTCTCCTTCTTGCCGTCGGCCTTGGCGAAGGTGAAGTAGGCGAACTCTTTTAGCGACTCGACATTGGTCTGCGCCAGCGGCGCCAGTTCCTCGCGGCTATAGGCGCCTTTGACTTTGGCCTCGAGCCCCTGCAGCGCATAGGTCGAGAACATGTCGTCAAAGGTCCAGGCGTGGCGGACGCCGGTGATGGTGCCGTCGGGGGCATAGATCAACTCGCTCTTCGCGGTGATCCAGACATGCGGATGCGCTTCTGCCGTCACCGCGCCAAGCGTGACGCCAGAGGCCACCAGCAGCCCGAGCATCCAGCGCGGAATGAGGCTCACCTCAGGCCGCCGCGGGCGTTTGCAGCAGTCCCCGGCGGCGCAACAGCGCGTCGGGCTCCGGCTCGCGGCCGCGGAACGCGACATAGGCATCCTCGGGGTCGCGCGAGCCGCCCGACGAATAGATGTCGTCGTGCAGGCGCTTTGCGACTGCCGGATCGAAGATGTTGCCGGCTTCCTCGAAGGCGCCGAATGCGTCGGCGTCCATCACCTCCGACCACATGTAGCTGTAATAGCCCGAGGCGTAATGGTCGCCGGAGAAGATATGGCCAAATTGTTGCGGCCGGTGCCGCAGCGCGATTTCCGCGGGCATGCCGATCTTCGCCAGTTCGGTGCGTTCGAACGCGGCGACATCGCGGCTGGCGGACGCCGGCTGGGTATGGAATTCGAGATCGATCAGCGCCGAGGAGACGAATTCCACCGTGGCAAAGCCCTGGTTGAATTTGCGCGCGGCGAGGAAGCGTTTCAAGAGGTCGTCCGGCAGCGGCTCGCCGCTCTGATAATGCCGGGCGAATTGCCGCAGCACCTGCGGCTGCTCCTGCCAGTGCTCATAGAGCTGCGAGGGCAGTTCGACGAAATCGGTGAATACGGAGGTGCCCGACAGCGAGGGATAGGTGACATCCGACAGCATGCCGTGCAGGCCATGGCCGAATTCGTGGAACAGGGTGCGCGCGTCGTCGGGCGACAGCAGCGACGGCTCGCCGCCGGCGCCCTTGGCGAAATTGCAGACATTGATGACCAGCGGCGCGATGGTGCCGTCGAGCTTCTGCTGGTCGCGCAAGGACGTCATCCAGGCGCCGGAGCGTTTTGAGGATCTGGCGAAGTAATCGCCGTAGAACAGCGCCTTGTGCCGGCCGCTGGCGTCTTTGACCTCCCAGACCCGCACGTCCGGGTGCCAGACCGGGATGTCCTTGCGCTCGGCGAAGGTGACGCCGAACAGGCGGGTCGCGCAGTCGAAGGCGGCCTCGATCATGTGGTCGAGCACCAGATAGGGCTTGATCGCGGCATCGTCGAAATTGGCGCTGATCTGCCGCAGTCTTTCGGCGTAATAGCGCCAGTCCCACGGTGCCAGCGCGAAATTGCCGCCGTCCTCCGCGATCAGCGCCTGCAGCGCATCGCGGTCGGCCAGCGCCCGGGCCCGCGCCGGTTTCCAGACCCGCTCCAACAGGCCGCGTACCGCATCCGGCGTCTTGGCCATGGAATCTTCCAGCCGGTAGGCGGCGTAGGTCGGAAAGCCCAGGATTTTTGCGCTCTCCTCGCGCAGCGTGAGGATTTCCACGATGGTCTCGTTGTTGTCGTTGGCGTTGCCGTTGTCGCCGCGGGCGGTGAAGGCCTTGAAGACTTTTTCGCGCAAATCGCGGCGGTCTGAGCTCTTCAGGAACGGCTCCACGAACGACCGCGACAGCGTCATGATCGCCTTGCCGGCCATGCCGCGTTCTTCGGCCGCGGCCTTCGCCGTCGCCACGAAGCTGTCGGACAGCCCGGCGCGGTCGTCCTCGCCGAGTTCCATGAACCAGTCCTGCTCGTCGCCGAGCAGATGGTGGCTGAACGAGGTGCCGAGATGGGCGAGCCGCTCGTTGATCTCGGCCATCCGCGCCTTGGCGGCCTCATCGAGGCCAGCGCCGGCGCGGTGGAAGCGGGTATAGCTGCGCTCCAAGAGCCGCATCTCCTCGCCCGACAGATCGAGGCTGGCGCGCTTCTCGTGCAGCATCGCGATGCGGCCAAACAGCACGGCGTTCATCATGATAGGATTCCAGTGCCGTGCCATCCGCAACGAGACTTCCTTGTCGATCTCGAGGATCGCCGGATTGGAATGCGCCGAGACCAGGTCGTAGAACACCGACGCGACCTTGGAGAGCAGCTTGCCCGAGCGCTCCAGCGCGGTGACGGTGTTGGCGAAGTCGGGCACCGCCGGGTCATGGGTGATGGCGGATATCTCGGCGGAGTGGTCGGCAAAGGCCTGCTCGAAGGCCGGCAGGAAGTGCTCCGGGACAATCTCGGCAAAAGGCGGCGTCTCGAACGGCGTCTGCCACGGCTTCAGGAGCGGATTGGTGGCCGCCATTACAGGGGTTTCTGACATCGCAATTCCCGTTTTTCGCCGTTGGAGCCCTTCGGGCTCCAGACTTATTTTTGACGCGTTTTCTTCACGCGAACCGGTACCCACTTCGCTCGAAAACGCTTTGGAAGATCACCCAATCTATATCACGCGATACGGCATTTTTAGGCCTTTTAAGCTTGATAGAAGGCCCCTTTTCGGAGAGATTGCGGCCCTTAAGACAGGACCTGAACCATGAGCCTACAGCCCTCTTCCACCGGCAGTCGCCAGATCATCTGGCCGAGCGTCATCACCGTGATCTCAGCGGCGATCCTGATCGGCGCCGAGGTGTTCGGCGCGGCGTTTGCCGGCGGCTGGGCGCTCGCGATCCTGTTTGGGCTCGACGACACCGGCGCCCACGTCCTGCAGGCGGTGCTGTTTGCGATCGGCGTCCTGATCATGGTGGCGTTCATCCGCGCCGCGCAGCGCGTCGAGCCGTTCACGCGCCGCGCGTGACGCGCGCGAGCCGGGAAAGCGCTGCGGCACAGGCGCTACAGCCCTCACGCCTGTTTTGAAGAATCTTAACGTCCGTTCATCTTGAGCGACGCTGAGTCCGCGCCAGGAGCGACGCTGCAAGCTCGCGTTAGGGAAATTTGTCCTCAACCTAAAAAAAATGTTGCGCAGCGGTCTCAAAACCCTTATTTGCACTTTTGCCCAATTTCGCACGTGCCTGTGGTCGTGTGTCAGTCGGTAGGTATCCGGACAAGAGGCCGGACAGCCGCCAAGGGATGAAGAACCGAGGGTCGCTTAAGTCCAAGACCGAGAGGTCGACGAGTTAAGAGGCCAGCATCTCTCTCAAGAGATGCCGTTGAAGGTCTCTGCATCCTTTGCAACCGTGACTGGCAGCCGGAGGCGAACCGGCGCACCCCGCTCTCAACGGGGGACGCGACTTAAAGCAACGACGGATCGGGCTTTTTTGGTCTCTACCGGCATTCCACCGCCGGCGCGGGCTACTGAAAAGGCTTGTCCTTCATTGCCAGGTGTGCGGGCGGGAAATTTCCCAACCAATCCACGGCAGCACAATTCGGTCTGAGTTCAAGGCCTTGTCGCGTCTCCATCGTGCGGCAACGCCAACAAACTCACGTCCGAGAACCACTTTGAACGAGCTCCGTCGCTGGGGCCGCTTTGGAGAGTGCTATGACCGAACGTATCCAGGAATTCCTGCGCCACCGCCGCAGCGAGGGCCTCGACACCGAGCCGTGCCTCGTCGTCGACCTCGAAGTCGTGCGCGACAACTACCAGACCTTTGCCAAGGCCTTGCCGGACAGCCGCGTGTTCTACGCGGTGAAGGCAAATCCGGCGCCTGAGGTGCTGTCGCTGCTGGCCTCGATGGGCTCGTGCTTCGACACCGCAACCGTTGCCGAAATCGAAATGGTGCTGGCCGCAGGTGCGACGCCGGACCGCGTCTCCTATGGCAATACGATCAAGAAGGAGCGTGACATCGCGCGCGCCTTTGCGCTCGGGATTCGCCTGTTCGCGGTCGACTGCTCAGCCGAAGTCGAGAAGATCGCCCGTGCCGCGCCCGGCGCCAAGGTGTTCTGCCGCATTCTCTATGACTGCGCAGGCGCCGAATGGCCGCTGTCGCGCAAGTTCGGCTGCGATCCGGAGATGGCGGTCGAGGTGCTCGACCTCGCCAAGCGGCTGGGACTGGAGCCTTGCGGCATCTCGTTCCATGTCGGCTCGCAGCAGCGCAAGGTGAAGGCGTGGGACCGTGCACTGTCGATGGCCTCGACGGTGTTCCGTGACTGCGCCGAGCGCGGGATCAACCTGTCCATGGTCAACATGGGCGGCGGCTTCCCGACAAAATACCTCAAGGACGTTCCTCCGGTCGTGCAGTACGGCCGGTCGATCTTCCGTGCGCTGCGCAAGC
>Ga0137415_10003886_pt1 | contig 14829 bp, 13 predicted proteins | sample CZODoug3_1_1_16f_FD_183082 | JGI IMG/M metagenome (GOLD analysis project Ga0137415, IMG submission 183082) | Vadose zone soil fungal communities from Angelo Coast Range Reserve, California, USA - CZODoug3_1_1_16fungal (Hybrid Assembly) | ecosystem: Environmental > Terrestrial > Soil > Vadose... | reverse complement strand
TGCAACACCACGCCGACCTCGCCCTTGAGGTCGGCCAGGGTGCGCGGATGCAGCCGGCGCGGCGAGGGCAGCGCCTTGCCGGGCGTCGGGGCGATCGCGATCATCACGACCTGCGTCGGCACCGGCCAACTGCCGCTCGCCGCCAGCTCGTGGATCTCGCGGTCGGCGTTCGCCGGTGCCGAGAGGATCAGCTGCAAGAGCCGCTCGCGCCACTGGTAGGCGGCATCGGACAGCTGCGTCTGGGCCTCGCGGAATCCGGCCGCCGACTGGTCGGACAGCACGTTGATGAAGTCGAACAGCGCGTCCCCGAGCTCGCCTAGGGTGCTCGACGGAAGCCCCTGGGCGAGCGCGAACGCGTGCAGGCTCTTCCAGGCCCGGCGGGCGGCGATCTGGTAGGCCGTCCGCAGCGCGTCCAGGCTGCGCCCCGCGAACGCCTCGCCCTGCCCGAGGCGACGGAACAGCTCGTCGACCTCATCCCGCGACACCGACGGATCCTCGATGTGATCGACGAAGTACGTGATCGCCCGGGACACCCCTACGCGCGTGGTGGCGACCATGCTCTCGTCGGCGTCGTCGGAGTACTCGACGACCTGGCGCTGGATCTCGTCAGTGATGTAGGCGATGAGCTCGGGCAGCACCGGACGCATCATCGGGGCGAGGCGGGCCGGGACCTCGTACCGATCGGCCCCGGACGTCCCCGCCCGGCCGGTCCCGGACAGCCCAGCTCGACCGGCCCTGGGGGGAAGGGCCGGTCGAGCCTCGATGGCTGTCATCCGAGCGTCCTCAGTGGATGATCCGCCCATTGCTGGCCTGCAGGGTGACGGTGTTGTTGGGACCAGGAACGAGCAGGTTGAGCAGCGGGGTGGTGAGGCCACAGTTCTCGAAGTTGCCGACCGTGAACGTGCCGGCGAGTGTGCCGCCAGTAGTCACGTTGAAGAACTGGCCCTCGGGCGTCGCGGCGGTGAGCTGCACCGGGTCAGCGGTCTGGCAGTGATCGCCGACCAGCGCAGGGAGCCCCGCAACCGTAACGTCGCTGAGCTTGATGTAGATCGATGCCACGCTCGAGATCGTCGGCTTCGGGTTGCTCTTAAGCACGCCGGTGAGCGGCGCCGCCTCGATGAAGGTGACCGTCGCCGTGGTCGGCAGCAGGCCGAGCGCCTTGAACGACGTCGAGGTGGGCGGCAGGGGCAGGTGTCCGGTGAACGTCCCGTCGGTGTTGATTGCCGTGGTCAGCACGGCCGGGCCGAGGGCGACGTCGGAGCCGGTCTTGGCGATCGTGCTGGTGCCGGACACGTCGTAGGCGACGTTCAAGGTCGGCGCGGCAGTGGTGTCCGCGCCGGCGGAGCCCGGTGCCGCCGCCACGAGGGCGAATCCAGCGGCGGCGGCAAAAGTAAGTGCGATCAAGCGCCTTCCAGTTCGTACAGTCACTGCTACCTCCGAAATAGGACGACTAATTCGACCGGCACCGCACTCGGGCGATATTGCCAATACCAATTCGACTCGACGACACGCGGCAATTACCGTTGCGATTCGCGCCACGCGAATGCTCGGCAAATGGGTGAGCTCGCAGGGAACTTACATCGCCGCCTCACGTTTGGCTACCCCTGAGTAGCCAACCACCCCAGTCGATTTAGGGGGTACCGCGGGTTTCGCTTATCAGTTAGCATCAGGCGGAATTCTTGCGCAACCGGTCGCTTGGCGAGTCATACCACTTGTATGAACTCCCGCGAAAACTTCGTTAATTCTGTCCGTGAATGCAATTACCGTTTACAAGTTTGGTACCTACTCTGGAGTAATCAATGTGCCGCGAACTAAAGTCCGTGGCTGTCCCCTCCCCCGTTCCGAAAGGACACCCAATGGCCTCCCGACTGGTAAGGGCCGTCATCGTAGGCGGCGGCGCCGCGGCCGCCGCACTCATCCTCGGCATCGGCACCGCGTCAGCCGACGACCCGACCTGGACGTTCTCGGCCGGCGCGGCCGCGGTCGGCACGTCGCCGGCATTCACCGGCACGACCACCGGCGCCGTCCCGCAGATCACGTTCCGCGACGAGACGTCCGATCTGACGCTGAACTGCGACTCCGGCACGGCTCGCGGCTCGGGCACCGTCGGCACCGGCAAGCCCGGGGCCGGTATCGCGTCGATCGACGGACCGTCGACCACGTGGAACAACTGCGTCGGCCCGCTGGGCCTTGAGCTCGACCCGCACGGCGTCGGCCCCTGGGCTTTGAATGCGAACAGCTACGCCGGCGGCGTGGCGACCGGCAACATCAGCAACATCACGGCCAACATCACCAACCCGGACGACCAGTGCTCCTTCACGGTTACCGGCACGGTTGATGCCACGTACACCAATTCGTCGCAGAACCTGACTGTCATCCCGAACCCGACCCTGAACATCTCGGGTGTAAGCGGCTGCTTCGGACTCATCAACGACGGCGACCTGGCGTCGTTCGCTGCCACATACAACGTGGCCGCCGACGATGCGGCGAACAACCCGGTGCAGATCACCAGCCCGTGATCGACGAGTAGCGACACTGCCGGCGGGCCGCACGTCCTGCGCCCGCCGGCAGTCATGCTCATGGGAGGTACGTCATGGCACGAGGAGCTCGAATCGCCGCTGCGTGGATCGGAACGCTAGCGGCGCTCGCGCTGAACGTCACGCAGGCAACGGCATCCCCGGCAGAGTCGGGGGTCTCAACAGCTCCGGCGATCGCTGACCCGATCATCACCTACACCGGTACCGCACCGAGCACCACCTTCGGGGACGCGACGGGCGGGTTGAGCCTGACCTGCGAGAGCACCATCACCGGCAGCGCGACGGAGGCCACGTTCGGACTCCAACTACTTACCCTGGACGCGGCCGCGTCCAGCTGGAGCCAGTGCACCGGCCCGCTCGGCCTTTCCTTCGACCTCGTGGGTGTCGGCTCGTGGCAATTCAACGCGATGACTCAATCCGGTAGCGTCACCGGGTACACGCTCGCGGACGTGACCTTCCACATCACCAACCCGGACGGCGTGTGCGCGTTCGACGCGACCGGCTCGGTATTGGCGACGTACGACAGCTCGACACAGCAGCTCGACACAAATCCGGATCCGACTCTCGAAATCTCGAACGTGACCGGCTGTTTCGGGCTTATCAATGACGGTGATGCAGCAGACTGGTCGGCGAGCTATCACATCTCGATCTGACGCATCCAGCGAGCACACACGGGAGAACGTGACGCATGAAAATGGCGACGTGGCGGGGCCGCCCGCGATTGCGGCTGACGGCGCTGGCCGCGGCCGCTGTCCTGTGCACCGGCGCCCTCACGTCGGGGGCCGCGCCAGCGGATCCGCCGCCCGACACGGTAGATCCGCCGCCGCTCTCGGAGGCGCCGCCACCGCCGGGGGCAACCGGTTCGGTTCCCGAATACATTGTCATCAATGACACGACAGGAACCGTGCCGAAGGCGAAACTCACCTTCCACGCCGTCCCGCTTGCCTCCCTGGCCTATGTGAATACGTATATCGATCAAGCGGGCGGCGCTCCGCTGTCGAGCTGGATCGACTCCGTCGCCCCGAGCTACGTCATCTCACCTGACAAGTCGCCTCAACCATTCGGACTGTTTAAAGACATTTTCGTTTCGACATTGGCGTTCGGTGCGATACCGGTGAGTGCCAGGGTTCATCTGCGCCAGCATGAGGTAAACGGCGTTCCCGTCCCGCTGACCGCGATAGTGCGTGGTTCTGGTGTCCAGGCGAAGGACCCCCACGACAACATATTGAAGCCATACCTCGACGCACCGCATGCGTTCGGGCCGGTTGATGTCTCGATCTCGGACATCACGGTCGACCAGATTCCCGTCGATGTCGGACCGGCCTGCCGCACCGCAACCTCGGCGACCCTGACCTTGACGGCGTTTAACGGCTTCTACAAGCCGTCCGGCACTCGGCCCCCTCCTGGGTGGTGGCAGCCGCTCCAGACCGGCAGTGGCGGCGGTACCCCATTCGGCAACGTCGACATACCTTCGTTCACGGGCTGTCACAATGGTGCGGACGACCTCGATCGGCTGCTGACGACGCTGGTATCTGGCCCCAACAATCCGGTGACAGCCGACCAGGAACGCGCCGCGCAGAAGTACCAGAACGGCGTAGAGCGGCCGAAACCACCCCCCACACCGGGTGGGGGGGAGCTAGACCTCAGCACGGGTCTGCTCGTGGCGCCCGGACCTATTTCGTTTCCGCACCCCGCCGTACCGGGCAACACCGAGTTCCGCACCTGGGCCAACTCGGAAGCGGGATTCCCACACGTCGGCAACGGAACCGGCTGGACGCCCGCTTTGACCTACTCCTACTTCATGGCCGACGTCAATCGAGCCGCCTACTTCACCGGCGTCGAGCGGCAGGCCGCGTGCGCACCGTTGGTGTCGAACGGCAACCAGCTGGTCATGGCCGGCGGCGGAACCATCACCATCGGCACGAAGCCCCCCGTCCGATGGACTAACCCGTCACCGGACGAGACGTTCAATGCTCTAGCCCGCCAGGCCGGCGCCGACCTTGCCACCCTCGGTGCGCAATGCTTCGCCGACCCGGCTACCGGCAATTGGTCGCAGGTACTCACGGAGGTCAAGGCGGTGATGGACCGCGCGGCCGAACTCGGCGTCGTACCACTGTGGTCGCTCGCAGTAGCCTACGAACCGCCGAAGGCTCCGAAGTAGCCGCTCTCGCGTCACTGCCGAGCAACTGCACCGTCGTCCATCACAGCTCGACAGACTTGTCACTGCACGGCCGCAACGACGCTGTTAGCCATCGCTGTCGGTACATGCGGCCGCTCGCCTGCAGGAGCGCGCTACCCAGCTACGAAGGGACCATGATGCCCCGCCTAATTTGCATGCTAGCTGCCGTCGGCACAAGCCTGGCCGTTTCGGCCCTGAGCGCTCCATCGGCCAAAGGACTACCCACCGACCCGACCTGGAGCGTTTCGGCCGGCTCTGCCGCGAATGGCGCCATGATCTCCTTTACCGGCGCGAGCACCGGGGATACGCCGCAGATAACATGGAACGATGTCACCAGCGATACAGTCTTTATCTGCGACTCCGGAAAAGTGACAGGAAATATGAATGTCGGCACCGGCTTGGCAGCGGACGGAATTGCCTCGCTAGACGGCACCTCAACAGCGCTATCCTGTTTCGGACCGTTCAGTCTCGAATTCAACTTCAGTGGTAGCGGAACATGGCGGTTTGACGCGGGCAGTTACTCCGGTGGTGTAACAACCGGGACTATCTCCGACATCACCATGACCGAGGCGAATCCAGACAGCCAGTGCAGCTTCGACCTGAACGGTACTATCGACGCGCAGTACAACAATGCGACCCAGGGACTGACGCTTTCCGGCGCTACGGCCGGCCTGGCCCAGTCGAAAACGGATGGGTGCTTCGGGCTCTGGAACGATGGCGACCAATGGTCCATACAGGCGATTTTCCATCTGGTCGCGGACGACGCGGCAGACAATCCGATAGCGATCACGAGTCCATGACCGAGCCTGTGCGGCCCGGACAGGTAGCGCAGCGCTTGGCGGTGTTTGCCTGACGTCCGGTGAGCTTCGACGCAAGCCACCTGACGCCGCTGTCATGAGCGGTAGGCGTCGGCGCGGGCGGATGTCGAGCACGGTGATCATTCGGCGTTTGTCGTCGATGCGGTAGCGGACGCGGTAGGTGCTGCGACGCGCGACCCAGTGGCCGGCGAACGCCAGCCGCAACGGTTTGCCGACCTGGCGCGGATTGTCGCGCAGCGCGCCGTCGCTCAGCTCCCAGGCCGCCGACGCAACCGTGATCGGTAGCTCCTCGCTCAGCGCGCGTCGAGCCGGCCGGGCGAATTCGACGCCATATCGACGGCGATTCACTCGTTGGTTTGGTCACGACGGTCAGCGACGATACGGCTCATCTCATCGTCAGAGGTGACATCGCCTTCGGCAAGCGATTGCTCAGCCTCGTCGATTCGAGCTCGATCCTCGGGATTCGTGACGAGCGCCAACGTCTCCATGATCGACTCGTAGTCGTCGATGGATACGACGACGGCCGCAGGCACGCCGTTACGAGTGATCGTCACGGTGTCATGGGTGCGGGCCACGTCGTCGACCACGGCGGAGAGCCGATCGCGCACGGTGGCCAGCGGAAGAGTCGTCATAGCCAGAATTCTAGCCAGCAGATCGCGCGACGGCCACCCGTCAGTCCGAGGCCGCCTGCCATTGGGGTAGAGCGGCTCGGAGGGCCAGGAGGATCTCCACGCGGGCTTCGCGGTCGTGCAGGTCGTCGCCGAACAGTTCGTGCAAGCGCGCGAATTGGTAGTGCAGGGTCTGGCGGTGCTTGCCGAGCGTTTCCGAGAGTTCGGCCTGTGAGCCGCCGAGTTCGAGCCAGGTCAGCAGCAGCTCGCCGAACTTGACCCGCTTGGCCGGGCTCAGCTCGAGCAGCGGACCGAGGCGGCGCTGGACGAGCAGCGCCGGCAGGCACGGGTCGGCGTGCAGCATCAAGGTCGGCACGTGCTCGTCGCAGAAGACGACGCGATCAGACGGCAGCACACCCGATTCGCGCAACCGGGACGCGAGCCGGGCCCAGTGCATCGAGGACGGCGCATCGGACAGCGGCACCGGGCAGCCGACCGCCAGCAGCACCGGGACGTCGGTGGCCAGCAGCTTCTCCCGGACGTCGTCGTCGAGCGGGCCCGGCACGAGCAGCGTCGAGGTCGGCGAGGAGATGTCGGCGAGCGTGTTCGGGCCGAACAGCACCCGTCCAAGAGCGGCCGGGACGTCGCCGTCGCGGACGTCGACCACGACGACCTCGTCGGGTACCGGCCAGCCGATGCGCTCGGCCAGCTCGACAACCGTCGCCATCTGGGCGTGCGGCTCGAGCAGCAGGTTGAGCAGCCGCACCCGCAGCTGGCGTACGGCGTCGCCCTCGGCCAGCTGGGCGTCGAGCCAGCCGCGCGCCGACACCTCGGCGAGGTGATCGACGAACCCGAACACCGCGTCGGCGAGTCGGGCCACGGCATCGGGCGGCAGCGGGCTGCGGTCGTTGAGCGCGGTGATCCGCCGCCACGCGATCTTGGCGCCGATGCGGTACGCCGCCTGCAGGGAGTCCTGGGTCCGGCCCTCCATGGCCTCACCGCGGCCGAGCTGCCAGAACCAATTGTCGTAGTCGACGGCATCGACGTGGGACTGCGTGATGAGTGTGACGAACGTGCTGAGCGCCTCTTCGACACTGCGCTGCGTGTTCTCGCCGTAAGGGCCTTCCCACGCGCGGCGATATTCGGGGATCTCGGTGCGGATGGCGGTCACGATCTCGCGCACCAGCCCGGGCAGCTCGGTGGGCATCAACGAATCCAGCCAATCGCGTGGCAGCTGTGGCCACTCGATGTCGGCTAGAGCGTGCATGCATCCCATCCCAAAGGTCCGTGGCGCCCGATACAACGTTGCACGCCAGTTAAGTTCTTACCCCGCTCGGTGGTCAGGTTCAAGACTGAGTGCAGCCACTGTCCCGTTCCTGCCCGTTCCTGTGAGCTAGCTGGGACGGCTCGTCACAGCAAATCTGGTGCCGCCCGCTCAGACCCAGTCGATCTTGGTAGGTCGTACCGGCAAGTTTTATAACGTGCATGATAAATCTGCGGACGGCAGTTACGAATTCGCTGCTGATTAATGCCAGTCGCTTGTGTGTGACGGCACGCGTGCCTACGCTCCGGACGACGTACGACTCAGGTCGTCGACCTTGAAGTCGGATCTCGTCATCACTTGTTTGCGGTCGTCCGGTCCGCACATGGAGGTGAAATGGGCGTCGCAGCCGTGGTCGACGGACTTACCAAGTCATTCGGCCGGCAAAACATCTGGCGCGACGTCACATTGACGCTTCCTCCCGGCGAGATAACGGCATTGCTCGGCCCGTCGGGAACCGGGAAGTCCGTCTTTCTCAAATCGCTGATCGGATTGCTCAAGCCCGAATACGGAAGCTGCTGGGTGAACGGAACGGATACCGTCACCTGTTCGGAAAAACAATTGCTCGAAGTACGCAAGCTATTCGGCGTCCTGTTTCAGGACGGCGCGCTATTCGGATCGATCAACTTGTTCGACAACGTGGCCTTTCCGCTGCGCGAGCACACGAAGAAGCGCGAATCCGAGATCAAAAGCATCGTCCTCGAGAAGATGCAGCTGGTCGGCCTGGAGGGCGCGGAGCACAAGCTGCCGGGCGAGATCTCCGGCGGCATGCGCAAGCGGGCGGGCCTGGCCCGAGCGCTCGTGCTGGACCCGCAGATCATCCTGTGCGACGAGCCGGACAGTGGCCTGGACCCCGTCCGCACCGCCTACATCGCCCAGTTGCTGATCGATCTCAACGCGCAGACCGACGCGACCATCCTCGTCGTCACCCACGACATCAACCTGGCCCGGCGCCTCCCTGACAACCTCGGAATGCTGTACAGCCGCCAACTGGTCACGTTCGGGCCGCGCGAGCTGGTGCTCACCTCCGACGAGCCGGCGGTCGCGCAGTTCCTCAACGGTCGGCGGGTCGGACCGATCGGGATGTCGGAGGAGAAGGACGCCGCGACCGTTGCCGCCGAGGAGTCCCTCGTCGTCGACGGTTACTCCCAGCACGAGGCGCACGGCCGCATCGTCTCGCAGATGCAGCCGAGCCCCGGACTCCCGCCCCGAACGGCCGAGACGCGTCGCAAGGACCGCGTCGTCCAGATGTTGCACACGTTTCCGGCGGCCACCCAGCAGGCGATCGTCGAGTCGCTGACCGACGACGACCGGGTCCGCTACGGCATGCCGCCGGCACCGCCCACCCCCGCCGACACCACCCTGCCGATGACCGCCGTGCTGCCACCGGAGCCGAGCGCCCCGTGATCCCCAACCAGCCCTTCGACGCGCCCCCACCGCTGCCGCAGTCGCGCCGGGCGCCGAATCCCCTTACGTTCAAGGCCGATCCGGCCCGGCCGACCCGCGCCATGCAGGAGGTCGGCCGCTTCTTCGCCCTGGGCCTGGACGTCATCCGGCTGACCTTCCGCCGGCCGTTCCAGGTGCGCGAGCTGATCGAGCAGTTCTGGTTCATCGCCAGCGTGTCGATCCTTCCGGCCGCGCTCGTGGCGATCCCGTTCGGCGCGGTGATCGCGCTCCAGCTCGGGTCGCTCACCGTGCAGTTCGGCGCGCAGTCGTTCACCGGCGCCGCGAGCGTGCTCGCCGTCATCCAGCAGGCGTCGCCGATCGTGACCGCGCTGATGATCGCCGGTGCCGGCGGCTCGGCCATCTGCGCCGACCTCGGCGCGCGCACCATCCGCGAGGAGATCGACGCGATGGCGGTGCTGGGCATCTCGCCGGTGCATCGCCTGGTCGTGCCGCGGGTGTGGGCCTCGGTGCTGGTGGCCCTGCTGCTCAACGGCATGGTGTCGGTGATCGGCGTGATGGGCGGCTACTTCTTCAACGTCATCGTCCAGGGCGGCACGCCCGGCGCGTACCTGGCCAGCTTCTCGGCGCTCGCCCAGATCCAGGACCTCTGGATCGGCGAGATCAAGGCGGTGCTGTTCGGGTTCATCGCCGGCGTGGTCGCGTCCTACCGCGGGCTGCACCCCAAGCCGGGGCCGAAGGGCGTCGGGGACGCCGTGAACCAGTCGGTGGTCATCACGTTCCTGCTGCTGTTCCTGGTGAATCTGGTGCTCACCACGCTGTATCTGAAGATCGTTCCCGGCAAGGGGGCGTGATGGCCGAACCACTCGAACGCGCTACCGCGCTCGTCAACAAACCGGTAGACAGCCTGGCTGGACTTGGCCAGCAGCTCACCTTCTACCTGCGCGCCATCGCCTCGATTCCGCGGACACTGCGCCGCTACCCGAAAGAAGTCGTCCGGCTGCTGTCGGACGTCAGCTTCGGCTCGGGCGCACTCGCCGTCATCGGCGGCACCGTCGGCGTGATGGTCATGCTCAGCCTGTTCACCGGCACGGTGGTCGGCCTGCAGGGCTATGCGGCGCTGAACCAGATCGGGACGTCCGCGCTGAACGGGTTCGTGTCCGCGTACTTCAACACCCGCGAGATCGCGCCGCTCGTCGCCGGCCTGGCACTGTCGTCCACCGTCGGCTGCGGGTTCACCGCCCAGCTCGGCGCGATGCGGATCTCCGAGGAGATCGACGCGCTCGAGGTCATGTCGATTCGCAGCATGCCGTTCCTCGTCACGTCGCGGGTGATCGCGGGCTTCGTGGCCGTCATCCCGCTCTACGTCATCGGCCTGCTGACGTCCTATCTGGGCTCGCGGGCCGTCACCGTCTACTACTACGGGCAGTCGGCGGGCACCTACGACCACTACTTCTCCCTGTTCTTACCACCCGTCGACGTCGTGCTGTCCTTCCTCAAGGTGATGATCTTCTCCGTCGTCGTCATCCTGATCCACTGCTACTACGGCTACAAGGCCAGTGGTGGACCGGCCGGCGTCGGCCTGGCGGTCGGCAAGGCGGTGCGCCTGGCCATCATCGCCGTCAACGTCGTCGACTTCTTCCTGTCGCTGGCGCTCTGGGGCGCAAGCACCACCGTGCGGATCGCGGGATGAACGTGCGCCGGCTCCGGGACGCGCTCATCGGCGTGGTGTATCTGGGCGTCATCGCCGGGCTGATCTCGCTGTCGGTGATGATCTTCAACAAGGACTTCGTGAGCAGCGTCCACGTCAAGCTCGTGACCGACGACATCGGCAGCGCCATGCAGAAGGGCTCCGACGTCAAGGTCCGCGGACTGGTGGTCGGCCAGGTGACCAAGGTCAGCACCAACGGTGACGGTGCCCGTCTGGACCTCGCGCTGCAACCGTCCAAGGCGAAGCAGATCCCGACCAACGTCGCGGCTCAGCTACTGCCCAAGACGCTGTTCGGCGAGCGGTACGTGAGCCTGATCCTGCCGAGCCGGCCCAGCGCGGCCACCCTGCGGTCCGGCGATCAGATCAACCAGGACCGTTCCGCCGAGGCGATCGAGCTGCAGCAGGTCTTCGACGACCTGCTGCCGGTGCTGCAGGCGGTGCAGCCGGAGAAGCTCGCCACGATGCTCGGCGAGCTCTCCAAGGCGCTGCGCAACCGCGGCACCGAGCTCGGCCAGACGTTCGTCACGATCGAGCAGTACCTGAAGAAGTTCCTGCCGAAGGTGCCCGAACTCGAGGCCGATCTCAGCGCGTTCGCATCGGTGCTCGACACCTACAACACGGCGGCCCCGAGCCTGCTCAACGCGTTGAACGACATGACCGTGACGAGCAAGACGCTCGTCGAACAGCAGAAGCAGCTGCGGACGCTGTTCTCGACCGTGACGACCGCCTCGGACACCATCGGCGGTTTCGTCACGTCCAACTCCGACACGATCATCTCGCTGTCGAAGGACAGCCTGCCGTCGCTGCGCATCGCTGCCCAGTACTCGGGCGAATTCCCCTGTATCTCCAAGGCGTTGGCCAACTTCATCCCGACCATGGACCGCGTACTGGGGGCCGGGACGAAGGAACCCGGCATGCACGTCACGCTGCACACCATCCCCGCGCCCGGCCCGTACCAGCCCGGCCCGGACAGCCCCAAGCCGTACAGCGACCGCGACGGGCCGCGGTGCCCCTACGTACCGTCGGCCGGCGTCGCCAACACGGCACTGTCGACGTCGTCGTCGACCCATCAGGCGGCCACCAACCCGTTGCTGGCCAAGCAGGATCTCGGCACCGCCAACTCGCCCCAGGAGAACCAGCTCATCGCCGAGCTCGTCGCCCCGACCGTGGGCGTCGCGCCGAGCAAGTTCCCCAAGTGGGGCAGCCTGCTCCTCGGCCCGACCCTGCGCGGCACCGAAGTGAGCGTGCGATGAGCGCTTGCGCGAAGAGCCCCGCCGCCGCGACGCGGCCCGCGCCGAAGGCGTGGTGCGGATCTGCGTGTCCACCCGAGCGACAGCGAGTGGTGGCGCGCGGATTCGCGAAAGGCGGGATAAGTCAGTGAGGGGGCTTTGGCCGGCGCTGATCAAGAGCGCGATCTTCATTGCGGTGACGGTGTTCGCGACGGCGATCCTGGCAGTGAGCATCACCAACGGTGGTGGCGGCGGGCACCATTTCAGCGCCCTCTTCACCGACGTGACGTCGTTGAACAGCGGCGACGACGTGCGGATGGCCGGGGTGCGCATCGGCCAGGTCGGCCACGTCAGCGTCATCGACCGCCGCCGGGCCAAGGTGACCTTCTCGATCAACTCCGACGTGCGGCTGGCCTCGACCGCAACGGCAACCATCCGGTACCGAAACCTGGTCGGCCAGCGCTACATCGCCCTCGACCAGGGCGCCGGATCACCGGAGGTGCAGCTGACACCCGGATCGACCATCGCGCTCGACCACACCGAGCCGGCACTCGACCTGACCACCCTGTTCAACGGGTTCCAGCCACTGTTCCAGGCGCTGGACCCCAAGCAGGTCAACCAGCTGTCCTACGAGGTCATCCAGGTCTTTCAGGGCGAGGGCGCGACGATCGACAACCTACTCAGCCAGACTGCACAACTTACGTCGACCCTGGCCGACAAGGACCAGGTCATCGGCGAGGTGATCGACAACCTCAACGAGGTGCTGACGACCGTCAACGACCGCGGCGACGAGCTGGCCGACATGATCACCACGCTGCAGCAACTGGTGTCAGGCCTGGCGCAGGACCGCGGCGCCATCGGCAGCGCGATCACCGGCATCTCCGGCCTGACCACCAGCGTGAGCAGCCTGCTGGACCAGGGTCGGGCGCCGCTCAAAGCGTCCATCGAGTCGCTCGGCGCCCTGTCGACCAACCTCGCCAACGAGGGGCCGTTGGTCAACCAGTTCCTGCACAACCTGCCGACGAAGCTGAACTCGATCGGCAAGCTGGCCTCCTACGGTTCGTGGCTGAACTTCTACGTCTGCTCCATCACCGGCAAGATCCCCGTTCCGAGCGGGTACGCGCTCGGGTCGGACGGTAAGCCCGATCTCAATGCGGTCGGTGTGGCGCCGGTCAATGCGAGGTGTCAATGAAAGCCTTCAGTGAGCGCAACCCGCTGGTCGTGGCCGCCATCGGCATCGTCGCGATCGGCGGCGTGCTAGCCGCCACCTACTACTCCGACGAGCTGCCGATCATCGGCGGCGGCACGACGTACTCGGCCGACTTCACCGAGGCGGCCGGACTCAAGTCGGGCAACGAGGTCCGCGTCGCCGGCGTCAAGGTCGGCGCGGTGCGATCGGTCAAGCTGCAGGGCACGCACGTCCTGGTGAGGTTCCGGGTCAAGCACGCCTGGATCGGCGATCAGAGCACGGCCGCCATCAAGATCAAGACACTGCTCGGGCAGAAGTACCTGGCGATCGATCCGCAGGGATCGGCCAAGCTTGATCCCGGGACGCCGATACCGGTTGCGCGTACCACCGCCCCCTACGACGTCACCCAGGCGTTCGAGGGCCTGTCGAACACCGTCGGCAAGATCGACACGACCCAGCTCGCGACGAGCTTCGAAACCATCTCCGACACGTTCAAGAACACGCCGGCCAGCGTGCGGGCGATGTTGGACGGCCTGGGCCGGCTGTCCAAGACGATCGCCTCGCGCGATGACGCGCTGCAGAAGCTGGTGCAGCAGACCAAGCAGGTGACCGGGACGCTCGCCGGCCGCAACGACCAGTTCGCCGCGCTGATCAACGACGGCAACCTGCTGCTGGACGAGCTGCAGCAGCGGCGCGACGCGATCGTCAGCCTGCTGCGGGGCACCCGCGATCTGGCTCAGCAGCTGTCCGGCCTGGTGTCTGACAACCAGGCCACGCTGCGTCCGGCGCTCGAGCAGCTCGACAAAGTCACCAACATCCTGCAGGCCAACCAGGACAACCTCGACAACGCCCTGCGGCTGGCCGCACCGTACTACCGAGTGGTGAACAACGCCCTCGGCAGCGGCCCGTGGATCGACATCTACATCTGCGGCCTGTTCGACTCGTCCAACGCCCCGATCCTCGACTCGCAGGCAAAGCGGGACTGCAACACCAAGGCGGGGTCCCGATGAACCGGGTCATCCGTACGCTGGTGTACGGCGGACTGGTACTGGCCCTCGTATTCGGCTCCGTCAGTTGGTGGCGGTCCTCGCACCGGGTCGGCGTCAGGTTCAGCGCGATGTTCACGTCCACGGTGGGCATCTACCACGGGTCGGACGTGCGCATGCTGGGCGTGCGGGTCGGGGGCATCGACTCGGTCAAGCCGGTGGGCACGCAGGTCAAGGTGACGATGCACCTCGATCCGGGTGTGAACGCCCCCGCCGACACCGGTGCGGTCGTCGTCGCCCCGAGTGTGGTCAGTGACCGCTACGTGCAACTCACCCGGCTGTACACGTCCGGGGCGAAGCTGGCGAGCGGCACGACGATCCCCACCAACCGCACCGCCACCCCCGTCGAGCTCGATCAGATCTACAGCAGCCTCAACCAGCTGCTGACCGCGCTGGGGCCGAACGGCGCCAACTCCAGCGGCGCGCTGTCGGACCTGCTCGACACCGGCGCCGCCAACCTCGACGGCAACGGCAAGGCGATAAACAACACGATCGACCAGCTGTCGCACGCGACGAGCGCCCTGTCGAATTCGAAGGACGCCCTGTTCGCCACGATCGCCAACCTGCGTGACTTCACCGGCATGCTGTCGCAGAACAACGCCGGCGTGCTGAAGGTCAACCAGCAGCTCGCCTCCATCACCCAGCTGTTCGCCGACGAGCGAACCGACTTCGCCGCCGCGCTGAACCAGCTCGGCACCGCCCTGGGCGCGGTCCAGCACTTCATCAACGACAACCGCAAGGTGATCAAGACCAACGTCGACAAGCTCTCGTCGATCACCCAGATCCT
>Ga0137415_10003885_pt1 | contig 14831 bp, 12 predicted proteins | sample CZODoug3_1_1_16f_FD_183082 | JGI IMG/M metagenome (GOLD analysis project Ga0137415, IMG submission 183082) | Vadose zone soil fungal communities from Angelo Coast Range Reserve, California, USA - CZODoug3_1_1_16fungal (Hybrid Assembly) | ecosystem: Environmental > Terrestrial > Soil > Vadose... | reverse complement strand
CAGATGCGAGGAAAAGGACTGGAGGAACGTGTTAAGGAGCTCTTGAAGATCGTTGGACTAGAGGAGGTCGCTGACAAGCGTGCTGCCTTCTATTCAGGCGGGATGAAGAAGAGACTCGACTTGGCCTCGGTATTAGTGCATCGCCCCAAGATACTCTTCCTTGATGAGCCTACGACTGGACTGGACCCACAGTCTAGAGCTGGGATGTGGGATTATCTCAGACAGTTGAACCGGGACGAGAAAATCACGATCTTCCTAACTACTCAGTACATGGAAGAAGCTGACAGATTGTGCAGCCGATTGTCGATCGTGGACCTTGGAAAGATTGTCGCGCAGGGAACTCCTTTAGAGCTAAAGGGCGAAATAGGCGCAGATGCAATCAACCTGACATTCGAGAATACGAACGGAAAAGATTCTAATGGATTGAAAGAAGAGAGTAAGAAGATTCTCAGTGGACTGCGCGGAGTCACCGATATCGTGAACTCCGACATGGGAGTGACTGTCTATGCAAAGAATGGAGCTTATCTAATCCCTGACATAGTAAGGGCCTTCGACGAAGCGCAGATCAGAGTCGCATCCTTGAACCTATCGACCCCGACACTGGATGATGTCTTCCTCAAACATACAGGAAAAAGAATCAGAGTCGAAGAGTTGAGCAAGCAATATGGTGGTGGAATGTTCGGAAGGAGAAGGAGGTAGAACAAGATGACGCTATTGTTCGACACGAGCTATCTTTTCAAGAGATCATTGAAGAAACTGATCCGCAACCCGATCCTGCTCTTCTTCTCGCTACTGCAGCCTGTGATCTTCCTTCTACTGTTCACGCAGCTTTTCAACAGATTCTCAAGCATAAAAGGGTTCGAGTCAACTGGGACCACTAGCTACGTGACCTTTGCGATCGCAGGTATAGTCCTGCAAAACGCATTTTCAAGCGCGTTTCAGTCGGGCACTGCCGTCGTCGACGATGTCAAATCAGGCTATCTAGAGAAAATGTTGGCAACGCCTGTCAGCAGGCCTGCAATTCTTCTTGGGCGTCTCTTGACTGACGCCTTTAGAGTCGTCGTCCAATCATCGATAATACTAGGTCTAGGCGCCTTAGTGTTCGGAGTCTTCCCAGCAACTGGACCACTCGGTCTGTTGCTCATACTGGTTACAATTGCTTTCTTCGGGTTGGCCTGGGCCGGCATCTCGCTGGCGCTAGGATTGAAGACCAAGAGCGCGGAGTCGGTATTCGGGATCGCTGGCTTTCTCACGTTCCCTCTGCTATTCATGAGCACTGCGTTGTCTCCCCAGTTCTTTCTGCCTGAATGGATGAAGTCGGTTTCAGCTTACAACCCTGTCAGCATAACTGTCGACGCCATCAGAGCGCTTGTAATCGGACCAGATTGGACCAATGTGTGGAACCCGCTGATAACCGCCTACGCAGTAATCGCGATAATCGCTATCGTAACGTTGGGTGCGACTATGTACCTATTCAGAAAGGTCATCGGCTAAGCGACGGTCCAAAAAATAGAGGGGGATATAATCGTGACTGTGGTTCACACAAGTCTCATCTCTAGAACCTGAATCTGACTGGCCTCAGCAACCACCGGTCCATCCGGAGTGTGAGCGATAACCTGCTTTCGCATCCTGACTAATCTTCGCTAGAAATATCTTGAGACCTCGCTATCGTACTGGAAGGTTATCGGTGATCCTCCTGTGTGGAGGAAGACAGTGTTCGAGTTCTCGTGGATAATCTTCTTCTCGATCAATCCCTTCATTCCGACCATTGCCTTTCCAGTATAGACAGGATCAAGGATCAAACCCTCCGTCCGAGCAGCCAGAGCCATCGCGTCGACAACTTCCTGAGTGATGACGCTGTACCCACCACCTGTATAATCATCATAGATGATGATCTCCTCATCTGGAATTGACAATTTCACCCCGAGGAGTTTTATTGTGTCGTCTATTAGATGCCGCACTCGCTGTTTGCCCGTGGCCTCGTCGGGACCATTGCTCACACCCAGGACCTTCACCTTGGAATTCAAGACATGGAATCCAATTATTAGCCCTGCCTGAGTGGGACCAGTGCCCGTGGCATGGACGACATAGTCGATTCTCAATCCATCATGACGCGCCTGCGCGAGGATCTCCCGAGCAGCATTAACATAGCCTAAGGTCCCGACAGCGTTCGCCCCACCACCAGGTATGACATAGGGAGTGTGTCCCTTCGCCCTCAATTCCTCTGCCACATTATTCATGGCAGCATCTGGCTGCTCTTCTGTGAATCTGATATCAGCGTCCAACAACCTGTCCAGAAGCAGATTGCCCTTAGGCGGGGATGGTTTTCCGCGAAGAACCAAAACCGGCCTGAGTCCCATCTTTACTGCGGCGGCAGCGGTCAATCTTGCGTGATTGGAGTGTTGAGCGCCTGTTGTGATAATCGTGTCAGCCCTGTTGTTCTTTGCATCCCCCAACAGAAACTCCAGTTTCCTCACCTTATTGCCTCCGAGAGCGAGACTCATAACATCGTCTCGTTTAACGAGAATTCTTCGACCAAGCCTAGTACTCATCGACCGAGCATGCTCTAGCGGTGTGGGAAGGGGGGTAAGACTGACCCTCGGTCTCGCTGCAATCTCGGCATATACTCCGAGATTGTCACGAATATTCATCATCATCGCGGATGTACTCATGTATTCGAGAACTCCCTGCAAAGATAGGACGGAGGGAGAGTCTTCAATAAATATTCGATAATGGTTCTGTCGACGGAGCACAGCTTATGGAGCATGGCGCCGTTACTGGGCTGGTCTCTTTTGCAGACTTTCTGAAAGTAGATATCCGGTCTGGGACCATAGTTAGAGTGGAAGAATTCCAGAAGGCTAGGAAGCCTGCGTACAAGTTGTGGATCGATTTTGGTCCACTTGGCGTCAAAGCCTCAAGCGCGCAATTGACAGCATTGTACACGCCTGAAGAATTAATGAGACGACATGTTCTAGCCGTGGTCAACTTTCCCAGGAAACAGGTAGCAGACTTTGTCTCCGAAGTATTGGTTCTCGGGTTACCTGACGACAAGGGAAACGTTGTGCTCGTCCATCCCGAACGCCCCGTTCCTAACGGAGCGAGATTGTTCTAGAATCCTCGGATTGTTTCGCAACTATTTGAGACTGGCCCGCCGACAATTTCGTACCCATTACCTCAGCCTAGGATTTATCGCCGATTTCATGGGCGAATTCTTGAAGAAGCTCTCGTTGCCTTTTCGTAAGTTCCAAGGGGACATCCACGTTGACCCGGACAAGCTCGTCGCCCCGCCTGTGACTCTCCATGCTTGGTAGTCCCTTCCCTTCCAACCTGAAAAGAGTCCCGGGCCTTGTCCCAGGCGGAATCTTTACCTGGGCTCTGCCATCCAGAGTAGGGACATCTACTAATCCTCCCAGTGTGGCTTTTGGAAAACTCACACTCGTCTCATACAATACATCATCCCCATCTCTTTTGAACATTGAATGCGGCTTCAGATGCAATCGAATATACAAGTCACCGGCGTGGCCATTCTGGACCATGTTCCCTTCACCTCTCAACCTTAGAGTCTGGCCATTATCCGCACCCGCCGGCACATGAACCTGCAGCTTCTTCCTTGCCTGTTGAACTCCGTTCCCCTTGCAAAGTCTGCAAGGTTTCTCGATCACGCTCCCGGTTCCACCGCATCTTGGGCATGGGGCTATCTGGATGAACTGTGCAAATCCGCTACGCTGGACACGTCTCACTTGACCGTGCCCTCCACATTCCCGGCATGGCTTCCGTCCACTCCCTGCTGCTGCCCCTGATCCTTTACATTCCGGGCAGGTGTCCAGACGAGGAATTTCGAGTTCTTTTGTAGCTCCTCGATAGGCGTCGTCGAGTGTTACTTCCATGTCATAGACCAGATCGTCTCCTCTTTCTGGTCGTGGTCCGTACCCGCCGAAATTGAACGTGCCCGGTCCACCGCCTACCCCTCCAAAGAATCGTTCGAAGATGCCTCCTAGTCCGCCGAAGCCAATGTCTCGGAAGATCGAGTCGAAATCTACGCCGCGGAAAATATCTTCTTGACTATAGCGCTCGTATACTCCTGTCCGGCCATGCTGGTCGTACTGGCTTCTCTTAGCATCATCGGATAAGATGGCGTACGCTTCGGTAATCGCTTTGAACTTCTCTATGACACCCGGGTCCTTGTTCCTGTCCGGATGATACTGTAGGGCTAACTTTCGATAGGCCTGTTTGATCTGATCACCTGAGGCATCCTTCGGGACACCTAGGGTCGCGTAATAGTCCTGTTTGTCCAAGCCTTACTTAGCCCACCTTCCCGTCCTATGTCGCGTCTTCGTCGGGACAATAGGAGAGGGGCTCTTTCTTACTTTGAACCTTCTCCTTTAACCTCGCGATACTCGGCGTCCACAACGCGGTCCTGAGAGTCTCCAGGACCTTGCCCTGCGTCCGAGTCTGCCTGCGGGACCGGTTCTTCCGGGCCTTCCTGCCTACCACCAGTGGCACCTGCAACCTTTTGATAGACTTCTGACCCAACCTTCTGCAGGACACGACTTAGATCGTCGACGGCCCTTTTGATCTTGTCCGACTCCTTCCCAGCCAGAGCTCCGCGCAAGACGCCTGCAGAATCGTCGATATTCTTCATCTGTTCCTGACTGATCTTTTCCTTCAACTCCTCCTTTGTCTTCTCCGCTGTGTACAATAGACTCTCGGCATTATTGCGGAGCTCAACTTCCTCACGACGCTTCCGATCCTGCTCGGCGTACTCTTCTGCTTCATGGATCATCTTCTCCTTCTGATCCGATGGTAACTTGGTCGAGGCAGTAATAGTGATCTTGTTCTCTTTTCCAGTCGCGAGATCCTTCGCGTGCGCGTTCAACATTCCGTTCGCATCAATGTCGAATGTGACTTCGATCTGGGGTATTCCTCTTGGTGCAGGAGGGATACCGCTGAGGTTGAACATGCCTAAGGAGATATTGTCATCCGCCATCGCGCGTTCGCCTTGTAATACATGAATCGTCACGGTGGTCTGCATGTCCGCCGCTGTCGAGAATACTTGACTTCTTTTTGTTGGGATAGTCGTGTTTCGTTCCAGTATCTTGGTGAAGACTCCGCCAAGTGTCTCGACACCCAATGATAATGGTGTCACGTCGAGAAGGAGGATGTCTTTCACTTCGCCTGCAAGCACTGCGCCCTGTATCGCCGCGCCGACGGCAACGCACTCCATCGGATCCACGCCTCTTTCAGCCTGTTTGCTAACGACCTCTTCCACGAATTTCCTGACTAATGGCATGCGTGTCTGTCCTCCGATCAGTATCAACCGATCAACATTCTTCGGCTCCAGCTTCGCATCCTGTAATGTCCGGAGTATTGGCGTCTTGACTCGGCTGACGATTGGATTCGCCAGTTCTTCCAGCTTCGCCCGGGAAAGAGTCGTATGGAGATGCTTTGGTCCAGAGGAGTCCGATGAAATGAACGGTAAGTCGACATCAGTTGTGAATAATGTTGAAAGCTCGATCTTCGCCTTCTCCGCCGCCTCCTTCAAACGGGTCATTGCCATCCTATCGTTGCGGAGATTGATCCCGGTCTGCCGCTGAAACTCTGATAGGAGGAAGTCGACGATCGCATTGTCAATGTCTGCTCCACCGGTCGCGGTATCACCGCTTGTTGCGAGTACCTGGAAAACTCCGCCGCCGAACTCCATCAGGGTAACATCGTGTGTGCCGCCGCCGAAGCTGAAGACCATGATCTTCATCTCCTTGTCCGCCTTGTCCAAGCCGAAAGCAAGACAGGCCGCGGTGGGCTCGTTGATGATCCGTGAAACCTCGAAGCCAGCGATCTCTCCCGCATCTTTCGTAGCTTGTCTTTGATTATCGTTGAAATGCGCTGGGACGGTAATAACAACCTTCTTCACCGATCGACCGAGGAATTGTTCGGTATCTCGCTTAATCTTCTGGAGAATGAACGCTGAAATCTGCTGCGGAGTGTATTCTTTTCCGTAGACTCGGACCTTGTAGTCGGTCCCCATTTTTCGCTTGATCTCTGCGACTGTTCCGTCAGGGTTCGTCGCCGCCTGACGCTTCGCAGGCTCTCCAACAATCAATTGTCCCTCTTTGGTGAAGGCGATGACTGATGGGAACATCTTTCCCGCCGCCGTCTGTCCCTCAGAGCTGGGAATAACCACAGGTCTGCCGGCCTCCATGATGGCAGCTGCTGAATTCGTGGTTCCTAGATCGATTCCGAGTATCTTCTCGGCTTCTGGCTTGCTCATTCCTCTTCCTCTATTATATTCTCCGTTTTATATTGACCATTCTTCGTTGATGATGAGGGTTCGCTTCCCTCTGCGACCTTGACGATGCTGGGTCTGAGAACTCTTCCCTTCAACGTATACCCAGATCTTATCTCTTCGATGATTGTTCCCTCCTCCTTCTCCGAGGGTACCTTCAGCGCGGCCTCATGCAATGCCGGATCAAACCTGCTGCCGACGCCTTCTATTCTGACCACTCCTTCCTTTGCCAGGAGTCCTGTGAATCTTTTCAAGACCATCCTGATCCCTTCAACAAGTGCTGGGCTGTTGTCTCCTTCACGTGCCTTCTCCAAGCCAAGCTCTAGTTCGTCAACGACGACCAATAAGTCGGAAAGTAATCGTTCGTTGCCATACCTCTTCACCTCTCCCATCTCTCGCTCTGCTCTCTTCCGATAATTTTCAAAATCAGCTTGTAGATACTGAAGTCGTCTGAGATAGTCTTCCGATTTTTCCCGTTCCTTCTGTAGCGCCTCTTCTACCTCAGGAGGTCCGGTCGGAGTCTGTTCGATTGACGATGGACTTTTGATCTGATCATCACCGCTTGGCTGGGCCGCCTTGGGCTCTTGAGTCTCCCGTGCTGTTGTAGTTGTCTCCTGATTCCCATGCATCCATGCTCGCTTCCGACGAGGATACATCGCAGGCGTCTTGAAGAGCTTTCTCTCCTCCGAAGAGGGATGGAAAAAACCTTACGCCGAAAGCCACCCGTTTCCCATCTTGCAACAGCTAGGTTACGCTTCCTTGATAGGCGGCCCGGTCAATCCGTATTTTCAGCCGAAGAATCATTTAACGGAGCAACGATCAAACAAATGAGTTTTCTGAAAAGATTAGTTCCGATGAAAGCAAAGGTGTGGATATCGCTCGACAAACCGACATTCATAGAAGGAGAGGCTGTTACAGGAAAGGTGCACATCGACAGCAAGGAAGGCTACATTCCTGCCGAAGAGGTCAGAGTGGAAGCCCGCGTCAACGAGCACTACCAAGAGATGGTCCAAGTAGTCATCAACAACCAACGTATCAACCAGATGGAACATAAGACCAACACTCTATTCTCCGACAACGTCAGGGTCTCCGGACCCACAGACTTCGGGAATGGAGAGAGGACGTTTCCATTCAGTGTTGGAATGCCAGTCTGCAGAGCCACCCACTCCGGAGGCTCGATACAAAACAGTCTCAAAGGTGTCGTAGCCGTAAAGGGCCGCCCTGACATTACCGGCGACGTATCAGTAGGCTTCTCTCCGCCCAGCAGCGTCTCATACATGCAACAGCCTCAACAACAGTACATGCAACAGCAAGCATACGGACCCCAATACGGACAGTATGGTCAGCCGATGCCACCTCCGCAACAGTATGGTCAACAACCGTACGGTCCACAGGGATATGGGCAGCAACCGTACATGCCGCCGGGTTCGATGCCCATGCCAGGATCCGCACCTGGATACCCACCTCAGATGCCTCCACAACATGCGGCCTCGAACAGCCGTTGCAAGTACTGTCAAGGCCTTATGCAAGCGGGCTCTAGCAAGTGCCCTACATGTGGCGCACCACAATAGACCTGTAAGACCAGTCAAAACCTAGTGGGGTCTTTGCTGCCCCAATTCTCTTTTTCATCGACTCAGTGACACGAGTCCTACTCCAGCGACTATCAGAACTGCACCGGCGCCTGAGGTTAGTGTGAATGATTCGTGAAAGAGTAGCACTGAAAGAATGGTGCTAACTACCACTTCGATCGGGAGTATTATCGACGAGACGGTCGGCGAGACTCGTTCTACGCTCTTGGAAAAGAAATAGTATGCGCCTACCGTTCCAAATACTGCGAGAACGAGGATATAGGACCAGGCTGTCGGGTCCGAAATTGTCTGAGCTGTTTGTCCCAATGGGGCAAAGGGCAACAACAGAAGGCTTGTTGTCAGGACAATCCCACCTGTCACTGCTCGATCTCCTCGCTCCATCGCGAGAGGTTTCGAATAGATGAATACCAATGCTATCGTTACAGCTGTTGCTGCGAGTAATAGATCCGCAAGGATATGTCCAGTCGAGTTGGACGGGCCTTGCCCAGTAACTAGTAAAGCGACACCGAGAAAGCCGACGATTACACCCGTTGCTTTCAAGGGTCTGAAGCGTTCCTGGTGCCTTATCCAGGCCATCAAAGGAATCATCAACGCGGCCGTTCCAATAATCAAGGCCGCCTCGGAACCGGTCGCCAAGACTTGTCCTTCAAATTGTAGTACGTAGCCGAGCATGTTCAATATTCCAATCCCCCACATTTTCTGGGAGGAGAAGATGGATCTGTCGACCCATCCCTTCTCCCGGAAGAATAGGAGTATCAATAGCGCGGCGAGGAGGAATCGGAGACTGGCAAAAGAGAGGGAGGGTATTGGATGGTTTAATCCCATCTTGATAATCGGGATGCTTGTCCCGAACAGTATTCCTGCGGCAACTGTCGCGGCGAGCCCCGAATTCAATCTAGCCAATTGTTACTTTCACGGCCAAGTATACTGCAAACTGCCTTCGGGCGCACGAGACAGATTAACAGGGTGCCTCATGAGAGCTTGGGGGACGAGGTTTGACCGTCGGGCCTTTAAGAAGGGGGGCATTGACACTTCGGCGTCGAGCTAAACTTATCTATCCAATGTTATACTATCATTTCTCTTGTCTATGCACGTAGCTCCCGAATCAAAAGGGACAATCGAGTGCGCCTGGTGCAAGGATGCGAAGCCTATCGAAGAAACCGCTTGGTTCATGCCAGAACCTGGTGAACACAGCGTGCGCCTATGCGACTTCTGTCACAATGAGGCACGAAAACAATTGCGCCTCTTGAGACTTGGAAGGACTAAAGGCGAATTCCCGACCGTTCCGGCAATTTCAAACTAGGATCTTAGGTACCGAAGCATCCTCTTGTTCCTACCTTCTTAGCTGCCTAGCTAGGCCCTTGTTCTGGCCCGATTACAAACTGTTATCTGTGAAGTTCTAGTAACTCGTCGTGACAATGCGGAGTTCTTGGAACTAATCATGCCTAGCGAGAAGGCGAAAGTCTTGATTCTTGGCTGTGGACTCGCAGGATCAACAGTAGCAGTCAGACTGGCTGGTAAGGTGAGGAAACGAGCGAGCATTAGGGTTATCGAGCCAAAACAGAACTTCCAGCTTCCAGCATCCTTCCAGTGGGTAATGATGGGATGGCGGAGGCCTTCTGAGGTTCAGAGAAGTCTTCGTCCGCTCGCGCGAAAGGGAATCGACATTGTAAACGACTCAGTCGAGAAGGTCAGTATCCAGAAGAAGATTGTGAAAACCAAAACCGGCGAATATTCCTATGATCACTTGATCATCGCAACCGGTGCAGACTACGCAACCAGTCTAATTCCAGGCTTCGAGGAATACGCCAATCATACATATGATTTGGAGCATGCCACAAAGTTCCGAGACCATGTTCAAAAATTCAAAGGTGGACGGCTTATCGTCGCGATTTCTAGAGTGCCGTTCAAGTGTCCGCCAGCACCATATGAAGTGGCTCTATTGCTGGAGCAACACTTCAGGTCAACCGGAAGAAAGAGTACTGTCCAGATCTTCACGCCCGAGCCTCAGCCTCTTCCTGCAGCCGGTCCAGTAATTGGAAGGCAGATGCTGAAGCTGTTGGAGAACCGGGGAGTATCTTACAATCCGAAGACCGTTCTCAAGCGAGTAGAGAAGAGTCGGATCGTCTTTGACAATGGTGAAGCGGAATACGACCTCTTGTACGTGGTGCCGCCTCATACGTGTCCGAAACCAATCGTCGAAGCAGGACTCACTGACTCGTCGGGCTGGGTCCCAATAAATCCTCAGACCTTAACGACCAAATACGAGAACGTCTATGGGCTCGGGGACGTGACTTCCGTCGAGACGGCTCACGGACACGTTCCGTTCCTTCCAAAAGCAGGCGTCTTCGCAATCGGACAAGCCGAAATATTGGCTGATAATCTCGCTGCTAAGATAACGGGTGAGAATCGTACGAGTACATGGAACGGCAATGGTCACTGCTTCCTAGCGACTGGTGGCGAAGAGGCCGCCTTCCTACAGGGCAGCTTCTTATCCAATCCTCCTAGACTGGAATTCCATACTCCAAGCCAGAAATGGTACCAGGATCGATTGACCTTCGAGAAGGAAATCTTGCACGGAAGATTCTGATCTGTGTCACAATAGGCTTCTCAGAGTGTAACCTGCCGCGAATCCGATGACCGGCGACATAACCCAACTGATCATGATCACAGAGACGCTTCGAGTATTCATGAATCTCATCTTCCTGCCTAGGCCTGATCCTATGATACCGGACGACACAGTCTCGGTAATTGCCAAAGGAACTCCGAACTGGCTTGCCAACTCCACCGCACCTGCTCCAACGAGCTGGCTGAAGAAAGCGTTCGGATATCTCAGCGTGAACATTCCTTCGGTTAACCGTCGCAGGGTTCCTCGTCCGAGCGTGAAAGCGCCTAACACGCTCCCCAATCCGACGACTAGTGATGCGGCGCTAGATTGGTTGTTGGGGACACCAGCTATCAAGCCTAGTGTGTTGCTACCTAATACGTAGGCGCTGAAGAACGCTGCTAACAACAATCCTCCTCTAAGAATTGCAAGTTTTTTCCAAGTATTCTTGGGACTATAGCGATCGTCTAAACGGATCAAGACAACGCCGAGCAACGTTGCGATGATTGGTGTTAGGAACCAGAAGGCTAGGACGAGTGTGAGATATGACTTGTAGGTGAAGAGGCCTACTGCGATGCTTGTTCCGATGATCGCTCCTGTCAAAGCCTTCGACAGCGATATCGGAACTTTCGAGATCTCTCCGATAGTGAAGACGATCAAAGTCGCGACTAGTATCGAGAGGACGTCCAGCACCGTCTCCCTGGGTAAGAGGATCTCTCTGACCGAGAACAGTCTAGGGCCTTCAATTGCGAGACCAAGCAGGTAGCCGATGATCGCAATTATGATGCCTGTTCGTTTTCTAACGATTCCTGTTCCTATGATCGTGCCAGAGACGGCGGAGAGATTGTTCCCCGCGACAACCATGGCAAGCAGTCCACAAAGCAAAAGGGACAGGGCGTCTAGACCGGTTAATGACATGGGTTTCTAGGCGCCCAAGGATTTCATGATGGTAACCACGAGGTCAGAAGCATCCTCGCATTCATCCAGTATATCGTCAGCTTCGATGGTGGTCTCGATATAATTATGGAAAGAGGCGTAATCTAGTTTCTCCCACGATCCGTAGATCTGATCCAGCATCTGATCCTTAACGTCGTCACCTGTCTCCTCGAGCCTTTCGATTTCTCGAGCTAAGTTCAACGCCTTGGTGTTATCTTTCCCGGCTATTTCGAGGAGCTCACGGAGCATGTGGAGCTGTTTCAATCCAATCTGGATGAGCTCTACCTGTCCCTTTCTTATTCCATCCTCAACTTCTCTCGCTTCTCGGAGTGGATGTTTAGTCACTCTTCTCAATTGTCTTGATAGTGCGTGTGCTCCGTCGAGCACGTTGTCCACTGAGTCGAGGAGTCTGTCGAATTCGTTCATTAGTAGGGCGGATATTGATCCTCGTCCAAGCTTCTCTTCAAGGGCTTGTGTTAACAGGTCACCGTCCTTTTCTAATGCAGATATCTTCTCGGTACAGAATGAGATTTCGGTTAGGCCATTTCCGTTTCGTGGGCAAGACAGTATCTTGACCAATAGTGTGAGGGCTTCCTCCCCGAGACCTGCGAGCTCTCCTATCCTAGTGAAAGCTTCCTCTTCTCCCGGAAGAAAGAAGCCTCTTACACGTCTAACAATGCCGCTCAATTGGGTCATTACTTGCCTAGTTGATCGCTAACGATACTGCCGAGAGCAGAGATGGAGTCAGGTCGAGCTAGAAAAGCGTACTGTCTCCGACGAAGGTTTGGTCGTTCTACAATCGAAGTAGAAGGATTACGTTTGCGATGGCAAGGTCCAGAATTGTCAATGGTATGGATCTCTTTGCAAACTTTCCAAAGCCAAGTCTCTTCCGGTCCTTGTTCAGTATGCTCAGAGCGACAACGTTGGAGGCGGTCCCGATCGGTGTAGCCATTCCACCGATTCCAGCACCAAGAGCAAGAGCCCAAGCCAACGGGAGCAACGGTAGGCCAGTCGTGTGCATCACACTAACAACGGGCACAAAGACGGTGACGAGTGGAACGTTGTCGACAATCTGAGACAACAAGGCAGTGGACCAGAGCACCAAAGTTACGGCAAGCGCCGCGCTTCCGCCTGATGCCTGGACCATCTCGCCACCGGCTGATGCGAGGAGCCCTGTCTTCTCCAGACCGGCTACGAGGAGGAAGAGCCCTCCGAAGAAAAAGAACACCTCCCAATTGATTCGGCTGAGTACATGTTTGACCTCGGATGATCTGGAAGATTCGTAGACTAGAATGACGGAGGCTGGCAGGAGGGTTGCTAATGCTGGTGAAACATCGAGTGCTTGGTGAGCCACCAGGAATACTACTGCGAGGAGGAGGGACACGAGGCTGACTCGGAGGAGACCTGAATCCTTGACTAGGTCTCTAGGGTTGCGCAGTAGGAGACCGTTGTTCTTCGAATGCTTCAACGCAGCCTCCTTGTGCAGGAATCGATGATTCCTTGCATAGAGGATGAGCAGGTTGAGACCAAGGATTGCCAGGGCGGTCGGGGCGGTATTGAGGAGGAATTCGTTGAATGAGAGTCCGAGGGAGGAGCCGACGATGATATTGGTTGGGTCTCCAACCATTGTGGCGACGCCTCCAATATTTGCTGCCAAGACCTCTGCAACAACGAACGGGACAGGGTCGATCTCCAAGCCGTCCAATACTTGGACAGTCAATGGGACTACGAAGAGTGCGACGGTTACGATGTCGAGGAGTGAGGCCATTCCAGCGGTCATTAGTGGGAGTAGGATGTACATCATGATTGGATGGGCGTCCACTGATCTCGCAAGGTGGAGGCCGATCCATTCGAAGAATCCTGCCTCTCGTAAGGAGGAGGCTATGATGAACATGCCCAGCAAGACTCCTAGGGCGGTCCAGTTGATTGCTCCGATAATGTCGGTTGACTTGAGGACGCCTGTGCCGACCATGAGTGTAGCGCCGAGTATGGCGGCGGATGGCTTGTGGAACTTGTCGGAGAGTATGAGTGCGTAGGTGCCTGCGAAGACTCCGGTGATGATGACTGTGAGTGGGAGTGAGAGGGGTAGCGGCATAATTAGTCGGCTTGGACCGAGGAGAATCGGGTTAGGTCATAAAAGGCCTCATGATTGTGAGAGGCTTCAGGGTATGCATCCTGGCGGGGGAAGCACTACCGCGAGTGAGGTAGGGCATTACTCTTTCATGGCTTGGAAAGGTCTTTTGTGTCTTGGGACTCTTGTTGATCATCGTCCCTTTTTTCTAGGGTGGGTTTGGATCCTTGGCCTTATTTTGACGGGTTGGACGAGGGAGACAGCGGATCTCCTGGTGTAGGGAATAGGGAATATTGACATTTTGGAGAGGGGCTAGCCGTTTCTAAGGCGTTTTCCAGGGGCTTTCAGGGGGACTCTTCCGCAAGCGAACACGGAAAATTCGCGAGGAGCGCTTTGGGGCCAGAAAATCATTAGCCGGAATCGGCAATAAAGGCTCAAAATCAGTGAGTTCTCCTTCTTGCCCTAGGCGTCGCCTAATTTTCCAAACAGAACTCCGGATACTGTAGATGCAACGCGCGAAGATAGAGCTGGAGGCTGCTTCGGCTGTTCGAAGGATTTGGTTTTGAACAATATGGGGAGGAAGGTGTTTGGAATGGAGGCTTGTTAGTTGTGTTCTATGCCGACTGGGCTGCTTCCCAAGTCTAGCTCTAAAGGACTAGCAGGTAGCGAGAAGCTTTGGGGAAAGTCGCCTTTGCCCATGCATCTGAACTCTTCATTATGGCATTTTGGACACTTTATGTCGAAGCGCAATTGTCCGGGCTCGGCCTTCTCTTCTCGCCAGATGTGATAGCCGCATCCCTTCCTGGTACACTCGAAGACGTATGTCTCGGAATCTATGAGCTTGTTAGTGGGACGGCGGGGACGTGGACTCTGAGTTATCTTGACACGTCTTTTTGTTAAGGATCGTCCAGGAGTCTTGCCTTGTAGCTTCTGAGAAGACTTTGTTCTAGGGCTCTTGGATTCTTTACTAAAAGTGCTCTGCCCTGTACGTTTGGTTGATGCTGATCCTTTCTTTCGTCTCGTTGTTGGCATTGCAAGAAGCAAATTGTACGGCGTGAAAGTTCAGGATGATGTTACTCCAATGCTGTACCTGAGCGGAACAAGGAGAGGGGCGAATCTATCGATCCATGCTTGTATCACAAACCGACGGAGGGACCTTAGACTCTCCGTTTACTTTTGTTTAGCATCGACAAACTCTGCATGGTAGACCTGTTTCCCAGTTATCAGCAGATCGAATCGTGAATGGAGTTGGTCCAGCCTAGGATTCTTTGCAACGACATCATGAACGTGTTGCATGTGGCTGGCGTCCCTGAACCGTGCGATCTCGATCCATAATTCCTCATCCTC
>Ga0137415_10003884_pt1 | contig 14832 bp, 35 predicted proteins | sample CZODoug3_1_1_16f_FD_183082 | JGI IMG/M metagenome (GOLD analysis project Ga0137415, IMG submission 183082) | Vadose zone soil fungal communities from Angelo Coast Range Reserve, California, USA - CZODoug3_1_1_16fungal (Hybrid Assembly) | ecosystem: Environmental > Terrestrial > Soil > Vadose... | reverse complement strand
GGGTTTGACAGGGAACCATACGAAATCTTCATATATGCTAATAGAGGGACAGAGAGAACATGGGTTTAGAGATTAAGAGAGAGACTGACCCCGACTTTCCTGACAGGATCGCATACCGGATCGACTGTCCAAAATGTCAGAAATTCTTCCTGGGAGCAACTGAAAACGCGGTTCGCTCTTACTATTTCAATCATCGAATGGTTCACAACGGAGAGTCCGAGGCTTGAAAAGGTGGTCAATCTTCTTGCGGAAGAGTTTCGACACCGGATCGACTGGATTGAAGGGATTCTCAAACAGATGGCGAACGAAGAGGGACAAGTTCTCAAGGCCGATGCTGAAGCAGCAATCTTCAAGCATTATCGATGCTCGGACACGGCTGTCCGCAGATATCTCAGGACACTCGAAGGAGCGCGAATAATCTCGCAGAACAGCATTTATCTAATAGTCGAGGAAAAGAGATACCACGGCCGACCGCCGAAGATAGGGAACCTGATGGGAGCAAACGAGACGGAGAAATGACAGAGGTAAAGATTCCGTTTCGTTGGCGTTTTCGGGGCCCAATGCTCTCAGGCAAGAAAACTATGACTTCTCGAACTAGCAAAATGGGACAAGCCGGAGACACTTTTACTGCCTTTGGGCATCGGTTTGAGATTACTAGAGTCCAGCTTCTAACACTCGATGAAATCTCCGAGAAATATTGGCGCGAGGAAGGAGTCGAATCACCGTCACAGTTCGTAATCGTCTGGAACTCTATTCATCCAGTAAAACGATTCGTGAAAGATCAGCTTGTCTTTTCTCACATTTTCAAGAGATTGGAAAAATGACTCCGACTCGTATCAAGGCTCACGGCCAGAAATGCTTTCGCTGTCAGATCGATCTTCCGATCAGGACTAAGGTTAACCGGAACTCGCATGGTAACAGGGCCAAATACTACTGCTTGGACTGTGTGGAAATATTGGAGAACCCTCGGGGAACACGGGACGGCGGCGACCCGCTTCCGGCGACATTCCAACAATGACCTGCGCCGAACTCGCGCCCTGTTATGGAGCATCCTCAGTCGAGATTGTTCTAACCGTCTTTCTCGCCTCTCTCGCATGGCTCGGCCTATGGCTCTATCTAACGGGAAAGAAGAAGATTGAAACCCGGCCCTAGAAAATCAAGGAAGAAACCGGAGTATTCTATAGCGGAACTGTTCGAGAAATGGGTTGACAGAGAAAAATGTCCTCGTTGTGGCGAATTGGTCAATATTGAATGGTTGAAATTACACTTGGACTTCTGTAAGGTATCTACAAAGGATGGTTTGCATGGGAAAAACCCACAATACACAAAAAATCCGGTATAAGAAACAGAACAACCACGTTCCCAACTGTTATCGTTGCGGGAAAAGCTTCGAGGAAGGACAGACGATCACGAGAACGCAGACTAACAACTACAAGTATCGGTGCGAGACCTGTTACACTGATGCTCATGGCAAACCCTTAAATTGACACGAACTTGTTGATGTAACATGGCAAAGATGGATTGGAGCCTGGAAGATGGCGACAATGGCTACTGGGTTCGCAGGATCAGAGATACAGGCGAAACTGATGACGACGACAAACCGATTCTTCGCAAGTCGAACGTTTACTTCAAAGAATTGAAAGATGCCGCCAACGCGATCCATGTCTCAATCGACCTGATCGTCAAACAAGCCGAGAAAGACGCTACGCCATCCAAGAAATAGTCTCCAAAAAATCGTATGTTTTAAATACTCAGTCCACGTCATAGGCCACTCGACTACTGCGTGAAGACATACAACTATATGGGAACATCAGGTTCCGTCAAAGCCTACAAACAACAGCTTCAAGCCTGGAATCTCAGCTTTGGAGGCGGCGTAAGCCTCCCTGAGAACGTAAGCAGCAACATCAGCCGCGCTGTCGGACACAACATCGGCCGGTTATTCGGTCTTTTGCTATTGCTCCTGATCGGCGCAAGCCTTCTAGGACCAATCGCAAACGCGACCACTGGAATCACCGTAGCACATACGGGATTCACCCCGAACGTGAACATCACAGCGACACCAGGCTTCGTACCATTGATCCAGGTCATACCCCTAGTGTTCATCGGGGTAATCCTGGGCTTTGGACTCGACGAGCTGACGAGCGTACTATAGACAGGAGATGCGACCCTGCGGAAACATCTCCCGCCCCTTTTTTTTCTCCTGATAGTCACTAGTATCTTCGGAGCCGCAGTCGCCGATATCGCCTGGACAGATGTAATACCGATACGGCCCTATGACGTATTCTTCAAGTGGATACCCACATTCTCAGCCTCAAACAGCCACTCGTTCATGCCTGCCTCAGGGCAGGTCAAGATGATCCTTTCAGTGGGGATAATGCTCTTATTCCTCGCCGCCATCCTTCCCTCACTGGCGAATCTCTCAACAGGAATAACAATCGCGCATACCGGATTCACGCCTAACCCGAACGTGACCGCATCACCTGGATACGCCTCGGCCATTCGGGTTTTACCATTGGTCGCGGCGGGAGTAGGACTAGGCTTCGCATTGGACGATCTGGGGACAATACTCTGATTGAAGTTACCGATATTTTTTCATCGGACTAGGCGTACTCCTCTTCTGCTTCTGGTTCTTAGTATTCTTGGACTTGTCCTAGTACCGTTCGCTCACGCTGGCAGCCCTAACCTTTTCTCGAATACGTCAGGAACCTGTACCTCAAATCCATGTAACATAACCGCGTCGATTTCAGCCTCTTCTGAAATAGTCATAGTTGCAGACATGGTGAACAATGGTTGCGTTACAGGTTCCCTTACCTTCACAGACACATTCAGCAACGCCTATTCACAACAACTATTCGTGGTCGTAGGCTCCGGTGGAGGTACGCAAGCGTGCATCTACGCGATTGCCGCATCATCATCGGGGGCAGGAGGTTCCGATGTTATAACGACAAGTAGTTGCGGAGGAGCCGCTTGCACGATCAACATACAAGACTACACTTCTTTCACCGGATTCGGAGCATCATCCACCTTTTCAAGTATATCAGCGAGTGGAAGTGACACGCGAACAATCTCAAACGGGCTAGGCAGCGTTATCATCGGAGTAGCAATAGTCGATGTTTCAGGCGTAACCTGCGGTACAACGACGCTAGGAAGTGGACAGCTTACACTGGCAACTTTCTCATGCCAAACTGTGTCAGGACAGGGATCAGCAAGCGGAGTGTCCACAAGTTCCACATCACAAGGATCAACCCCTTACTCTGACACTATTTCTTGGACAGGTGGAGGAGGATTCGGAAGATTCGTTCTAGAACTGGTCGGAACAGGTGCAGGATCATCAGTCGCCTCGGTTACACAATGCTATGGAAACTGCGGCAATCCTGCGATTACATTGGCGAACACTAACTCGACCCATACGGTGAACTTCAACCAATCAATCACGATCTTCTACCAGTTTCAATCGAACGTGAACGGCTTCCTGTTGAACGTGACAGCAAGCATGGCAAAATCATATGTCACGCTTCCAAACGGCCCCGCGTTCGGAATCTATACGATACCCTTCTGCGGGTCAGGACTAACCCCTTTCAGCCCACAGTGCCCAGGACAGCTACAACAGCAGAGTGGAGCGCAGAACTTTTTCAGCCCTGCAAAAGGCAAAATCTCGTTCTCCGGCCTCCACGTTCCAGTCAGTAACGGTCAATGGGTCGGAATCGCTCTCAGCGCGGCAATCTCGGGATTAGACGTTAACGATACGAACACGAACGTGAATCTGTTCCAGACCAACGAGGGAAAAATCCCGCCCTCGATCCAGCAACCCGTCTCTCTAGGCAATTCTAAGGCGGGACTATGGGCATGGATTATCGGAAACGTGGTAACAGGCGGCCCGACGACAACTCCCACAGGACAATTCAACTGCCCCGGCTTCCTCGACTGCGTACTGCCAAACCTCGTATTCTCGTTCTGCTCCGCAGCGACACCCTCCTGCATCGCCATGTCCGGCCTAGTATGGGCGGGTATCCTAGCCTTCATCTCATCATTCTTCGTGATAAAATACGGAAGCGAAGTAGCCCCCAATGTCAGAATACCGTTCGGGGAAATCTTCCTGTTCTTCGCGCTCACATGGATATTCGTGATGAGCGGGCTATCACTAATCTTCGTCTGGATACCATTGTTCTTCTTCTTTGTCGTCTCTCTACTCTACGGAAAACACACAGGAACGTATCTCTAATGGCAAATCTTGAACGCACAACGATCAGCATGACCTTCTTCATAGTCCTGCTCACAGCCTACCGCGCAACAGTCGCAGGAGTTGACGTTCAAGGCTCAATAACCAATCTCTTCGCTCCATGGCCCAGCTTACAGGGTCTATTCAATTTCAAGAACTGTAGCGGATTCGACGTTTTCTGTCTCAACCAGAACGTAGCAACGGCAACCGCTTCTATAGCAACCGCTATCGACTATCCTGCAATCCTCTTCTTCACTATTCTCGGGAGAATCTCTGCCTTTTCCAACGCGATTCTCACGGTACTTTTCGGGCCACAAGCAGGAGTGGTCAGCGTTCCATATCTCTCCTTCATCTTTTTCGGAGTTATCGTTCTACCAGCAGTCTATGAGATATTCCGCATGTTCCGGGGTAACGCGTCGGCGGGGACACTATGATCAGATGCGACACTCGACAGTCGCTGCAATCCTCGTCGCTGTCGGATTGCTTGGTACACAGCCCCCTCTTGGACTGGTTTTATGGGACGGGGTTCCTGCCGGATACCTTTTTACTCTCAGCCTCGTATTCCTCTGCATCGGAATGGCGGGAGAGCTAAAGCGTGAGCTTAGACGGTATAATGCGGAGGAGGAAGAAGTCAGTCTCGCCACCTGAACCCGAAACGGCGAGTGGTGGGCAGCCCGGTAAAGACACCCCGGTACAAAAACTGCCTGACCGACAGGTCGAGCCGAACAACAACGCGGCGATGATACCTGCCGAACGAGTCGAAGCACTAGAAGCAGTCGTCAAAGTGCTAGGAGGCGATCGGAACCAGGGCATGAAAGGGTTCAGCATGAACGAATTACTGAAGATGGACGACTCGCAGAAAGGCTTACCGGACATTCTCGGATACCCGATAGGAGCGCAGGAGAACGATATGTACCGGATGCTCGAACGATGCCGACTGACAAAACACGAGAAACAAGTGTACGTCCACGCGATCCATTTCGCGGAACACGGGCTAGGATACCATTACAAACAGCCTAATTCACCCGGCGATGGAATCAACCTCGACTTCCCCGTACCGTTCTATGGAGAGTATATCGTCAAACAGTTACGGGGATCAGTGTCGGTTGACGGAGAGTCATTGGCCACGTTCGAGCGTACAACCGCGACCTGGGTAGCAAAGCTATATGCCTCGCAACAACAGGCAGGACTACAACAACAGAGAGGAATAATCCAGTGACACCATCAAAGGAAGAGGTTGAGGTCGCAAGGAGACTAGTTGCTCGCCGAACAGACGAGGAAGTACGACAGCGAATGGCAAAACTGGAAAAAATCAGCAAAGGCATAGGCTGGCCAATGTACGAGTCACTAAAGATAGTTCTCGAGGAGAGGAAGGGAGCAGTAACAATATGAGTCATGGCGAGATTCTTCCCCGCATCGATCACAAGCTCGGCTTCATCGCTGTCCACAAGCCCAAATGGTACGAGTCTGACGAGAGAGAACTGAAAGACTTTGATCAGCGACTTGACAACCAGGTAAACAGGATAGGACGGAAAACACAGCAGAAAGGCTACAAGCCACCTTTCAAGCTGAACCTGCCTGAAGGCATCAGGGCTGCGGAGAAGGGCCGATAAAATGGTAGAAGTGATCAGGCGGCCTGACGGCTCGACAATGACAAAGTTCTCTCATCAAGAGCTACAGGAGATTCTCAAAGAACGCAGGATCGAGATGGGACGGCCTCTCCCGCCGGGAATACGAGCCGCAGAAAGAGGAAGATGAAAGATGGTCAGTGAAAAGGCTCGTGGCTTCATCGCCCGGAAGATCGCTCGGAACATTGACGAGGGCAAATCTGCGAAAGAAGCTCAAGCTATCGCGTTCTCGCAAGCCCGTCAGGAAGGCTATAATGTTCCTCCTCCACCGGGAATAAAGGCTGTTGAGAGACGACGATGATTCTCCCAATTTCAGACATAAACTTCATCACACAAATGTATATTATAGCTTGTACCCTTGGAGGAATTTTCGCAATCTTTGAAGCAGGGCGAGTGCGAGACTAGGGGCGAGACGGTTTAGGAAGGAAGAGTCATCCTAGAAAGAATAAGGGAAAGAACGGGGGCATCAAGCCCTGGGTAGTAAGCCGTACTGGATAGTGAAACTGTATGGTTGACAGTTTCACCGCGACAGGATACGCTCTTTTCGTCCTGTTGATGATAATCAACCGTTTCGGTGGCCCACAGGTCGTCTATTACCGGATACGGGGCATCGCCTACTTCATCGACTATATTCGCGGCCCAGACAAGCGTTATCGTCGCAGACTCTTCCGTATGAGCATTATCCAGAAGCACAGCCCCGCTATGTTCGAGTATGGCCGAGGAAACTATCTAGTACCGGAGAGCGAAGCCTCCATCGACGCTCGTGGCGCACCGATGTGGTTCCACGCATGGGACGAATCCCGCGCGATACCCCAATACATGGACACGATAGAGGTGAACGATCCGAAAACAGGAGAGAGGTACACTAAGACAGAGTTCAGAGAGAAAATACCGCCAGAAGTGATCAAGGCAGGCTTCCTAGGCATGGCCGCGTCCTCTATCAACATCGGGAATTTGGATCAGCAGAAGAAATCGAACAAGCTGGCATGGTACATCGTTCCCGTCCTGCTCATCATCGTCGTCTTTCTCGCGGTAGCACTCTACTACGACTACAACACAACCTGCGCCCTACACACGATAGCCTGTCGATAAGAAATGGACGTAGCATACATATTCGAAGCGGCAGTCATCATCGGCGGCACAGCCATAGCCACATTCCTCGCAAAAAGACGGGTAAGCAAAGGAAGAAACAAACTTGCTTTTTGACCCACTAGTAAGCCGGATCACTCGTAATCCTAGCACTTCACTGGGATGGTTAGGAACAGGATTCGGCCTCCTGCTTTGGCCGACAGTTTCCTCAGCTTTGAACTCGATTACACCTATTTGGTCAGGCCTCTCTTTCCTGGCTGGCACTAGCTATTTTGGATTCCTTTTAATGATGCCTACCATTGGCGCATACATTGACCGAAAAGAAAAATCAGAACGACAGAGGAGTCATCATGTTGTCTCGGGAGAGAATGCTTTTTGAAGCTCAAGCATATCAGCCGTAGAAGCATCATCCTCGCCTCCATCTCCACAGGTATCCTTGTATGGGGAGGCCAAACCTACATCTGGAATCCCTTCTGGCTTTATTACAACGCGTATCCCTTGTACGCATTGGTTTGGGCATTCACAATAACCTGGATCATTCCACAGAGAAAAGAGCCTGGAAAACACTATCTCCGGAACTGGCTCAGAAACCGTAAGAAACCGATGATGACACCGTATATCGCAGACAAGACCACTGGCATCCTAGTATCGCCCGTACCGGAAGGACTGGAAACGCCGGGGCTGGAAACACTACAGGAACCGGAAGAAGCATGGCTCAAAGAATGAAAAAAGAGGAAGTGATCTAAACCCTGTTGTTCGAACATGTTGGCGACAACAGGAGCGGGGAAAACGTTTTTGATGTCTATGTGGGGCTTTTTCGACTGGTTGGCGGGTATCAAGGTGTATGCGAACTGTCGTTTTGACAAGCGTTTCCCCGGAGGCTACGATTGTTACTTGAACTATCCGCATTTCCATTATGATCCTGATGTGGAGATGCCTCAGGAAGAGGGGACGACGGTGATAACCGATGAGAGTCTCCGGCCGTTGGAGTCGCGGAGGGCGGGGAAGCAGATTATTATGGAGAAAGGCTACTGGGCCCGGGAGGCCACAAAAGCCGGGCAGGACTGGCACTGGGACGCGTTTGATCACACAGAAATCGAGAAGCGGGTGAGGCACTCGTGGCACTACCAGGTTAAGACGACCAGGATACCGCATGATCCTGATGAGCCGTTGGTTGCGATACGGGTCGAGGTGCGTAACCGTTACAGCGCGAAATGGCGTAAAGCCTACTTTCCAAACCCTAGCTGGAACCTGCCCGTCAACTTTTTCTTCCCCATCTACAATGACAAGGCGACGTTGCGGAGACGACAGTTGGAAGAAAAAGTAGATTGAGCAAGGCAAGAATCGCCGCCGTCACCATCTGCGCCCTGTTCACCATCTGGCTGTTCCTCAACGCGCTCTTCGAGTATCTCACCCATTACTACATTATCATCCCCGTAGAGCATCTAGGATACTTCTCGATAATCTGGTCTGACGCGGTACTGCTTGATCTCGGAACAGGCGCGGGAGCATTGTTCCTGACGATAGTCGCGTGGAAAGCGAAGCCGACAGTGGAGATCAACAATGGCTAGTTTCTGGATCACGTTCATCTTCGAGTGGGCCGTTGTTCCAGCGTTCTGGTTGATCTTCCTCTCGCAGCGTGGAAAGGTGACACGCGCTTTCAGCATCTTCTTCGCCATTCTAGGCCTACCTCTCGCCGTCTCTCCGCAATATCTATGGCTGACGAACGATGCGGCTGGGACGACTATCGAGATAACCTTTAAGCCCTATCCAACCCCGATAGTGCTTCTGGCGTTGACAATCCATCTAGCCATGATCGCGGCCTCAGTAGAGTTCCTGTTCGATGATATAGGAAGAGACAGTCTTGGAAGACCCATCAAGAAACAACCAACAGTTTAGACAGGGCATATTCGCCGCCGTCCTGATTGTCCTCGTAGTAGGCGGGTCACTAGGCATCGGAACAGCAGGAGGAAGTGGAGACATTGGAACTCCTGAGTTGACAATGATACAAGGCCCGACAATCGCACAGGTAACTGTCAACAGTGGAACAGTATCAGGATTCACAACAATAACGTATGCTCCCGCATTTCCTACAATTCCGACTTTAACCATTACCTCGCAAACCCAAATACTGGGGCTTCAATCAAACGCTTACAATCAGCTTCCTTTCCAATCCGGAACCGAGTTGAACTGGCCAAATATGCCTTCTGCGCTCACTGAGATTTATGGAGATGCAAACGGGGATCATAGAATTGCGACGAACTGGATCGCATCAACGGGATTCCGTTTTGGAGTAAACTGTGTAACTGCCTCAAACATGGCAGGCGCATATCTGACAGTCCAATATTCTGCTAACAGCGGCTCAACATGGACAGAACTGAACACGGCTCAACGGTTCATCATCGACAACACCCAATGCCCAAGCTCATTTCCCGGAGCCTCAGTCTTCTTCGCCAATACCGCGTATTCCACGATTCCAGCCCCCGCCCTCATTAACCCTGTTCTATTCAGAATTATAGGTGTAGGTGGAGGAGGAATCGGAGATACTCCAAAATTCAGCGAATTATGGCTAGAATGGCAATTTCCCACTTCCAACTCTGGAAACTGGCGATCATGCAACGCCCTAGCAAATTGCGGGACACAGCCCAACACGGGAGCATCACAATTCATAATCGAAGTCTATTTCCCAATCCCGGTAACAATACAACAGACCTTTAGGTTCACATGGAGTGCAGGGCTACCCGCCTAGTTTCGAGGTAAAAAAAAAATGAAAAAGAAAATAATCGGATCAATCCTATTGCTAATGATTCTTACAATACCTGTATCCGCTATCAGAACTCCAACGACAACAACCATCCCGCCCATCTCTGCGCAATCAGCAGGCGTGATCTTTCAATGCTCTCCCTTCTCACCATACCCCGGATCGGTAGTGGTCGGCGCAAGCGGTTTCATGCTGATTCAATGTCCAAGTGGAGGAGCCGTAACTTTCGATGGGACGTTGACACCGACACTTACACTAGGAGTCGGATACATCAATGCCTCCATAATTCTTCACGGCTCGACAGGACAACCATGCAACTTCAATTTCAGAACTATCGGAGTTGGAACTATCACTGTTCCAACTGGATCGCTCCTAAACCGTACACTCACATTCTCATCGAATCCTGTTCAGGGACAAATGCTCACAGCCGTCTATGATTACTGCCTCCAATACTTCAATGCACCATCGACAGGACTAGGAGGATTCAACATTGTTTGGACATAAAAAAAGCGGATGAGGCCACTGTTCACACTAGTAGCCCCAGATCACACCATGCAGGCATTGTTTCCCGCGCATGGCCCCGGCCCGACTATGCTCGGCATAGCTATCGAAAGCGCTAGGAACGCTAACGGTAGCAGTCTAACCAGTCTGATTTTCCACATCTTGTTTCTTCACCTGCCTCACATACCATTCCAAAGCCTTCTCCTGATCACGCGCTGTCACAGCTTGTCCGTCATGGACGTATCCTCTAGAATAGTTCCGGTACTGGACAATCGCCAGTCCAAGAAACAATACTGTCAATGTCAGAATGGCCGTGTAGATGTTGGTGAATAGGGGTATGAGTAGGAAAAGACCCCCGCCGAACAGCGAGATCAGCAGAACGTATCTCGTAAGCCACAGATTACCCTGAACAAGCCTATATTGGTTCCGGTTCAGCCATGCTTATATCACGGACACGCGAAGATACCGTTATGGAGAAGGGACTCGTGATCGACCAGAACTCGCAATTGGTAATCAAGCTCGACATCGGCTACGGCCGGATGCTCCTGGACATGTTCGCAATCATCGAGAAGAACGGGGCCTTGAACGCGCAGATGGCCGAACTGTATGATCTATTGAAAAGACAGATACCACAATGAACAATGAGGAAGCAGGGAAACGCATTGAGAAGGTCGAGGAGGAAATCGAGCAGATCAAGCCGGAACTGTCCGCTCTGCGGGACAATCTGATCAGGTACGAGATAGCCGCCGCGTCAGAACGGCGAGAACGGGATCGTCTAGTAGCGACATGGCGCGACGTTCTCCACAACTCCATGCAGTCTCCCGCACTATCCGACATGATCCGGGCCTGCCATCAGGTCATGGACTCGATGGATGCCTTCCTCAACCATGCAGGAGGACGACGAAAATAAGCAAGCAGCAGGTTCCTGAGAAGGGCAGGGTAATGGCCTGTCCAGCCTGCGGCAAGAGCGTCCTTGCCATCGACATCTATTACGGGAGACACTCGCGGGTCTGCGAACCCTTCGTGAAGGCATTGGAAGAATCAGAGCCGACAACCTTCCAGCAGAAACGGAAGGCAGAACTGAAACAGGATCAGTTGGCGTTGAAGGGTATGACGCGGAGCGAACGATACGCTGACTTGGTACTGCAAAGCGAATTTGTGCGGAAATGGTGGATTTCATCATGGCTCACCACAATGTTCCTCTCCTGGTTGGTTGGGTATCAGACACCTAACTTCGGGTTCTGGCCCACAATGCTCTCGATACCCGCAATCGTTCTCCTATGCCTCACATTATTCTTCAACGGCAAGATGCGATCATTGTTCAGAAGAGGCCCGGTGAAACGGGTATGAGAGCGAAAGACCTCGTGATACCTGACGAGGAAGAACTAGAAGCTATCGAGGCGCACGATTCAATGGGCTGTGTTCTCTGCCAGTTAGGACCAAAACCGTTATCAGTCACAATGGAGGAAGAATAGTCTTGTCCATGCCGAGGATAGCTGTTGAGCCATGACCCTAATAAATCGTAGGAACAGTCTCCCCATAGGCTTTTCCGAACAAGAAGGCATGGAGGGGAGTACGGTGTATTTTGCTACGCCGTATGTTCGTTACAGACCCGAAGAGGGGATGATCATTGAAGAGGACTTTGATGATGAGGAATACCAGAATTACGAGAATGATGAATACGAGAGCGAGGAATCCGAATGATCACGATTGCTAGGGCGGAGTCACTGGGGCAGGGACGGAAGGATGAACTCGCTGAAGCCGACCCCACCACCCCTAGCACTTTATCAAAAATCCAGCATACAGAAAAGAAAGGGAACTGTTCAGACTGTAACAGGGGAACACACCTGCTATGGACAACCGAATCGCTTGATTACCGTCTCTGCCAGGGCTGCGCCAAACGACGAGGCCCACCCTACCGTCTAGCCATAAGGGTCTTTACCGAAATGAAGGGCCGATAATGACGGAAACCAAGAGAACTTGGCGATTAGTCTATTTCTCTCAGCAAGCCCCTGAGAACGCGAATTTCGTAGACTACGACAGCAAAGAACTGCTCATCAAACATCTGGAGGACGCTCTTGGCGACGATCACATCATCATAATCACTCAGCTCACAGAGGAACGGAAAGAGTAATCACCATGACAGAGGAAGAACTAGGACCAGAGGACTATTGCCCGGAGCGCGGGTACATCTGGGGCTTCTGTGACTGTGATAGTAAGGAGGCATAACGGTAACTATGCTTATCAAGCAGCGAAAGTGTTTCCAGTGTGGGCATACTCTCGATTGGCATTATGTTTCAGGCGAGAACCCGAAGCATTGTACCAAACCTGGCTGTGATTGCAGATGGAATGGTGAAAGTGGTCCTGATGCGCGGTTCTGGAAGGAACGGTAAGGCTTCAACCCATGAGAGAATCAGGCTATTGTGAAGTCTGCGAGTGTGATTGCCCCGCAGAAGAGTGTGAGTGTGAAGAGTACGATCTCAACTCGCCCGGTTGCGGTTGGTGCGGTCACTGGATACGCGGAATGGTTTGAACACAAATCATGAAAGAAGATAATGGTAAGATTTGTCCGATTTGCTCGGAGAAACTCATGACGAACGTCTTGGTCGGATTGCGAGAACATATCCTAGACAAGCACCCTCCTATGCTCATAGTGAAGGAACTCCTCAGGCTTTGGGGGATCGTGAACGGTAACCCATCTTAGCGAGAAACCATGATAGGCAAATGGTCGCCCTGGAAGTGTCGCTGTGGCAAACGCAAGACGTCGAGCTATTGTGGAACCTGTGGAATGGTAGCGCCTGACTGGAGCGCTCCATATCACCTAGATGATGGACAGCCTCCGCTTGAAACGTTTGGAGTATCTCGGTAATACGGAAGATCACGATTGACACTCTGTGAGAACTGTGGCTGGACGATCAGGGAGGGCCGGACGCACGAGAAGGAGATAGAGGGCCAACAGTGCATAGTCATTGAAACCGACACGAAAGAACATCTCGGATTCTCCCGTCGAAAGCTGGCCAAGAATCTCTACAAGAAATGAAACGCTGCAAAGAGTGTAACCACTCACTCAAACAACATCGGCCCTGCAACTGCATCTATCCATACTGCAAACTTCTCAATTGTAACACTTGCCGATCCCTCTGCAACCCCTACCCCGCATCTATCTATCCACAAACCATAAAACCCTGAGGGGGCGTATCTATCCAGCGCGAGTCCCTTGCCCACGCTCATCCGTCCACACAAGCGTTTGCGGAAACTCCATGCGAGAGCCCATGACTATGCGAAAACTTTGCACACGCCTAGTGAACATAAAAGTCACGGGAAGGGAAGCTACCGGAAGCTGCATCTGCCTGAGGGTATCAGGGCAGCAGAAAAGGGTCGCTAGAACTTCCCGGTTCCAATTCTGGACAAGGCAAGAAGATTTCAAACATTTCTTTCGGCCTAGCTCTTAGCCCTAGCTCCTGCTTTCATTTCCGTTTGGGCCTGCCGATTACCCATCTAATATTCCGTCTCTCTAGTGCTTTGTCCACGAACCCGCTTTCGTAAAGCTCGTATAGCTCGGGTCGATTACTCTCGGGCATGTGTGAGTAATGCTCGGTGAAACTCTCATCAATTATCGCGTTAACTCGTTCTTCCGAAAACTGTTTCCGTAACCCGTTCATGATCTCAAGATTCAACTCTGTTTCGCTAGGCCGGATAGCGAATAGCTTCTTAGCGATCTTCTTGGCGATTCTTCCGGTTCCACGTGCGATAGGAAGAATAATCGGCTCTGTCTCCGGCTTTGGTTGAGGGGCTGGAAACATTTGTTTCAGAGCGTCACGGCCGCTAATCCTCGGTTCAAGATTCGGTAGTCTCGGGGTCAGGTCCGGTAATTGCTCCGGCTCTTGTTGGATCGCTAGTTGCGGATTGAAACCATAGGGTACAGGTATAGGTCTCTCGATTCTAACAGGTCTCAAGAGTAACCCGTGATTTATTCCCCGACATACACACTGGCAGTGTCTAGGATCGCTGTTGCTTCCCCGACAGCCTGGCGCACAGGGAAGAAAAGCTAAGCCCTGTTGCTGTTGTTCTTCCTGTCTAAACCTCGTGAAGAAACTGTAATTCGTGAGGCCCATTTACTCGTTACCTTCCTCGATTTCTAGGATTCTCTCAGAAACCTTTTCGACATCTTCCTTGTTATTGATGGCCATAAGGAGACGGCCCAGCATGTCAATTTCTTTCCATCCACAATGATAATCAGTGGTTACGAAAAGCTCGGAGAGTCGATATTCGTCGTCGGCCCCAGGTAATTCGCAAAGGAGACTAACGACTAGGTCACGAAATTCTTGAGTCTCGGATTGCCACCAGGACATAAGCTCGGAGAGAGCTTTGTCTAGTTCCTTTGTCATTTCTTAGCAGCCTCTCTGATCAGATAGGCCAACAACAGAAACGATTCACGGCTCGGTTTCTGTAACCACTCGTCAATCGAAAGACCCTGACCGTATCGTTCTCTCCGGTCTTTCTCGTACTCGACAATCTCTTTCTCTTCGGCTATGAAGACTTGTCCGCGATCTCCCATCTTTCTTCACCAAGAAGAGACGAGGCCAGCCCGACTAATAGGTAGCCTGTAACCCATAGATTCGGTAAAATCTTAG
>Ga0137415_10003883_pt1 | contig 14833 bp, 10 predicted proteins | sample CZODoug3_1_1_16f_FD_183082 | JGI IMG/M metagenome (GOLD analysis project Ga0137415, IMG submission 183082) | Vadose zone soil fungal communities from Angelo Coast Range Reserve, California, USA - CZODoug3_1_1_16fungal (Hybrid Assembly) | ecosystem: Environmental > Terrestrial > Soil > Vadose... | reverse complement strand
GAGCCGCCGCGCGCGTACTCGATGAGCTCCGCGCCGCACGAGCGCTACCTCGCGATTACAGTCAAGGAAGAGCGCTACGTGTCGGGCGCGACGAGATTCCCGCCGCTGCTCTCGCCGCTCCTCGTGAAGCGCACGACGCGCGGCATGCGGCTCGTCGTCACCGGTTTTACCGGACCCTACACGCTGCCGTCCGACGTCGGCACCCGGACCGATCATGTCGTGCACGTCTGCGCCGGGTCCGGCAGCGTCCCGAATTTCTCGATGCTCAAGTTCGCGCTCGCGCATCATCCGTCGGTCCGCCACACGTTCGTCTACTCGAACAAGGTGTGGGCCGACATCATCTTCCGCGACGAGCTGGCCCGCCTGGCGTCGCAGCATCCCGATCGGCTGAAGGTGATTCATAGCCTGACGCGCGAAGAGGATCAGCGGCTGTTCGGCCCGGCGGTGCGCCGCGGGCGCATCGGTCCGGATCTGCTGCGTGAAGCGATTCCAGAGCCTGGCGCGTGTCACGTCTTCGTGTGCGGCCCCGGCATCTCGAAATGGGATGTCGCGGCGGCGAAGGAGGCGGGCACCGCGGCGCAGCCGCGGTTTCTCGAGACCGTCGTCGACACGCTGAAGGGGCTCGGCGTCCCGGCCAAAAGCATCACCCGCGAATCCTACGGGTAGTGCCGTGGAGAAACACCTCTCTGTTGTGTGAGGCCCCGCGGCTCTCATGCGGGCCGTTTCGTCGTGCAGCATTCGTCGCCCGATCACGGAATTGGGTGTCTCATCCCGCAACACGGTCGCCCGCCCCCCTCCCGTGGGGGACTCCAGCTCGAGCGGTACCTCATTTGCTCGCTAGACTCCAGCGTTCAAAACCGTTTCACGAAGGAGAGTACGATGCGCATGAAGAAATCGATGCGCGTGAAGAAATCCGCACGCGTGAAGAAATCTCCGCGCTCTACGGGGATGATTGGCCCGCGAATGATTTGGCTGGCGGTGATTGGCGTCATGGGTGCGGCAGTGTTGATCGGAGCGCGCCAGTCGTCTCAACCGACCGATACCGGAGCCGTCAACGCGCGAGCGGAGAGTGTGGCGGCGGCGCAAGCCGAGGCGAAGGCCGCGGCGTCCGCGGCGGAGGAAGTCCCGGTCGCGGCGCTCGCGGCGAACGCGACGGTCACGGGCCTGGCCGTGGAATCGGCGAACGGGCTCGTACCGACGGCGGCTCCAGTGACGATCTCGGGATGCCTCGAACAGGCCGACGAAACATTCCGGCTGAAGGACACGGCCGGTGCGGATGCGCCGAAATCGCGGAGCTGGAAGTCGGGCTTTCTGAAGAAGGGCCCGGCGTCGATCGCGATTGTCGACGCGCCGAAGAAGCTGAAGCTGCCGGATCATGTCGGACAGCGCGTCAGCGTCACGGGCATGCTCGTGGACCACGAGATGCAGGTGCGTTCGCTGCAGCGCGTCAGGACGTCCTGCATCTAACGACAGTGAGCCGTAAAGGCGTGCTGCCGGCCGCAATGGTCCTCGGGGCCATCGCGCTCGGCGCACGCCAGGCGTCCGCTTGCGATTGCGTTGGAATGCCGACGCGAGAATATTTTCGAAGCGCCGATGTTGTTTACGCGGGACGCGTTACCGGGATCCGCGTCGGCCCGCGCTTCGCCTGGCCCGAGATCGAGTTCCAGGTTCAGGAAACGTTGAAGGGCCGGATTCCGTCCAGGAGCTTCGTGCTTCAGACGCCGAATGTAAAGGGCGTCGACTGCGAAGGATTCGACTTCACCGTTGGCGCGTCATACCTCGTCTTTGCGTCAGCTCGCAACAGCGTCACGGGTCATCCGAATACGTACGGCGTGAGTTGGTGTGCCGGCACCGCGCTTCTCGATTCCGACGAAGGCAAACAACGATTGCAGCAAGCTCGCGTAATGGCCAGCCGCTAACGTCCGGGCACGGACCCTCCCTCGAATTCAGCGACTTCATCTGCAGCTCGACGGTTTTGATACACTCGCGCCAGCGACCGCGCCGGGATTCCGCGTGCGTGTGCCCTTGCGGAGCTCAGGTGCCGCAGAAACGTCGGTCTTCTTCGCGATCTTCGTGGACCTTCGTCTCTTCGTGGTTGCATTTTGGACGCGGTCGAACGGGTCCCGTCTTACAAACCCTGAAAGGGAGCAGGCCCTATGAAATCAGCAAGGCGATCGTCCCTGGTGGTGCTAGCCGCACTGGCCCTTTCCGTGACTGGCCGGGCGCAGGGGCCGGGAACCGACTACAGCAAGATTGAAATCCTGACAGAGAGAATCGCGCCGAACCTCTACATGCTGTCCGGTTCGGCCGGCGTCGATCCGGGCCACCAGGACGCTGCCGGCGGCAGGATCGGCGTGCTTGCCGGTCCGGACGGCATCTTCATGGTCGACGCCCAATACGCGCAGCTCACGGACAAGGTCGTCGCGGCGATCAGGAAAATCAGCTCCGAGCCCATTCGTTTTCTGGTCAATACACACCTGCACGGCGACCACACGGCCGGCAACGCGAACTTCGTCAAGATGGGAGCATTGCTCTTTGCGCGAGAAGAGCTGCGCGAAGGAATGGCGCGTCCGCCCGCGCCATCGGCAAATGGCAACCCCGCTCCCGCGAGAGATCCCGCCCGACTGCCCGTCGTGACCTATGGGTTGGGCGATCCGGTGAAGCTCCGTTTGAACGGCGAAATCGTCGACCTGATTCCAGTTCGGGCGGCCCATACCGGCGGCGATACCATGATCCGGTTCGAGAATGCGGACGTGATCATGATCGGCGATTTCTACCGGAATTACGGTTATCCCTTCATCGACACCAACAATGGCGGCTCGTTGAAGGGAGCGCTGGAAGCGCTCGACGCCACCATGAGGCTTGCCGGTCCGAACACGAAGCTCGTCCCGGGCCACGGCACCATCATCAACCGGGCGGACATCGTCCCCTACCGCGACATGATCCTCGGAGTACAGGCCAAGGTGCAGCAGATGATTGCGCAGGGCAGGACCCAGCAGGAAGTCCTGGCCGCGAAAGTCACGGCCCCTTATGACGGGAAAGTTCCAGGTGGACTGCTGCCGGCCGGCGCGGGGACGAGCGCCGACCGATTCGTGAGCATGGTGTATCTGCAACTGAAGGGCGGCAGATAGGTCCGGGATCGATCTCCTCCGCGGCTTCGCTCGCACGCTGTTCGTCGAGCGCTCCGCCGCGGGATCGAACTCTCTGTCCGGATGGATCGATGGCTACGGAAATTGAACGCGCTTGACCGCACTCCCGACGATGAAGACGCGGTTGCTGTTCGTCGTGGCGTCGATAGAGAAAACGAAGAATCCGGGACCCTCCGCTGAGTAGTTCAGCGTGGTCCCGTTCAGAACCTCGCCGTCGAGGAAGGTCACTGCGATTCGCCGGCCCGGCGTGAGGGGCGTTCCGCCGATGTCGGCCATACGCGGGTGACTGTCGAACTCGGAGACGAAGAACACCGCCTTCACGCGCGCGAGCAAAACGGTGATCCGTGAGTCGGGCGGACCATCGGGCAATGGCCACACGTGAATGTGACCTTTCTCCGCAACAAAGTCGCGGGCGAACCCTTTCAGCACGCGGCCGTCGGTATACCGTATGACGAGGGGGTGCCATCCCGGCCGATGACCGGCCGACTCCTCGCGTCTGGCGCGCTCACGCGCCGTGCGCCGCGCCTGCTCGATCTCGTTGGTGAGCGCGATCAGGTGCGCGGCAACCTTCAGCAGTTGCAGATGGCACTCTCCCAGCCTGCAGTTTTGGGGAAACTCGACGAGGAGCTTGGTGCCCGTGCCCGTTGCCGACGGCACGTCGAACGCGATCGCGTCCCGGATTGCCAGCGTCAGCAGGGAGCTCGCGTCAATCAACCGAATGCTTCGCGCCGGAATGACTCGGCGGAGCCGTTCGGTCAGCTCCGCGAGCAGCATGTCCGCCGGCTGTTCGCTTTCGACCCACCGAGTGATCGCTCTGAACAGTCGACACAGCTCGCGCGAGAACGGCGCGCCGGCCCGACGGCCCGACGGTGATTCGATCATCGCGTGCGCGGCTGCGAGAGACGCCGCACCGACATCGGTCAGGCCGCCGCTCTCCCCCTGAACCGACGCGCCTGCCCCCATCGCCCGTCGCAGCGCGACGAGCAACCGCGCGTGCTCATGACTGGGATTTGGCTTGCCTTCGGGGGCGAAACGACCGCTATCGCTCTCAGGCAGGTCGAATGGCTGTTTGAATTCCAGCGCCCCGCGGTAGATCGTGTGTGGAGTGATGCCCGACACGTGGCAGCGCAGCACGAGCGACGGCAGCGCGAACTCCTTGTCGCGTCCGGCGATTTCGACAACGACCGTTCTCCCTGGTTGAATGCGAAGGCTGGTGGTTTCGATCTGAGCGCCGCCCGACGAGAGATCGATCAACGTGACGGCGGGACCGTACTTCAGCCGCACGCGAGTCAACCAGGAAAGCGCCGAGATGGTCAGACGCTCGTGCGCTCGGCGGTTCGATGGATCGAGCAGGGACTCATCAGAGCTCTCGCGCGAGTGCGCCAGCGCGAGATTCGAACTTCTCTTGGTCGCTGCCATGGAAGGGGTGCAGTCCCTCCGTAGCAAAGGCCGCGCCGCTGTGTGCGGCTGCAAGTCTTGATTCCACAGGGTTTAGGACCACAGCTGACTGCGGTCGACGCACCGTGTGTGCCGGATCAGCACATGACCGATTTGCAATTCGACGTTAAATATTGGAACAGTGAGAGTTAGTACCTAGTGTCCCGTTATGAGCCAATAACTGACTATTTAGGACATTAACGACAGAGCAATGCTCAAAGGGACCACCCCGCCTTCGGCTCGCGCTCCAGATACTGATTCGCCGCCGCAACGTTCGTCACGCGCATGTTCCTGGCGTCGTACTCGATCTTCCGTCCCGCCTTGAGCGCGACGACGCCGAGCAGCATCACTTCGGTGAGCTGTGCCGCGTACTCGATCGGACAGGACGACGCCGTCTTGCCTTTCGCCGCGTCCACCCAGTTCATCTCGTGATTCTCGTTCGGGATGCGCGGCAGCTTCTGCGCCGGCTTGCCGAACGACGCGTGCAGCGAGTCGGGCAGCAGCCGCGGATTCTTGCCGTAGGTCTCGTGCAGCAGCTTGCCTTTGGTCCCGACGAGCAGGGCGCCGCCGGTCTTGTTCAGCTCCTGCTCGCCGATCTCGACCGCCTTCGGCGGCAGCAGCCCGCCGTCGTACCACGTCAGCCTGACTGCCGGCTTGTTCCCACGCGCCGGGAACTCGTACATCGTCATCGTCGCGTGCGGAAAGCAGACGCCGTTGAACGGCGTGCACACCGTCTCGATCGTCGTCGGGTAGCCCAGGTCGAGCGCCCACATCGAGTGATCCATCAGGTGCGCGCCCATGTCGCCGATGGCGCCGCAGCCCCAGTCCACCCAGCCGCGCCAGTTGAACGGGTGATACACGGGGTGGTATTCGACGGTCGGCGCGACGCCGAGAAACAGATCCCACGCGAGCGTCCCCGGCTTCGGATAGCTTCCGGCCATCGCGCTCGCGAGCCGCGCCTCGATTCCCGGTCCGTTCCACCGGAAGCCGTCAGCCGGCGCGGTGCGCGCCTCCGGCCGCGGAATGCCCTGCGGCCAGTAGCCGAGCGGACGATTCGTCCAGATGTGAATCTCGCGGACGTCGCCGATGGCGCCCGCCCAGATGTACTCCACGGCGGTCCGCGCATCGTCCCACGAGTGGCCCTGATTGCCCATCTGCGTCGCCACGCGCGTGCTCTTCGCCTTGCGCGAGAGCTGGCGCGCTTCGGCGACCGACCAGGTCAGCGGCTTCTGGACGTACACGTGCTTGCCGAGATCCATCGCCGCGAGCGCGATCGGCGCGTGCATGTGATCCGGCGTCGCGATCACGACGCCGTCGATGTTCTTTTGCTTGTCGAACATCTCGCGATAGTCGTGATATCGCACGGCGCGCGGCAGATGCTCGTCCCTCAGCCGCTTCATCCGATCGATCTGCGCGGCGGTCCGCTGCCGCTCGAGCGGCGTCAGCGGGGCCTCCGGACGCCCCTGCGCGTCGACGCGCGGCTGGTTCGGCGGGCGATCGAGCCGCTCCTGCTGGCTCGCGATGTCCCGGTCGAGCGCAGCGAACCCCTTGTTCGCGTAATCCCAATCCACGTCGGACATGGCGACGATGTTCTCGGTCGCGAGGTTGACGAGATCGCTGCGTCCCTGTCCGCCGACGCCGACGGCGGCGACGTTCAGCCGATCGCTCGGCGCGGTCTGGCCGCGGCCGAGCACGTGGCGCGGCACAATGGCAAAGCCTGCGGACGTTGCGGCGACTTTGGATACGAAGCTGCGCCTGGAAATTCGGGCCATCTTTTTGTCTCCAATGGCTTGACTGACCGACAGCCAAATGATACACCCGTGTCTTCGTTTACATCGGTGCAAAGGGAGGATGGAATGCGCCGCTCGATCTTCGGTGTCACGGTTCTGATTCTGGCTGGCGCCGCAATTGCGGCACAGTCCTCCCGGGAACGATCGCTGTTCGACGGCAAGACCACCACGGGATGGCGCGGCTTCAAGAAGGCGGCATTTCCGGAGCGCGGGTGGGTCGTCGAGAACGGCTGGCTCAAGCACAAGGCCGCCAAGGGCGAGGACTCGGCCGGCGCCGGCGACATCATCACGATCGAGACCTTCGACAATTTCGATCTGCAGTTCGAGTGGAGAATCGCGCCGGGCGGCAACAGCGGCGTGAAGTACCTGGTGACCGAGGATCGCAGCGGTCCCATCGCCCACGAATACCAGGTGATCGACGATGCGCGCCACGCGGACGCCAAGATCGGACCGCACCGCGCCACGGCCGCGCTCTACGACGTGATTCCGGCGCCCGCCGCCAAGCCGCTCAAGCCCGCCGGCGAGATCAACTCCGGCCGCATCGTCGTGAACGGCCTGCACGTCGAGCACTGGCTGAACGGCGTCAAGGTGATCGAGTACGAGCTGGAGAGCGCCGCGCTCAAGGCGGCGAAAGCGAAGAGCAAATTCAAGGACGAAGCCGGCTGGGGGACCAAGCTGAAAGGGCACATCCTGCTGCAGGACCACGGCGACGAGGTGGCCTTCCGGAACATTCGAATCCGGGAATTGCCGCAGAACAGCACCAGACAATAGTCGTTCGTCGTTCGCCGCTCGCCGTTCGCGTTCGTCGTCTGTCTAGCGTGCACTGCGCGTCTTGCAAGACCAAGGAGGATTGCGACATGGACCGTTTCTCGAGCCGTGCGCGGGTGGTGTGCCTGTCGGCGGCTGCGCTCGTCCTGCTGTGGGCCCGCGTCGCCGATGCCCAGGCTGTCAAGGGGGGCCTCGTCGGCAATATCGTCGATCCATCCGGGTTCGCGCTGCCCGGTGTGACCGTCACGATCACCGAGGTCAACACGAACATCTCGTACAACACCGTCACCAACGAATCCGGTTACTACATCTTCTCGAACCTGAAGGACGGCAAGTACAGCGTGGCCGCCGAACTGAGCGGCTTCAAGCGCGTGGTTCGCGACGGCGTCGACGTGCCGGTCAACGCGACGCCGCGCGTCGATCTGAAGATGGAAGTGGGGGCGATCGAAGAGTCGGTGACCGTGGTCGGCGTAAGCCCGCTGCTGCAGACCGATCGCGCGGATACGAGCCGCATCATCGAGAGCATCCATCTCGCGGAAGTGCCGCTCGGGTTCAACCGGAACTTTCAGGGCATGATGATCACGGTGCCCGGCGCGCTCAGGCTCCAGCGGCCGCACTCCGACTTCTTCAACGCGCAGGACAGCCTCTCGACCAACGTGAACGGCCAGTCGCGCCTCGCGAACAACGTCCAGATAGAGGGGATCGACGACAACCACCGGACCGGGCTGCTGACGACGCTGATTCCATCGGCCGAGGCGATCGAGACGGTGAACATCAGCACCAGCGCTTACGACGCGGAGTTCGGGCGCGCCGGCGGCGCCATCACGAACGTCACGCTCAAGTCCGGGACGAACAGCGTGAAAGGCAGCGTCTTCGCCTTCGGCAACAACGAGAAGACGAATGCGCCGGGCTACTTCACCCATACGGCGCCGCCTGGCGACTACCTGCAGAGCGGTTTTACGCTCGGCGGGCCGATTCAGCACAACAAGGTCTTCTTCTTCGGCGATTACCAGCACATCCGCGACAACGCCGGGCGCACGACGCGCGCCGTGATTCCGCCGAGCGCGTATCGCACCGGCGATTTCAGCGCCTCGCCGACGAGAATCTACGATCCGCTGACGGGCAACGCCGACGGCACCGGACGCACGCCGTTCCTGAACAACATCATCCCGGCCGATCGCATCAGTCCGATCGCGCGGGCGATCCTCGCGAACCTGCCCGCGCCGAACATCGACGCGGTGCCGGGGCTGCCGAACTATCAGCTCGATTACGCGCGGGTCAAAACGACGGATTCGTTCGACACGAAGGTCAACTGGCAGCTCAGTCAGCGCGATCAGATTTCCGCCCGCGTCAGTTTTCTCCGGCCGAAGCTGGTCGACCCGGCGGAGTTCGGCGCGTTCGGCGGCTCGAAGCAGGGCAGCCCGTCAGGGAACGGTTTTTCCGGAATCGGCACCGACACCACCTACAGCACCGGGGTGAACTACACGCGGTCGTGGAGCAACACGCTGGTGATGGAAGCGCGGGGCGGCGTGAACTATTTCCACAACGAGGCGCTGGCCGGCGGCGCCGGCCTGACGACCGCGCAGGAAGTCGGCATCCGCGGGGCGAACATCGACGACTGGTCGAGCGGCATGACGTCAATCGACTTCGGGACGGGCCTGAGCCTCAGCAGCCCGATGGTCGGCTTTTCCGGCAGCCTGCCGTGGGATCGCTCGGAGCGCACGGCCCAGTTCGCGGCGGTGTTCACGAAGGTGAAGGGCAACCACACGATCAAGTTCGGCGAGGACTTCAGGAACACGCGCGACTTCCTCCTGCAGACGCAGGACAACGGCGGACCGCGCGGTCAGTTTCAGTTCAGATCCCAGCAGACCTCGATTCCGACCGACGCGGCGGCGACCGCCGGCTTCGCCAACGCATTCGCGTCGTTCCTGCTCGACGCGCCGTCGCTGGTGCAGCGCGATCTCAAAGTGACCGATCCGGGCGTCCGCTTCTGGGCGTTCTTCACCTTCATTCAGGACAAGTGGGCCGTCACGCCGAAGCTCACCATCGACCTCGGCCTGCGCCACGAGTACTACACCCCGTTCATCGGGCTCGTGGATCAGGGCGGGCTGGCGAATTACGATCCGGCGACCAACACGCTGCAGGTCGCCGGCTACGGCGCGGTCAGCGAGAGCGTTGGCGTGGAGAAGTATCTGAAGAACTTCGGCCCGCGCGCGGGCGCGTCGTATCGCCTCGACGAAAAGACGGTGCTGCGCGGCGGCTACGGCGTGAGCGCGCTGCCGTTCCCGGACAACAGCTACGTCTACAACTACCCGGTGAAGCAGAACAACGTGTTCACCGCGCCGAACAATTTCGCGCCGGCGGGCTCGATGAAGAACGGATTCCCCGATCCGGTGTTCGTGCAGATTCCGTCGAACGGGATCATCGATGCGAGCCCGGCGGTGCTTCGGAACGCGGGCTACTTCCACGTCTCGCCGGACATGCACGAGGGATCGCTGCATTCCTTCAACCTGGCATTCCAGCGCGAGCTGCCCGGACGGTTCACGCTCGACCTCGCGTACGTCGGCAACCGCGGGCACGACGTCCAGACACAGTTCAACGAGAACGCGGCGACCGTCGTCGGCCTGCCGGGGAACAACGGCCGGCCGCTGTTTCTGCCCTACGGCAAATCGGCGGACGTGACGACATGGATCGGCACCAAGACCGAGTACAACTCGCTCCAGGCCAAGCTGGATCGGCGGTTCTCCGGCGGCCTGCTGGTGACCTCGTCGTACACGCTCGGACGCGGGTGGAGCTACGTCAACGGCGACAGCAACAGCGTCATCGCGACACCGGCCGACATCGAGCGGAGCTGGGCGCGCACCGATCAGGATCGTCTGCACAGCCTCGTCGAGAGCTTCCTCTATCAGTTGCCGTTCGGTCCGGACCGCGCCTGGCTCCGCGACGGCCCGCTCAGCCAGGTCCTCGGCGGCTGGCAGTTGAGTGGGATCTTCTCGGCCCAGACCGGTTCCCCCATCAACATCCTGATGTCCAATGCGACGCTCAACGCGCCCGGCAACACGCAGCGGCCGGACGTCAATGGGACGCCGGCGGTTCTCGGCGCCATCGGTCCGGGCAACCTCTGGTTCGACACGTCGGTGTTTTCGTCGCCCGCCGCCAACACGTTCGGCAACGCGCGCAGGAACGGCGTGCTCGACGGTCCGGCGTACGTGAACCTGGACGCGACCATCGCCAAGCTGTTCACGATCGGCACGCGGACGAAAGGCGAATTCCGAGCCGACATCTTCAACATCACGAACACGCCGCACTTCCAGAATCCCGGCAACACTGGCACCACCTACCTCACCGCGACGTTCGGACAGATCACCAGCACGATCGCCGGCAGCGAGCGGTCGATGCGCTTTGGGTTCAGGCTGATGTTCTGATCCAGATGCAACCACGAAGACACGAAAACTCGAAGGACACACGAAGAAGACCAAACCTTCTCTTCTTCGTGCTTCTTCGTGGTCTTCGTGCCTTCGTGGTCCCGGTTCGCGGCGCTCCGCGTTGAGCCGCGCGTGGCGTTCAGCGGACTTCGCGGATGCGGATATTGCGGAACGCGAGCGTTCCCGAGTGGTCGCCCTGCAGACCGAGGTGCCCGCGCCTGGCGCGGCCGAACTTGGGCCATGCGCTGAACTTGGTCGCCGCGACTTTCGCTTCCCAATCCGGACTCCACAATTCGTACGCGACGACCTTGAAGTCGTTCAGCCAGTGTTCCACGTGCGGGCCGTTGGCAACGATGCGCGCCTTGTTCCACTCCCCGACTGGCTTCAAATGTCCTTCGGGCGACGGATAGAGCCCGTAGTTTGCTCCGGCGCACGTCAGCCGCGTCTTGTTGTCCTCGGCCTTGATGTCGTCGAGCAGCTGATACTCCGGCGCGGTGGTATAAATCCGGTCGTCGCCAGGCTTGCCGCGAAAGTCGATGTCTTCGACGCCCCGGTAGAAGATTCCGCTGTTGCCGGCCTCGCCGATCTTCCAGTCCAACTCCAGCTCGAAATCCCCGAACTCGTCTCTCGAGATCAGGTCCCCGACGTGCCCGTCCTTTGACAAGGTTCGGTCCACAATCTTCCAACCATCGGGAACGGTGTCGGCCTTGTAGCCCCGCCAGGCATTGAGCGAAGTGCCGTCGAAAAGCGTCCGCCAGGCGGCAGTCGACACCGCGGATTGCGGATTGCGGATTGCGGAAGGCACTGTGGATGGGATTGCGGATTGCGGAATAGCCGCCAGGGCGGCAAAAGTCAGCGTCCAGATCGCGAGGTGGCCCCGAATGCTCATGACCGCAGATTATAATCCTCAATCCGCAATGCGTTGGTCCGCATTCCGCAATCCCCGTTCCGCAATACGATGCCTGGTCGCAATTGCGAGCAGGTAACACGCAGCCACCAGGATCAGGAGGAACCTGTATCCCTCGAGCAGCGAGAGATACTCGCCGACGCCGCCGACGATGGCGCCGAGCAGATTCGCGCCGAAGTCGCTGGCCGTGGACACAGAATCCTTGAAGCTGGTGCTGAACAGCAGGCCCGCGCAGAACACCGGGCTGAACACCAGCGCGCCGTAGAACAGCGACTCGGCGGCGCGGCTGTCGAAGGGGACGCGCCCGACCGGGATCGCGTAGTTCAGCGCGATCAACCCGAGCAGCACTGCGGCAATGAGCCCGCGTCGCTGAATCTCGACGCGGCTCGCGACGAGCGCGCTGGCGAGCGCCATGACGAGCACCGAGGCGATCGCGAGCGACGCCGAGGACCAGGTCGATCCCCATAGCAGCGCGAACTGCACGATCGACTTCGTTTCCAGCAGCATGAAGCCGGCGCCGAGAAAAAAGAAGTGCCACGCAGCCGGGGTCAGACCCGGCGTCAGGCCAGGGGTCAGACCTGGACTGATGGTCTGACCCCGCGTACCCCGCGCCAGCCACACCGCACAGCCGGACACCGCCAGCACGAGCGCGAGCGCCGAGAGGTAATGGCGTGGCAGCTCCGGCGCGCGCATGTAGAGGAACGGCCAGTCATCGGTAGCCACCGCGACGCTCGCGTCGCGCACCAGCGGGTGCGCGGGGCTCGGTTTGTGCGGCTGCCCGTAGGCGAGGACATCGGGGGGCAGCGGCGGTGGGGCAGTCACTTCGGCGACGCGCGGGCCCGAGAGCATGACGCCCAGATACGCGCGGTCCCGATGGACGTGGCCGAGCGGATCGCGTCCGAAGACCTCAGCCGCCGTATTCGCGAGGCGATCGACGAGCCACTTCTCGCGGAAATAGTTGTAGAGCGCCATCACGCCGCGCGGCGACAGATGGTCGCGCACCGCCTCGAAAGACTCCTTCGTGAACATGTAGCTCTCGAGCCGCACGCCGGAGAAGCTCGATTGCACGGTCAGCGAATCGATCAACGCGAACACGATGAGGTCGTAGTGCTTCGCCGTCGTCCTCAGATAGTGCCGGGCATCGTCGTTGATCAAGGTGACGCGCGGATTGCTATAGGGCCTGTCGGGGTGGCGCTCGGTGCCCAGCCGCAGAATGACCGGATCGATATCGACGGCGTCGACGTGCTTCGCGCCGTGCGCCAGCGCCGCCGCCACGTCGGTGCCGGTTCCGGCGCCGAGGATCAGCACTTCGTCGAACGTGTCGCCGAACACCGCGTACGGCCACTGATAGAAGTACTCCTTGTGCGCGACCGGCGCCATCGACTGGTGGAAGATGTGGTTCACCTCGACGACGGTGTCGTCACCATCCTGAAGGACGGTGATGCGGTAGTACGGAGACCACAAGCTGCCACCCTGCATCCGGTAGACGACGGCCAGCGACGCGATCAGCAGCGCGATGTTGCCGATGGCAATCAGCCGGCGGCCTTCCCAGACGAAGGGCAGCGCCGCGGCCGACGCCACCGCGAACCACACGAGCGGGGGCAGCTCCAGCCACGACACGAGCGCGAACGCGGCGACCCCGGCCAGGCTTCCCAGCAGGTTGATCACGTAGGCGCGGAGCGGCGGATGGCCCGTCAGCTCGTGGCCCATGCGATGCGCGACGGTGACGAACAGCGCGGCGACCGATGTGAACAGCAGCGGCAGCAGCAGCGTGCTCTCCACGGGAACGACGGCTTCGGCCGTCCCGCTCGAGAAGTAGATCGTCGACGCGCCCGGCACCGCCACTTCCAGCCGCAGGCGATCGACCGCCAGGATCACGGCGAACTGGACCAGCGGGAACCAGGCGATCAGGTTGCGGCGGCGTGTCGCGAGCTGGCAGCCGATGCCGATGCCCAGAAAGCTGGCGAGGAGGATGAAGTTCGAAAAGTACGCGAGCAGCCGGATGTACGCCGGCATCCATCGAATGAGTGCGGTCTCGACGAACAGGACGAGGAACGACGCGACGAAGAGGGCCATGTCGATCGATTATTGCTGGAATCGCATTTCTGGATCGACCTGCGGAAGCAGATCGCCGCCGCCGTACTCATGCAGGTGCTGCCGTACTGCGACGAGTCGTGCCTGAAGGTGCTTCGGGGGTTCGAGCCGGAGGGTCTATCAGCTTCTACACAAATGGCTGATGGCTAATGGCTGTCATCAGCCATCAGCCATGTCAGGCCGTCAAACAAAACCTACCAGCGCGGTTCTGACCGGCGGCGCGAGTCGCCGCCGTACCCGCCGCCGCCGAATCCGCCGGAGCGCTCCGGCTTCGGCTTCGCTTCGTTGACCGTCAGGCCGCGGCCCCCCATCTCATGGGCGTTCAGCTGGGCAATTGCCTTCTGCGCCTCTTCATCCGTGCTCATCTCGACGAACGCGAAGCCGCGCGCGCGGCCGGTAGCCATGTCGCGCATGACCTTCACGGATTCGACGGTGCCCGCCTGGGCAAACAAATCCTGAAGGTCGGCTTCGACGGTTTCGTACGGGAGGTTTCCAACGTAAAGTCTGCGACCCATCACTCACTCCTCTGTCGCGAAAGCGACACTGGCCGCCGCCCATGCGGCGCGCCACCACGGTCCGGACGGATCCGTGCGTCGAATGCTGTCTCGTGGCTTGCGGGATTTCAGGAGGAGCGAGTTAGAACGGACTCGTTACGCTCGAAAGGCTGCACAGCACCGGCAAGACTCTCACCGACGCAGAGAGTGTATCACGTCTCGTCGCTGAAGTTTCAAGGTTCCGCCACAGTCTGGTCACATCCGTTCCGTCCAACGAATCGGGACGGAAACGGGGAGGTGATGAGGATCAAGCGTGTGGCGGCGGCCATGGGCCTGCTCGGCGCTGCCGGCATCGGAACCCATGCGTACCGGCTGGCCCGGGCGGACGCCGCGCCAATCGTGCAGACGGCGGAGATCTCCCGCGGCGACATCATCGACGCGGTTGCGACCACAGGGACGGTCCAGGCGGTGACGACGGTCCAGGTGGGCAGCCAGGCCTCCGGCAACATCTCGCGGCTCGGCGCCGATTTCAACTCGATCGTGCACAAAGGGCAGATGCTCGCGACGCTCGATCCGTCGCTCTTCGAGGCCGAGGTCGAGCAGGCTCGCGCGAACCTGAATCAGACGCGCGCGAATCTGACCAGGGCTCAGAGCGATCTCGAGCAGATGAACGTCCAACTCGTCGATGCGCGGCAAAATACACGCGGGCGAGCGAGCTCGCAGTGAAGCGTCTCATACCGCAAAAGCGATCTCGACGCCGCCAGGATCG
>Ga0137415_10003882_pt1 | contig 14837 bp, 20 predicted proteins | sample CZODoug3_1_1_16f_FD_183082 | JGI IMG/M metagenome (GOLD analysis project Ga0137415, IMG submission 183082) | Vadose zone soil fungal communities from Angelo Coast Range Reserve, California, USA - CZODoug3_1_1_16fungal (Hybrid Assembly) | ecosystem: Environmental > Terrestrial > Soil > Vadose... | reverse complement strand
GTATTTCTACGTGGACTCTGCGTCCGAGGGGTACGTTCCACTCCTGGGCGTCGAACCAGTCAAATTATTCGCCATGTCGTCAGGGGTCTGGCTGTGCGGGTCTGAGGAGAATGAGGTCCCCGAATCGGTGTTCGGTTTTGCCTGGCGAGCCATTGCGTACCGATCGAACACGTAGTTAGGGAAGGAAGTTGCCATGACACTTGGACACCGTTTTCGAGCGATACGAGAAAAAAAACACCTCTCACAGGGGGATATCGAAAAACGGTGCGGGTTACTTCGGTGCTATCTCTCACGTGTTGAAAATGGACACACAATACCAAGCCTACCAACTCTCGATAAGTTAGCTTTGGCACTCGGGATTCCGACCTACCAATTCTTTTGTGACGATGAAGAGACTCCGGTGCCCCTAACAGTTACCCTTCCGAACCCCGATCCGTATCCGAGGACAATAAAGGAAGTTCGCTGGTTCCGCCGCCTTCGGAAGGCGCTCAGTAAAATGAACCAGCGGGATCGGCGACTACTGCTAGACCTTACAAACCGCATGGTTTCTCTCAAGAATAAACGAGATTCCAGGAAACCTCGCATTCTCAAGCGCGGCGATGTTCTCCGCCTGCCAAAAGCTTCACCTGCCCGTGTAAGCCGACCTCAAGCTAAAGCCGTGGGTCAATGAATCTCGCTCGCGTGTGATTTCACCAGTATTCCTCCAGATTGCACAGCACGAACCGAATTCTGATAGCGAATTCCGTGTACCCATCACGGATTTTCTGACTCTGATTGCCCAACGAGGACGCTCCTGTAAGCTTGACTACCCATCGCGTAAATGGAATGCGTCTGAGCTGTAATTGCGGCCTCAAGCTTTTTCGGCTTCCCTGCAACCTGTGGCGCGGCACCTCTTAAGAGCACCAGATCCCAGAACCAAGTCGGCTCGACTTTCCCCAAATTTATTTCCTGCGCGTGGTTTCTTAAAAACTGCAAGATGTCCTTCTCACGGAATCGGTGAATATCGCCGCCAGTTCCGATGTGACGCTTCGTACCTTGCCGGGTGTCGCGCAGCCACCCAGCGGCAATCCATTTCCGGATCTTGTGGTGGTCCTCTCCCAAACATGTTGCGAGGTCTCTCATCGTATACCCCTCGCAGACGCGCCGTGACGTCCCGAGGGCCTTGATCTTCATGATTACCGAGGTCTCAGTGCGTCCCAGCTTCTTGGCAATTCTCTTTGCTGACACTCTACCGAGCATACCCTCGAGCGTTTCCGTATCCTCGCGAGTCCAAGGCCTCCGATCGGCAGTCATGGCCAAGCCGAGTTCCTGTGCGCGACGCTTGATGTACCACCGAGGAAAACTCGTGACGCGCGCTAACGCACTAATGACGCGGCCACGTTGGTGTAGGCCGCCGTGGTAGTGCTCCCTCAGATAGGCATCATGCTCGGGAGTCCACTTATACTTCAGGATGCGTCGCCGACGCCGCTCGGAGCGGCATTTCAAACAATACTTCGCTGAAACTGGCGGACGGCCGTTGAGGCCTGCTTCGATCATTGAACCGCACTGGATACACTTCATGGAACAAACGCTCCATCGCGAGACGAATTCATGAGTTTGCTCACGCTTGAATGGCGAGAAGAAGTCCGGGGAGAAACTAGGTGAACGTTCTCTGACCTACTTGCCCCAATGTGTTCGTTTTCTTTCCCGGCGAGCTTGCCGCAGTCGGTCAGCTGCAATCTCCGCCGCACGGTTGTGGACCTGCGCCCAACTGATCTCAAATTCTGCGCTTCGTCTCTTCTCGCGCAGTCGTAGCCCCCATGCTTCGACATGCACGATGAGCGGTCGACCACGAAGAAGGCACGGCGTTTCGAAAATGAGGCGAGTTTTACGTTCCGTCAATTTGTTCAAGGGGTTTGTCCCTTCTCTTACAGTAACTCCCGCCTGTTTACGGTGAATTCCATTCGTTCTCTTTCGGCGGAGCAAGTCCGGTAGAGTTCTCACTTGGGCGGCGATTGGGCCGACGATCCGTACGGCAAGAGCTCTTGAACTGCTTTCGGCGCCTCGCGAATTGGCTGAGCCGGTCCGTCCGACTTTCCGAGTCCTTCAACAGAGATTCCATGCTTTGCTAGCAGAGCCGTGGCAGCAGCTATGTCAGTGGCCTCTTGCCTTCGCAGGGCGGCGTCAAGCAATCGCGGGATATATGCATTACCTTCCGCAATCATTACCCGGTTGATGTCCTCATAGTCGCCCGACAGCCAATGGTGGCCACCGTACTCTACGGACGAACACGGGCCGCGCGAGTCAAATTGGGATAAGAAGAGGGCAATCGAGTCACCCGCTTCGAAATAACAGCTATAAAATCCGGCCCTGTTGTAGTGGGCGATGAAGCTGCAATGTTGAATCAGATGGTTGTACAGGCCCTTCGTGAACTGTTCAAACTGCAGCCTGTTATTGAGAAAACGAGTCCACGCGCGGAGAGTCCTGGTCTTTTCCGCTGCTGACATGAACTGTACGTCTCGGAATTCGTGTACCATTTTTTGCTTCACCTTTGGGGAATTGCTCGGGCTATTTCCCTGCGCAGATCTGTCCGCCGTACTGGGATGTGTAGGCCGCTCTGGTAGCCTCCATTTCCAGACGGATCCGTCCCGCTGAGTGCGCAGAAAAGTAACCAGCCCGAGAGGCCAGTGCTGAACACGTCGAATGCCCGCCCACTTTGCGTGTGAACCCTCGCGAGCCACCGTTTCACCATATATCGTTGGTCCATCTTTTTCCGCCTCGCTGTTTTTGAACGGACACCCAGTTGCACATTGCAGCGACGATTGTCCGCGCGCCCAAGCCCCAGAGGCCTCTAGTGACGCGAACAAGACCGACTGGCTTTGAACTCATTGGGAATCGCGTGAGCTCTCCGCGATCTGGCGTGCACCAGCTATCCGCCTCTCGATGATTACCGCGGCAAAATGCGTGCATGCGCGTCTCTCGCGGTTCATGAGTTTGGCAAAACGAGTTCCCGGACCAGCTGGGATTCGGTAAAGCGCGGTCAACAAGCGGTAGTAAAACTGGACAAAATGCAGTCTGTAAACCTCTTCCGTTTCTTGACAGAGTCGTGCAAGACCTGCAAGGCGTGGAAAATCGTCTCCGCTGGCTTCATCTTCCTTTATCGAGAGGTCGGTCATTACGCCAGGAGAAATTGCGATGCGTGCGAACTCGGCCAGCAGCGATCGGCAGTAGACGATGAAGAATTGGAAGATAGCAAAGCAACACACAACGATAAGGAATGTAAAAATCATCGATTTGGATACGCCCTTTCAGGGATCTAGTGCGAGGAACTCTTTAAGTAAATGAACCAGGCCGACGGCAGAGGATCCGGGCGGGGCCGTCAGGCTACAGAATCACTTCCGAATGAACCGGCTTTTCCTTTGCGAGATGAAGGACGATGGGGAAACAGACGATGGTTTTCGCCGAATATGCCCGAGCACATTGACGTGACCGTCCTCAATCTGACTTGTTGGGGTGCGTGCTGTTGGCGCGTCGCTGGGTATTTCGTCGCTTCAAGTCTCTTGGCAGGATTTCCTCGACGCGCCTCACGAGCTCCGCCGCTGAGGTGCCCAAAGCGGCTGCCAACTCTAACAGGGCCGTAAGGGAAGGACTGAATTTTGCCCGCTCAAGCAGGCTGATGTACTTTTGCGTGTAACCGCTTCGCAATGCCAACTTGTCCTGGGTCAGTCCTCGACGGAAGCGGAGCTCAACCAGGACTGCCGCAAACGCTCGTCTTGCCGCGATGTGTGTTGCATTGCCATCGGAAGGAACTTGTATACGGCTCGGAATACTGCCGCACGCATGGGAGGCAATCCTACAAGTATAGTTTGAATCGGGTTCGCTCTGTTTCGTTCCGTCGGAGCCCTGCCCGTGGGATTTTCCTAATCCACGCTCAGGCGAACCGTTTCACCAAACGGCGCGGCGCGAGGCGAATCCGTGGCCCACAAAACCGGGTAGTCCGGGGCCACTGGGTAAGACCCGCAACACAAATCTGTTAGGTAAATCAGGCAAGCTGGGTTAATGGCGTTCTCCTCCACCCAATCAAAGACCGGCCGAAAATCCGTTCCGCCTCCGCCTTTTGGTTCAAGGCTGATAGGTTCAGACGGTCCAAATTCTTGCACCGAATTCACGGCCGCGTCGCAATACACCACGTAGATCCGGTCCGGCTGTACCTCGTCCGAAATCGCCGTGATTTCACCGGCAAATTGCTCAAGTTCTTCTTTGCCGACCGAGCCAGATGTATCCACACCAATCACCATCGTTCCAACGCCGCTGCGCTCGACCGACGGCAAGTAGAGACCCGAGCTGATGTGCCGGCGATTCGGTGGGGTCCAACGGTAATCGGAAATCGTGGTAGCCGCCACAAACGCCCGGGTGACGGAGCGCCAGTCCTGTTTCGACTCACGGCTTTCGCGTACCGGCCGGTCAACATTCGACGGAGCATGGCCACACGCTTTCGCAATAATCAAAGCTTGTTCGGTTGCGAGCGACCACTCGTGTTGTTGGAGGCTCTGTTCTGCAGGTGATGCAGGACGATCTTCTTCATCCGTCGCATCCACAACTTCGCCGAATTCCCAGGGTGAACTCTCTCCTTCCGCGTCACCATTCGGAGTGGGGCCCGCACCTACTTCGGTTTGCCCGGAAGAAGATGGACTTGCTGCCCCATCGCCTTGCTGCGTCGGCTGGGACCCGGTTCCTGTTTCTGCGTCGGACTCCTGGTCTGATGGTCCTTCCAAATTGGCTGATTTTTTCAGTTGCGCGTAGATCTCCTCCGCCGACAAGTCGTCATACTGAGGATCAAGAAGCGCCCCTTCCCAAAGCTCCATTCCGTTTCTTTTGAGTAAAGGATTGATGGCTAGATCGGCGGCCTTATTCCATAGTTTCGGATCACGTGTTCCTCGCCGGCAGTGGTGACCAAGCGCGCAGTGCATAACCTCGTGAGCAAGCAACGTCTGAAGTATCGGCGGCGGGACCGATTCAACGAAGGCGGGGTTGTAGACGATCCGCCGCCCATCGGTCGCCATGATTCGCACGGCGCCCGGCACGGGCTTCAGTCGCAAACACAAGGATCCAAAAAATGGGTGACTGAGCAGAAGCTGCGTCCGTGCGCGGGTGAGCTTCCGCTCTGCGCCTGCCTGCAGAATCACGCGGCCTCCGATCTCGTCGCAGCGGGGATCCCATAACCTGTCATGTATCCGGCCATGCGCTGTGCGATAGCTTCCGCCGCGCGCGCCGTTTCTACGCGCGCCGCATCCGACGTTCGCAGTTCTTTGGGATCAACAAGCAAAGCGACCCGAACCTCACTTGCCAGCGTTTCCAAGGCCGGATCACCCGTGACGTTAAGTTTTGGAAGTATGTCGACAATCTTGACCAAGTTCGTGACGACAGAATCGCGAAACGGATGTTCCACTCCTTCCGTCGTCACTTTGTATGCCTTAAGGCGTTCCGCTAGGTGGGAGACGGCGTCAAAGAGACGTTGCCACAAGTCTCGGCTCGCTACCTGAAGAGAGGCTTCAACGGTCGCGGTTATCTGCCGCTGGATTCGCATTTTCTCTTCGTCGCCGAGCGAGACGCGAAAATCCGCTGCGTCAGGGAGAGGCATGACCTTGGTTTCAAATGAAAATTTCGCCCGAAGCTCATTGGGAGCCGGCATCGTGAGTTTTTCACGATCCTCTCGGATTCCCGGGTAGTCGCTCGGTTGAAACATTGTGCCCAGTTGGTTTTTCGCCTGGGCCACGAATTGCTCGAATTTCGACACCAACGCATCGACGGCTGGGCCGAAACGATTCGCGTACGCGCGCATTTTCTCGGCGTGGTCCATGTATGCCGCTGCCGGCAGCACCCGGTAGCCGTCGTCGCCCCACGGCAGGGTCATGAAGTAGTGTTCCTGACGTGCCTCTTGGGCTATTTTCTGGATTTCTTCCAAGGCTGTTTTGGGAAGAAGGAGTTTGTTATAGCGTCCTGCGTTGACTGACGCGCGGTGTAGGGTGGCGATTTCTTCCGAGACCGCTTGATCGTGTATTCGGGCCGACCACATGCTGATCGACAGCGAGCACAGCATCGCCCGCGACGAGAGCGACGGCTCTGGTATGGACAACGAGCTCATGGCAAATATCTCCTGTGTTTTATCGAATGCGACTGCGGAAGACTGCTAGGCGATAGCGTGATGGTTTTCAACAGCCCAGGTGACGTAACCCTTCGTGCTGCGGATACTCGGATCGCGGAGAGACGCGTCCCGCACGCAGAAGACCTGGAACTCGGTTGGCATACGCTGTAAGTACACACACATCCGATCGAAGTTGGTATCCGAGGCGGAGTTCGCCAACGCCGTGGCGACGGCGTACTGCGCGTCTGGCTGGTCTGGCACGGGCTCGCGTGCTGGATTCATAAGGATTCCCTCGATACTGGGCAACTCGCGGAAGGTCTTCAAGAACGCCCCAAATTCGGTGGCTGCGCCAAGTCCCACAGCTCCCACATACAGCTCTTGTTCCAGCCGTCTGTTCGGCCCCTCGGCGAGGATTCCGGAAACAAACTTCCAAGAACGAGGCGATGGGAATGCGTTTGCGTCACGATCAAAAGCACTCAGAAGCGCCGGTCTGAAACGGAGGAAGGCTATTACTTCCGGCCGGACGCCCGCCCGAATAGCCCATTCACACCATTCCTGAATGTCCACTTCAAACTCGAGGTGCACAAAACGGTTCCGCAGAGGTGTCGGCATCCGCGTCGTCACCGCGCGATCCGAATCGCGGTTCCCGGCAGCCACGATTGCCCAGCCATCCGGCAGTGTGTATTCTCCGAGCTTGCGATCGAGCACAAGCTGGTAACAACTGGCTTGGACCATGGCGGGAGCAGCATTCAGTTCGTCAAGGAAGAGGATCCCTTCTCCCTCAGTTGGCAGAAAATCCGGTGTCGCCCATTTCGAACGTCCATCTGGGCCAAGGAAGGGCAGGCCGCGCAGGTCGACTGGGTCGAGCAACAGCGCTCGGACATCCTGCAAGGCAACCTCTAGCGAGGTTGCCACCTGGCGGACAATGGCCGATTTGCCGATACCTGGACCGCCCCAAATAAACGTGGGCTGCTGCGCTTCGACAAGAACGCGCAACGCCTCACATACAGAAGATGCTTTCATGAAAAAGTCCTTTCGACGGGAGATGGATTGTCACTTCACGAGAGCAGTCTCGGCAGCGAACCAGAGGAACAGCCGTTCCCGTCGTTAGGCGCAGCGCAACAAAATGTTCAACTGGATACCGATACCGCGATCAGAAAGGCTTGCACCGCAGAGATTCACGTACTTCGGTATTTTCGGTATAACTCCACCGCCGAACGCAGCCGTACCGACGTTTTTGTTCCAGGGCTCTTTGTCCAAGCGCTCGAAGGGTTTCGGCCTCGGAATAGCCGCGCGCTTTCTGCGCCGCGGTCACACGATTGTCTAAGGCACACAGAACGGAAAAGATGCCAGACATATCCTGCAGTGCCAGGCCCGCGTCCTGCTTTTCTGCATCTTGTATCTCAAAACGCATGAGCGTGAGCTGCAAACGCAGGGATAAACGATTTCGGCCATGTTCTTATATCCTTCGCTCTGTGCCGAACGTCGTAGCCACGTCACGGGGTTCCGAACATCTTCCTGCCGAGCTTAGCGTTCCATGCGCCATAGATCGCTTCGACCCCGGGCTCGTCATCCCCGCCGTATCGGCCATTGAGCAAATCCTCGACGGACAAATCATGCGCATCGAGCCATGCCTTTTGTTCGGAGGTGCGCAGATACTGTTTGACGATGTCGACTGTGTGTTCTTCGCGGTCCGGGTATAGGAGCGTGTAGCAAACCTCTTCAGGCAGGCCGCTGGACCGCATCAGGCCCTGAACCTCTCGATGGTTCCGGTCCTGATAAGAGTCTGCTTTGTGTCTACACATGGCGCACTCTCTTTCGCTCCCGCTGGTCGCTCGCATCAAAACAAACCGAGATTTTGAGGCAATGGCTCCTTCGCGGGCGGCTCGCTATCCTTCTGTGGGTCGTTGCTTTCCGGTCCGGCGTTCGTCTCGACACTCGCTTTGACTGGCGCGTCCTTCGACTTGGCCTTCTGTTTTTCTTTTCTGTCTCGCTCTTCGCGCTCTTTAATTGCCCTTACGGCCTCGGCAATTTGCTTTCCGGCTTGGTCAAAGACTTCTTGAAGCTGGACATGACTTTCCGTAAAGCTCGTCAGTCTTTCAACCAGGCCGGCATCGATTTCCTCTGCTGTCCCTGTAAGACACAGCGCTGTGGTCAGCCCCTTGATCGCCTCGTCTGGAATCTTGGCGACTTTTTCTTTACTCGAATAAGGAATCGAATCGTTCCCCTTTTTGTCTTCGTCCAAGCCGTGAGGGACGACGTTGACTCTCACCAAATCTCCGTCCAGTGACGACACGGTGAGCGTGATCGGGCGTCGCTTGAGCACAGGCATCAACTCTTTGAACATGATTTCTCCTTTGCATGAGTACTGAGGATGAGGAAAACAACGGCCGCGAGGTGCGCACCACGGCATGATGCGACCCTACCGCTGAGGGCGGGGCCTGATCAGAACCGCGATTTGCCGCAGCTCCGACGCGTTGGGCACGGGTACGAGGTTCGGGCACGCGGGGAACGCGTAGTCCATCCGCGAGTCGACAATCTCGCCGAACGCCCCCTCAAGCCCTTCGACTTCGCCGGGTAGTGCGAAGTCTCGATTGACGATGATGTGAGCCCAATAATCGCCGCCGCTGGTGCGGGAAAGTTCAATAGCACCGCCGGGAAATTCGATGATGTGCGAAGCCGGTTCCGGCCTCTTTGTTTTGTCCCCTAGTAGCGCAATTCGCCTAGGTGCCCTATCGATCAGATAGTTTCTGGTTGTCACGTGTGCCATACATCCTCCGTGGCGGCCATTTTTGGTTCAGCCAGAAAGGACTTGCACACCCCTAGCGACGAGCAGTAATTTGCTCCGGCACGGATCGCAGCCGCATTGCTTCTTGCTTGTTCCGCCTACGAGCGGAGAGGCATCACAACATAGCGGTAGTTGGCCGGCTGTTCCGTCAGCAGACGAAATTCCACGGCGCTTGTCGCATCCTTCAACTGGATGGTGATTGATTCTGCGTCGGAAGTCGCATCAAGAAACTCTTGGACGTATCCGGCGTTGAAGCTCACTTGAATCGGTTCCTGGGCGTAGTCGATCGGCAGCGAGTCTTTCGCTTCCCCAAGCTGGCTTGAGCTCGTTGACAACTCCAGACTGTTTCCCTGCAAGGTCAAGTTGACTTTGTGCACTTGTTCATCGGACATGAGCTTGACTCGCCGTACCATCTCTTCAAACGCCACTCTTGCCAGCTTTATCGTGCACGGGTGTCCAGTGGGAAGTGCTTTCTCATAGGCCGGGAACTGCCCGGTCAGCATTCGGGAGAAGATCCCACGCGAGCCCCGAACGAAAAAGACGTAAGTGTCTGTCTTGGCGACGGTGATGCTTCTTGGCTGCGTTTTCTCAAGAGCCAAGCTTTGCAGACATAACAAAGCCTTGCGCGGGATTAAGAGCGATTCTTCCTGCGGCAATTCGCTGAAGTCACAGGCCTGCTCGATGCACGAGAGCCGGTGACCATCCGTCGCCACCATGGTCAATCCAGCTTTCCTTAGAACCAACTTCGCCCCAGCCAGGGCGACTCGATTCGTGTCTTGAGACGCCGAAAAATGTGTCTTAGCCACACAACCGGCAAGAAGAGGCGCATCGATGTTCGCCAACGGCTTGGCTCCAGTCGGAAAGGCGGGAAACGATTCCTTGCTCAACCCCATGAGCTTGAAAGACGACCTGCCAAAACCAATCTGAGCCCAGTGGTTTTCGAGCCTTTTGCAGTGAATCTCACCGTCAGGGGCCGACCTGACGATTTGCAAGAAGCGCAATCCCGGGATCACCAGGGCACCTTCTTCCTTGACCTTCGCGGGAAGTTTCGACCGGGCCCCAAGCTCCGTGTCCGTGGCACTAATTCGCAATTCGTTCCCGACCGCCTCCAAAAGCACGTGTGACAGGACGGGAATAGTAACTCTCGTTTCGATCGCGGAGCGGACGAATTCCAGCTCCTTCAATACAGTCGCCTTTTCAAAATAGGCTTCCACGATATGCACCTCATTTAGCTCGATGTAGATGGATGTGCTTCGCGCGAAGATGACGCGGTAAACACGGGCGGCTTCTTTGGCGGCTTGCCGCCGCCTTGCTCAAGCGTTCCGATCCACAGGCAGCGGGGCCATGTTGCCGGTCGCGAGGTTGACAAATCCTCCGTGATAGCTAACGTAGCCGTGCCGGAGAAGTCGCGTGAGAAGTGCCAAGGCGTGGTAGGCGAGGACTTGGTTGATGTACGGTTCCTGACGCTCCAGCGCTTCGACCGCGCTGCAGGAAGGCAGGTCGTCACCTCCATCGAGCAGCGGCATTGCGATTTCAGGAAAGAGATCAGCAACGGTTGGTAACAAACACCGAGACCTCTTGTTGCGTTTGTTCCTTGGCTGTCCAAGAACAAACTGCCCGCCATCGGCGGTATTTCCGATGTCCAGCCAGTACGCGCAGTTCTTGAAAACACCCGAACTGATAATTTCTCGCCGCGCCGTTCGAGTGTCCACACACGAAATGATGATATCGATCTCTCCGGTCGTGTGTTTTGTGATTGGTTCCGTCGAAGCCTGCCATTCAAGTCCCCAGAACAAGTTCAGCCGATTTACCAGGACGATCGACTTGTGTAGTCCAATTTCTGATTCAGAGAAGGGCTGGCGAACGCAGTTGACGGACGATACCTTCTCGCCATCGGCCACGATAACTCGAAGAGCGGGAAGTTCTGCGGCTTTCAAGGCATGCGCTAAGTAGGGCAACCCTCCGATCAATGCACTGCCGGTGCCGCCACATCCGATAATGAGCATCCTGGACAGTGAACGGGAATGCTTGAGCTTGTGCACTGCGTGTGCCATTGGCTATATCCATCATTGTTCTGCGAATCGACGCAGAGTTTCTCCTGAAGGAGTTAAATATCTCCTCGGGAAATCTTGATTCTCCGCAAGTTCCGTCCACAAACCCATGAACCCGTTGGCATGACGGGTAAGTTTGCCCATGCCACTTGGGTGCGTAAACCGACTGTTGTAAAACCCCTCTTCCCATTCAAGCATCGTGGAGACATCGGTCTTTTTCGGTCGGGGCATCGAACCAATGCAGACGTGACCGTGGGACGGTTCGGTGTTCCAATACGGCGCAACCATCAGCGCGGTGTCCTCAGCGGGTCGCCGCTGGTGCGAAACCGCCCGTATCGAGAGTTCCCCCCTGCGCACCTTCCACACCAGCGGCGGATGCGGGAAAATACGGCCATTCAAGAGTGCTCGGTCCTCGGCTCCATCCGAGAAGAACATTGGGCGCCGCCGCGACGGCGTCCACCAAATTAAGAGATCCGCGGTGTAAGCCAGGACATTCTCCGGCAGGAGAACCGCCTCCGGCTGTCGCTCTAAGCCACGAGCCAAATCTCGCAAGAATCCCGTGGTTAGCAAACTGCCCACTCCAAGGCTTGGCCGACCGTCCGCTCCTTCTCCGGCAATCTTGTGGATCGTGGCGAACTGTTCTCGTTTATGCACGCGATCCTCATAGATCATGACAGCAGCGGTGAGAACAAATTCGTAGCTAACGCCGATCTCCGTAGTCACATGCACTTTCCATCTCCTCGGCCAGGCCGACCCACTCGCTTAACCCCTGAACGATCTTCGCCATGGTGGGCAAGGTGTCGAGGAACTGAAGGAATCGGCGGTGATCGGTCGATTCAAAACAGAACATGATCTCAGAGCGACTCTCCATACCGTTTTGGTACGCTTCGTTGAGCGTCTCGTCGAGCCATGCGACGATGGCGTCATCGCGCCAATGACTGACGCACAGGCCCGGAATCGGAGCCCCTTCCATTGAGCGGCAATCCTCTTCCAGACTCGACGCACATTCCTCTGACATCTGTGGCATCTTCCAGCTCTCTGAGAGAAGAAACAATTCGTGGGCTTTCTCAAAACCGCGTCGCAACCTTGCATCATTGATTGAAGCCAAGGCTGGGCCGACTTCTTCTCCCTCAAGGATCATTTCCTTGGCTTGTCGAATGTATGCGATCACGCTGGCAGGATCCGCAAATTCGACTTCGCCCTCGAGGTCGAAATCTTCACCCTCCTCTCGACTGCTCAAGTACGCCTCTTTGCGCCACAGGTAGGCCTCTTCAGCCTCGTCTAAACCGAAACCATAGAACACATGCCACGAACCCTGGTAAAGCCATTGATAGAGGCTTGCCATGAGGCGTTCCCGTTGCGGATTTCCCCGCAGTTGATCGAAGACAGGCCGAAGAGGGATGTATTGCGTTTCGGACCTATTGGTCCATGTCAAGACCAGGAAATCTGCCCGGCGGTTGCGTTTCCGGCCTCGGTAGAGTTGCCCACTGTAACCCACTGGTCCATCCGACAGCGTCAACTCAATCTCGAATTTGTCCACCCAAGGCTCACCTGTAGCCTTTTCCAGGAACTCCGTCAGTGCTCGCTCCAGCACCTGCGGAACAGATCCAGACCCTGCAAGGTGCCGTCGGTCGAGCAGTCCTCTCTTCACCATCGCGGCGGCGGGGCCCAGCGCCAGGTCCGAGCCCAGTGAAACGAAGAGTCTGTCCTTCACAGCCTCCATTGACGGGAGCGTTAGCGTGTGTGCGGGAGCGATTAGACAATGGGATGTACCCAACTGGGTGGAGGCAACAGAAGCTCCTCGTCGTTGTACCGCGAGCCGGCATTGAGCGCCCTCACCAGCACGTGACAAGCGTCTTGGGCGGATCGACATTTCCTCAGCTCCCGTACGAACTTTTGATCTTCAGCGTCCCCGCGCTTTAACAGCTTTCGCAAGTCGCGAAGCAATTGAGCTTGCTTCGCGCTTTTCTTTGGTTGGCGCACTCTAACCCTTGTGCCCGATCGCGCGATTGAACGTGTAGCGCATTTTCCCATCAACGAACTCCGGACCGACGACTTCAGCCGTCGTAATCTCCGGGTGACTGGGCATGTACATTTCACGTACGCGCTCGACGGACATGCTGCTATCCGGATCTGGAAGCGTGTGGCCGTCGAACACGAATTCTCTGACTGCAACTTCAACCTTCAGTGCCATTTTCCCTCTCCTTTGTAGGACGTCAGAATTAATGACATTAGTGCCAGAGTTTGTGACACAACGTGCCACAATTAATGACACTCCCTTTTTTCCTTTCGGATGCGCGTGCGAAAATCTTTGCGACACATCTGGCTTCAGATATCCGCTGCTCAACCGTCGTTGAATTGCAAACCTGCTGCGTCTGCGCACGTTTAAGAAATGAGGTGAAGTCCAATGATTGCGCGCATGGTCAAATTCCGTTTTGAAGGAGGGTTGTAATGGATTGTGCTTCAATCGGCTCGCCACCGACTGCATGTGTGGAATCAACAAGCAGGCTGCTGGTATCACAGATCCCGAACTGGGGAAAGCAAGATTCTGCAACCTTTTGGGAGATGAACTGCTATTAGGTGTTTAAGGGGCTTGAGCTTTGGATGAACAAGAAGCGATTAGATTTTGTCAGGGCGGCGATAAAGAGAGTTTCCGCGTTCTAGTGGAGAAGCATCAGGATAAGGCGTACAGAGCCGCCTGTATGATCCTTGGTGACCCTGGAGCTGCCGAGGACGTTGTGCAGGACGCATTTCTCGCGGCTTGGCGATCCATAGACACATTCAAGCTTGGGCTTCCGTTCGCGCCTTGGTTCTATAAGATTGTTGTCCGTTGCGCTGTTAGGCAGATGAAAAGGAAATCCATCCACGTGACTTCTGTGCAGGACTCGGATGAGATTGAGCTATCTGATCCTGCACCTGGACCGGAACAAGCGCTCAAGGCCGCTGAGCTAAAGGAAGTCGTAGGAAAAGCGATTAGCCGGTTAAGTCCACAGAGGAAGCTGATTATCACGCTCCATTACTACCTTGAACAAAAGATATGCGAAATAGCCGAATCCCTGGGACTTCCAGGAGGTACGGTTAAGAGCGAACTTTTTCGGGCTAGACAAGAGCTAAGTCAAATGTTACGAGGCGTTTTTTGTGATGAAGTCGAACGAACCAAGCGAAAGTAAGCTGGACGGGCTTCTCCGCGACTACTTTTCCCAGGAGGCGGAGAAATTCCGAGCGCCTGCACGGTTATCTGAGGGCGTGATGGCCAGGCTTAGAAGCGAGCCCGGTTCAGATGTTAACGATGCCACCCAACGTGCGAAACCTCTTGACGAGGGCCTCATTCAACCAAAGGTTTTCGGCATTCCTGTTTATATTGCGCCGCTGTTTTGGAGCGTCGCGCTCGCCTCTATTCTAGTTATATCTCTCTTCTACCTACACCACAGCAACCGACTGACGGCCATAATGCCGAACCTAATTTGGTGGGGTGCAATTGCCCTAGAAGCCTTCATACTTGAACGAGGCGTACGCAAGAGGCTCCTTTCCAAGTATCCGCTTTTTTTTAGCTACATTTCATGCATTCTCCTAACCGAACTCACTAGCTTCTCGTGTTACACGCTGGCACCTCGTTTCTATCAAAGCGTATATTGGCACAGTGAGCTGGTTATCAGTCTTGCCCGTCAGTATTTTCCGGACCATCCCTGGGAGGGGCCGGCTGCCGACGGGGAGGGTCACCCGGGGCTTATAGCAGCGAGGGTTGCCGCGGCGCACGCCAGCGTAAAAGAATATTTCGCCTATCTGCTGCTGGATTTCGCCCTGGCTGACCCCTCCCTGGAAGAGATTCCTTCCGGACGGGCTTTTCAACTGGCCGAAGAAATGCAGCTTTCGG
>Ga0137415_10003881_pt1 | contig 14837 bp, 12 predicted proteins | sample CZODoug3_1_1_16f_FD_183082 | JGI IMG/M metagenome (GOLD analysis project Ga0137415, IMG submission 183082) | Vadose zone soil fungal communities from Angelo Coast Range Reserve, California, USA - CZODoug3_1_1_16fungal (Hybrid Assembly) | ecosystem: Environmental > Terrestrial > Soil > Vadose... | reverse complement strand
GTGCCGCCGGCCCCGCATTAAAATTGTGCCCCCGCTTCACGCCGCGCCCCGCAACTGTAGTGGTCCCCACGATCTCATTTCCTCTCTGCAAACACTCGACGCGCCCACAACGGCTTCGTCGCTCTATGGTCGGATCTTAAGAATAACAGAATCAGGCAGTGGCTCGAATTGCTTGACGCTCACATACGGGATCCATTTTGTCTTCTTCCAGCCGTATGGAATGACACATTCACGCCCTCAGGCTTCGCCGGCGAGGGCGAATTCGACGCGGCGGCGCATCGGATCGATGCGCTCGGCTCGTACGCGCACGCGATCGCCGTGCTGCCAGATGAGCTGCTTCGGTTTTGCGCCGCGGCCTCGGCCTGCGCTCGCGCCGCCGCGCCGCTTGTCGCTGCTCGGCATGGCCACGATTGCGTGATCCTTCTCACGATACATGCAGCGCGCGCCCGTCGCTTCCTCCAGCGCGTTGATCGGCAGCAATCCTTCGACGAATATCTCGAATAGTTCCACGAAGCACCCATACTTCTGCACGGAAATAATCAGCCCGTCGTACTCCTCGCCGAGATGCTCCTCCATGAACTGCGCGGTCTTCCAATCCATCAACTCGCGCTCGGCGCCATTCGCGCGGCGCTCCGCCTCCGAAGTTTCCGCGGCCATTTCTTCGAGCTGGCCGTGCGAATACACCACCGCCTCACCATCGCGAGGAACGTGCGGTGTCCCAGGCGCGGAGGCTTGCGGATGCTCCAGCGCCCACTTCAAAACACGATGCACAATCAAGTCCGGATACCGTCGAATCGGTGAAGTGAAATGCGCGTACTCGTCAAATCCCAGCGCGAAATGCCCCAGCGGGTCCGCCGCGTAACGCGCCTGCTTCAGCGAACGCAGCATCAGGTACGAAATGATGCGCTCCTCCGGTTTTCCCGCCACCTTTCGAACGAGCCGCTGATAATGCTGCGGCGTAATCTGCAAATCCTCCGCCGCGCCCGGCAGCGCCACGCGCATCCCGCGCTCGCGCCCCTTGCCATAAGAATCGGGCCGCCCGGCCTTCGCGGGCGATGGCACGCGCCCGTGCCGCACCGCGACCTCGCGCTGATACAAATTCTCGACACCCAGCGAATAGCCAAAAGCCCGCGCCAGCTCCTCGAATTCCAGCACCTTGCGCGCATCCGGTTTTTCGTGCGCGCGATGCAGCGCCGGAATCCCGCGTTTGATCAAATATCCCGCCACCGCGCGGTTCGCGGACAACATGAACTCTTCGATCAGCCGGTGCGCGATGTTGCGCTCGCTCCGTGTGATGTTGATCATGCGTTGCTGCTCGTCGAATTCGATCACCGGCTCCGGCAAATCGAAATCAATCGAGCCATGTTCGTTCCGCCGTGCGTTCAGCAGCAGCGCTAGCTCTTTCATGTCGCGAAAGTGGTGAGCCAGCGGAGCGTAAAGCGCCGTCGCTTCCGCGTCGCCCTCGAGCACCTTGTTCACGTTCGTGTACGTCATGCGCTCGGCCGATCTGATAATTCCCGGCGTCATCCGCGCGCTGCGCATCCGCCCCGCCGCGTCAAACTCCATCAGCGCGCTCATCACCAGCCGCTCCTCGCGCGGTTTCAGCGAGCACATGCCATTCGAAAGCGCCTCCGGCAGCATCGGCACCGCGCGATCCGGAAAATAGACCGACGTCCCACGCAGCCGAGCCTCGGCATCCAGCTCGGTCAGCGTGCGCACGTAATGCGCCACGTCCGCAATGTGCACCTGCAAATTCCAGCCGCCGTCCGCGCGCCGCTCGACGTACACGGCATCGTCAAAATCGCGCGCCGTCTCCCCGTCGATCGTCACAATCGGCAAATGACGGAAATCTTCCCGTCCCGCCAGGTCCGCTTCCTGCACCGGCAGCGCGCGCTGCTCGGCTTCTTTCACTACCGCTGTCGGAAACACATGCGGCAAATGATGCTTGCGAATAATAATTTCCGTGTCGACGCCAAGCTCGCCCGGCCGCCCCAAAATCTCGATCACTCGGCCAGTGGGCGCGGCGCCTCCCCGCGGATACCGCACCACCTCAACGTTCACAACCGCGCCATCCAACTCTTCCAACCGTGGAATGCGCCGCCCTTTCAGGCTGCGCTCATCGGTGCCGCTGAAACCCAGCTTCTTCGCCAGCCCCGCAGTCAGCTCCATGCCTGGAGGAATCTCGATCGCATGCTGCATCCGCGCGTCGTAGGCCAGCACCGTATTGCCGCGCGTGCCGTAGCGAAACAATCCCACTACGGTCGGATGCGCTCGCCCAAGAACGCGCAGTACTCGCCCTTCGGCGCGCTGCGAGTCTCCCGCGCCGCTGACGCGCTCAATTTTTATCAGCACGCGATCCCCGTGCATCGCGTCTTCGACGCCATCGCGCGGGATGAACACATCGCGATCCAGCCACTCCACCGGCGGATCGGGCACCACGAATCCGTACCCATCGTGGTGCAGCACGAGTCGCCCTGTAATTTCGTTGCGCCTGGCAAGCGCGCGGTCCGGCGCAGCGGCTCGCTGAGAACTCGCTGCGGAACCTGCACCGGGCCCAGCGCCTCTCGAACTTCGTCCGGTGCCGTCTCCTCCGCGCTCTTCCTTGCGGCCGGCCAAGCGATAGCGCCCTCCCGGCAACTCCTCGATAGCACGCCTCTTCTTCAGCGTATTCAGCATTTTGTGCAGGACGTGTCGGTCTGCCCTCCGCATGTGCAGACCCGCCGCAATATCGTCGGTCGACGCGGGGTCCCGCCTAACTTGCAGAAATCTAAGTATGTTATCGGAGCTCAGATGTGAGGGACGCGGCATAGGTGGGCTGTTCGGCGGTTATAAGCTGCTGGTCCATTCGATTCTATCCAACTTTTTTCGATCGGAACGAAACTTTTTTCGCTCTGCAGGGGTTTCATACGCAGGCCAACACACGACCGGTTAGCCGCCCTCCGTCAGGCTAGCCGGTTTTCCCGGAAACGGGAAAACTAAGGGAGGCGGGAAGACCTGGCCCGCCTCCCTTTTTCTTTCTGTGAAACTCGCTTCGTCTCTGCGGCCTCTGTGCGCTTCTCTCCGTGATCTCTGTGTTAAAGCATTTTGCATTTTCTTCCTACCGAGCCACCGTGCTCAAAAACGGATAATGGCTTGCCGCTCCCATAAAGAACAGCATCGGAAACGAAAGCCATAGCGAAGTCCGTGCCGTAAGGAATGTCCAGCGCATCATGCGCTCCGCCTCTGGAGGCAACGGTGTCCCCTGCTCCGCCGCCACGCGAGTCCACGCAATCAGCCGTTTCTGCGCCCGCCAAACCACGCCCCACGTATTCAGCAGCATCACAAAGCCGAGCCCGCCTCCCACGCTGATCGCCAGATGCCCGTTGGAAACGCTCCCCCCGCCATTTAGCGCCAGGACAAGCCAGGAAGCCGCAATCACAATCGCGCCAATCCCAATCGCTCGCACCCACACCGAATCGCGAATCCCCTTAGCCGGAAGCTGCAGGAGGTAAATTCCCTCGTACGCGACGATCCATACCAGCACCCACCACCCAAACCATCGCAACGCCAAGTCTGGATCGCCCGCATTGCGCGCGTCCGTAACGAGCAAAGAGAAAAAGTAGCGCATGCCGACAATAACGGTGACCAGCGCCGACCACCGAAACCACGCCATCGCTCGCGCCATCAGCACCGGATAAACCTTCACGCGTACGCCCGGTTCTAGCGCCTTCATCGAAGGTGTGCCAACCAAATTAAAAAAGTACAGCAAGCCAATCCAGATGATCCCGAAAATTAAGTGCAGCCACCTCAGCGCGATCAACTCGTTGGCCGCCGGATCGTTCAAAAAACTGAAGTGCGGCCTCCATTCAGGGAACGACGCCAGCAGCCACAAGCTCATAGCGAACCTCCGTCACAACTAGGAGAGGCGGGAGCGAACGCGATCGCTCAGGGCCTTGCCGTCGACCGTCTTGCCCTCGAGCGCGGCCTTGGCTGCTTTGACCACGGCGCCCATTTGCTTGATGGAGGTCGCGCCGGTTTCGGCCATAGCCTTAGCGATGGCGGCGTCCATTTCCGCATCGCTCGCGCCCGCGGGGAGATAAGATTCGATGATGGCCAGCTCCTTCGTCTCCTTTTCGGCCAGGTCGTTGCGGTTGCCTTTCGTGAATTGGTCGATGGATTCTTTGCGCTGCTTGACGAGCGTTTGCAAGAGCTGGATGGATTCGGGCTCATCGAGCTTACGCAGCTTCTCGGTTTCCTTGTAGGTGATGGCGGACTTGACCATGCGCAGCACGCTGAGGCGCAGCTCGTCTTTGGCGCGCATGGCGTCGGTGAGATCTTTCTGGATTTGTTCGGCGAGAGTCATGGCGAAGAATTTAACACAGAGAGCGCGTAGGCACAGAGAATAGAAAGACGGGGTAAGATGCTGCGCATATGAGTGCGCGATACGACGTGGCGGTGATTGGGGCGGGAGTCTTTGGCGCGTGGACCGCGTGGCATTTAGCGCGGCGGGGACGGCGCGTCCTGCTGGTGGATGCCTGTGGTCCGGGCAACGCGCGCGCGAGTTCGGCCGGGGAGTCGCGGATCATTCGCATGGGATACGGCGCGGACGAGCTGTATACGCGCTGGTCGCAGCGATCGCTGGTGCAATGGAAAGAGTTTTTCGCGGCCACCGGGCAGGCGCTGTTTCATCAGACCGGAGTCTTGTGGCTGGCCGGAAAAACTGACGCCCGCGTGGAGCAGACAGTTGAGACGCTGAGGCGTTGCGGCGTTCCTTTTCAAGAATTAGGCCGCGCGGAGTTGGACAACCGATATCCGCAGATTGGTTTGGATGGAATCACAAAGGGTTTGCTGGAGCCGCAGAGCGGCGTGTTGATGGCGCGGCGTGCGGTAGCCGCGGTTGTGGAAGATGCCACACGTGGCGGCGTGGAATATCGCGTTGCGCAAATTGCTCAGCCGAAAGCGACGGAACCGGTTTCTTCCGTGATGACGACCTCGGGCGAGCGGATCGAGGCGGAGCACTTTGTTTTCGCTTGTGGAGCTTGGCTCGGGAAGTTGTTTCCGGAGATTTTGGGCGCGCGGATTTTTCCCAGCCGGCAGGAAGTGTTTTTCTTTGGCGTGCCGGCGGGCGACTCGCGCTTCGCTCCGCCAGCGCTGCCCACCTGGTTATTTCAGGAGGACGAAATTTACGGCATGCCGGATCTGGAAAGCCGCGGTCTGAAGATTGCGGTGGATCGTCATGGCGAGAAGGTCGATCCGGACACGCAATCGCGGTTGGCCAGCATCGACGGAGCGAACGAGGCGCGCCGATTTGTCGAGCAGCGATTTCCTGCGCTGCGCGCCGCGCCCATCGTCGAGGCGCGCGTTTGCCAATACGAGAACACTTGGAACGGAGATTTCTTGATCGATCAGCATCCGGAAATCGCAAACGTTTGGTTTGTGGGCGGTGGCTCGGGGCATGGATTCAAGCACGGGCCTGCCGTCGGGGAATACGTTGCAGCCCGCATTCTAGACGGCGCGGAAGGAGAGGCGAGATTTTCATTGGCCAGCAAGGAGATGGTGCAGAAGAGAGCCGTGTTCTAGGAGAGCCAGTCGCCACCAACATGCTGTCCTCCAGGTTGATGCGATCCTTAGTGGGGTTCATTGCATCCAAGCTTTGAACCTGTGGTTGTGGGGTCGAAGTGTCCGTTGACTTTGACGAAAAATCGAGTGCACGCCGACTTTTCGGTCCGTACGCCGCGTGCTGCGATTCGATAGTGCCGCTCAATTTTCGCGATGACGCCGCAAAAAGACACTAACTCCTTGATCCCTTTGCCACTCCCCTCCATCACGATCATTACTCCCGTTATTGGCGATGCGCGTCACCTCGAAGCGACAATTCGTTCCATCATTTATCAGTGCTATCCCAATCTTCAATACATAGTCGTTGAGGACGGCGCGGACAACGAGCGCCAGGAAATTCTGCAAAGGTATCGTGCACATTTTCAATGGCAAGCCTGCCCGCCAGGAACGGAGCTTTGCGCCGCGCTCAACATGGCCTTTGCGAAAGCGTCGGGAGAAATCCTGGGTTGGCTCGAGCCGGGGGAAATGCTTCACACAAATGGGCTGCACGCGATTGGAAGCGTTTTCGCGTCTCTTCCGGACGTCGAGTGGATCACGGGGCGCCCCTTTAACTTCAGTCTCAGCGGGTTGCCCACGGGATTGAAGCATTTGGAGCGCTGGTCGCGCATTCGCTTTTTGGCCGGCGGCAACAAGTACATTCATCGCGATACGACATTCTGGCGGCGAAGTCTGTGGGAGCGGGCTGGCGGATCGCTCGCGACCGAGTACGGCCTGGCCGGAGAGTTCGAGATGTTCATGCGCTTCTTTCGGCACGCACGGCTTTATTCGGTGGACGCCCTGATCGGGGGCTATCGAACGCATCCCGGCAATCACAGCGCGACCGGCAGCCATCATCGGTACAACCAAATTTGCGATGAGATTGCGGATCGTGAGCTGGCAGGAGTTTCCGGAGCGTACGCCGCGAAATTATTTCGCAGGCTCACGCGCATCGTCTCGCACATTCCGAAAGTGCGCAGCCTGTGGCACAAGTGCGCTCTTCAAAGTATTTACCGCTGCCCCGGTTGGGATTGGGATCCCAGAATTATCAACCGAGGGGACAAATGGATCTTCGAGAAGTAAGCGCGATTCATTGACTGCGGCCGGTAAGAAGATGTCTCATCATCAGGCTTTTTGGGCGCGGCGGCGCGGCGTTAGCGATGTAGGGTGGCGCTTGCCGCGGCGCGATTTCTCGTTATAGAGCTGCGCATCGGCGTCGGAGAGCAGTTTCTCGATGCGCTCGCCATGGCCGTTGTAGATGGAAATGCCGATGCTCGCGGAGAGTTGCGGATATTCCGGGTCGCTGGCCATGACGGCGCGGATACGGTTGGCAACGCGCTCGGCTTCATCCCGCAGGGTTTCCGGCAAGACCAGAGCGAATTCGTCACCTCCATAACGAGCGGCGGTGTCGATAGCGCGACAGTGGATGCGTAGGATATGCGCAAGTCGATTCAGCGCGTGACTACCGACAAGGTGGCCGTGCGTGTCGTTGATTTTCTTCAGCCCATCAAGATCAAGCAGCAGGACGGCAAAGGGCCGTCCATTGCGATTCGTGCGTTCGGTTTCCGCTTCCAGGACGTCGAGCAAGCGGCGATAGTTCGCGAGCCCGGTGAGCGGGTCGCTGACGGCCAGATGGCTAACCTGCTCGAAGAGGCGTGCATTGTCGAGCAGAGCCCCGCCCAGCGCCACGGCGTAGCTCGTCACGGTCAGTGCCTGCGCCAGGACGAATGGGGAATCCAGCAGCCGCTGGGATTGTGAGGCGGCTAGTTGCGCCCCGAGGTTCATCCACGCGGCGATGTAAATAGTGCGATCGAAGGCGGAATCTTCAAGCTCGAGTCGGCGCCGGTACCATATCAAGGCAACCAGAAAAATCCCGGCGGGCAGGAGCTGCTGGGGACTCGGGAAGACCGCACCCGGATGCGGGGAAACTTCCGGGGGAAGCCGGCGCAAGGCGGCGGTAATGAGGTACGTCGAGGCCATTACCGTGAGCAACGCACCGGCGATTTCGCGGCGTGGATGGCGCGACCGCGGCAGGAAGTGCTCTACCAGCAGGGCAACCACAAAAAGCAGCGCCAGAACGATCCGGCTTACCCACCACGAGACCGGTGCCCAACGCAACTGCACCTGCTCCTGCTGGAATTGAAAGAATAGGAGGCTGGAGGCCGCCAGAATGGTCCCCGAGAGAAGGAACCCGGCGCCCAGGATCAGCGAGATACGGTCCTGGGTGCCCTGGAAACGGACTAGGGTGACCGCGGCGAACACGAACGCTAGCAATCCGGTGGTGATTTGCAGGTAGCCCTGTAAGACCGGGTCAGGCTCGAGGGGCACAATGCGGAGCCACATGGCGAAGAACAGTAAAACGATGAACCCGGCGACACTTGCCAGGACGGGTGCGATGCGACTGCGGTTAGGGCTGTTAATCAAAGCGGACTCGGCCATAGTTGTTTTCGAGTGTGGGCCAGGTCGCCTTCTAATTAGACTCTAATTTGGTTGCACGCGTTGCGAAAGAACATGGATGTGTTTTCACTAAGAGATAACTGGGTACTGTCCGAACGTACAGCCGTCCGAAGGTACAGGTGAGCCGGCAAAATTAGAGCCCACTAATTGTTTTTCGAGCGCTGCGAACGGAAGATTTCGCGCACGCGGGCCAGCGTATCGATCTCCGCGACGGGCTTGTCGGAACGCAAACGCACGATTCGGGGAAAGCGCAGGGCGAAGCCGCTGTCATGCCGGTCGGAGCGTTGGATATTGTTAAACGCCACTTCGAGCACGACCGTAGGCTCCACGTCTCTCTGGTAACCCCGGTCTTCCGTCGTGTGTTCCAGGAAATATCGCGTCAGCTCTTTGATTTCGACATCTGTGAGCCCGGAATAGGCTTTGCCGATGTTGACCAGCCGGCCGTCGTCCTGGACGGCGAATGTATAGTCTGACAGCAAGCCCCGACGCTTGCCGTGGCCGTACTCGGCAACAGTGACCACCACGTCCAGCGTTGCCAGCGGGCGCTTGAGCTTCATCCAGAATTGGCCCCGCCGGCCGGGCACGTAGGGCGACTCGGGAGCCTTGGCGAGGAGCCCTTCGTTCCCAGTATTGAGCGCGAGCAGGAAGCGGCCTTCGATCTCGTCGGCAGTGCGGCAAAGCTTCGCCCGCGTGAACTGGAGCCCAGGCTGCTCGGCTTCAGCTAAAATTCGCTCAAGGAGCAGGCGGCGCTCGGCCAGCGGAGTGTCGAGGAGCGTACGGCCGTCAAGAAGGAGCAGATCGAAAGCAACGAAGCTCACGGGAACCTGCGTGCTGGTGAAGAGATCAATCTGCTTTCGGCCAAGGCGTTGCTGAAGCTCCGTGAACGGAATTGCCCGGCCATCCCGCCAGCCGATGATTTCGCCATCGAGGATGAAATCGCCCGTGATCCCTCGAATTGGCTCGAGAAGTTCGGGGAATTCGGTGATGCGGTCCAGCGTGCGCGAGTAAATCTCCATCTGCGAACCGCGCTTATGGACCTGAGCGCGGATTCCGTCGAACTTATCCTCGACCAGGGCCCCATTGGGGAAGGTGGCGACGAGATCCGCCGGACTTTCCGCAGGGCTGGCAAGCATGACGGAAATCGGGCGAAAGAGTTGGAGCGACACCGAAGAGAGTTGGTTGGCGACCGCGAGCCGCAGCACATCCGTGATATCGCCGAGAAGCATATTGGCTCGCTGTACTGCAGGAAGGGTTTGGTCGAAGGCTTTGGCGATGGCCTCCTCAACTAGGCTTTCTTTCAAGCCGATGCGCAGTTCACTCATGGCGATTTTGATGAAGTATTTGGCCTCGAGGGCCGAAAGACGCTGAAACGTGTGTTCGAGGAGCGCCTGCTTTGCCGCAGCGCGTCGCTGTTGCGCCAGCGAGGCGTAGACTTCCGCGATTTGCGACAGGCTAAGCGACGACCTCACAGGATGTTCGCGCAGTATTTCCTCAGCGCCCGCGCCCAGATCGCCATGATGGCGTAGGATCGGAGCCAGTTGCGTCGGATTCTTCTGGGCGACCTTCGCCACGGCCCGAAGCAGAATCGAGAAGCCAATCGAAAGCACACGCTCTTCGCGTCGCGGAAAAGCGCGGCCGCAAAGATAGAGCGCGCCCAGAGCAGCTTCTTCAACCGGTGCGGTACGTAGATAATCAGCGACGAGGCTGACCTTTTCGGTCTTTTTTGTCGTGGCGGCGATAGACTCGCAGAGTTGGGCGAAACGCAGCATGGCGAAGTTCACTATCGAGGTTCAACTTATCGAGGTTCCGTTGTCGAGGCTCCGTCGAAGCTCAGTATCGCACCCCGCCGTAGCGCTTTATCAGCTGAAATTTGCCCTTGCCTGTCCCATCGGATTCCCACAGAATGGCGGCGTTTGAAACGATTCAATTCAAAGGATTCCTGATTGAGCACTGAGGTGACACCGGCAGTTGCAGTCGCCGCTCCCAGATTGCGCCGCGCGCTTACGCTGTGGGATCTGATCCTGTACGGCATGATCGTGCTTCAGCCCGTTGCGCCGATGTCCGCATTCGGCGCCCTCAGTGACCGCGGCCGCGGCCACGTCGTAACAGCGATTCTAATCGCCATGGTAGCCATGCTTTTTACCGCCATCAGTTACGGTCGCATGGCGCGAGCCTATCCCAGCGCCGGCTCGGCATTTACTTACGTGGCGCAGGAAATCCATCCCTCGATCGGGTACGTGACCGGCTGGAGCATGGTCATGGATTACATCGTGAATCCATTAGTGTGCGTAATTTGGTGCGCCGGGCAAGCACATGAATTTGCTCCAGCCATACCGGATTGGGGCTGGAAAATTATTTTCGCCGTGGCCTTCACCCTGCTGAACCTGCGAGGAATCAAGACCTCGGCGCGCGTGAACGCGGGATTGACCGCGGGAATGAGCGCGGTAGTAGTGGTGATCTTCGTGACCGCCATCCGTTACATTTTCGGCCATCCACACAGCGATCCGCACTTCTTCACGCGGCCGTTCTACGATCCGCAGACCTTCACCTGGGGCAATCTTTTCGGCTGCACTTCGATTGCGGTGCTCTCCTATATCGGTTTCGATGGCATCTCGACTCTGTCTGAAGAAGCGGAGAATCCGCGCCGCAATATTTTGCTCGCCACCGTGCTCACTTGCGTAGTCATCGGATTTCTCTCGGCGGCGGAAGTCTATGTCGCGCAGCTTATTTGGCCGGCTACGGAACCGTTTCCGAACGCCGACACCGCGTATGTGTGGGCCGCGGCTCGGACGTGGGCGCCCCTCTTTACCATCGTGGGAGTGACGCTCGTGGTGGCCAATTTCGGATCAGGCATGGGAGCGCACATTGGCGCGGCGCGCCTGCTTTTCGGAATGGGCAGAAGCAATGCACTCCCCAGTTCTTTCTTCGGCGCGATCGATCCGAAGCATCAGGTGCCGCGCAATAACGTGATCTTTGTTGGCGCGCTGGCGCTGATTGGCTCGTTCTTTCTCACCTACGGCCGGGGAATCGAACTCCTGAATTTCGGCGCGTTGATCGCTTTTATGGGTGTGAATGCTGCGGCCTTCGTCCGGTATTTTTTGCACGCCGAAGAAAAGAAAGCCTGGAATTTTATCCCGCCAGTACTTGGCTTCGTCATTTGCTTTGCGTTGTGGCTGAGCCTGAGCCGCCCGGCGCAAATTCTAGGAAGCATCTGGATGATCGCGGGAATCGCCTTCGGCATATGGAAGACGAACTGGTTCCGCCGGCCCCTTTCCTTCGAGGCACCGGCAGAGTAGATCGTTGCGGGGTCGCCGGGATTGCAAAACCGATAACGTGGCGTGATGATACGGACCACCAAGGAGCCCCCCGGTGAAGCGGCACAGCGAAACAAATCAGGCGGTCACGATGCGAGATGTGGCCGAGCAGAGCGGATTTTCGCCCGCGACCGTCTCGATTGTGCTGAACAACGCGCCGCTGGCCCGCTACATCGCGCCCACAACCAAAAAACGCATCGAAGACACGGCCAAAAAACTCGGCTACCGGCCCAACGTAATGGCGCGATTTTTGCGCAGCAAGCGCAGCCACAGCATTGGCGTCTTATTCTTCGACATCACCGATCCATTCTGCACCTTGATTATGCGTGGCGTTGAAAACGCGCTGTATCAAGCGTCGTACCTCGCAATCTTCGCCGACGCCCACAACCAGCGGAATCGCTTCGAACGTTATTTAGAATTGCTGCTGGAGCGCCACGTTGAAGGGTTGATCGTTGTGGCCAACTGGCTCTTCGTGGACATTCATGTGCTCGCCGACCTCAGCAAGCGCAATATTCCGTCGGCGACTATCGGCTGGGAATTGCCGGGAGGAAACAACATCAGCTCGGTGATGGTAGACAACGAGACGGGCGCGCGGTTGGCGCTCGAGCACCTCTACCAGCTCGGCCACCGCAAAATCGCGTTCATCCGCGGTCCCAAAATGCTGATCGACAGCGCGCCGCGCTGGCGGGGAATACAAAAATTTGCGCATAGCGCTGGTTTGGAGATCGATTCGTCGCTGGTCTTGCAGTTGCCCGATTCGCTCGATCCCAATTCCAGTTTCGAGAGTGGACACCGCTATACGGAAGACCTGCTGGAGCAGAAGAAAAAATTCACAGCGGTGATGGCCTTCGACGATTTGACGGCATTGGGAGCGATCCGCGCGCTGACAAAGGCCGGCGTCAAAGTCCCGGAGCAGTGCTCGGTTACGGGATTTGACGATATTGCTCTGTCGTCTCTCGCGGCGCCTTCCCTGACTACCGTGCGCCAACCCATGGAGGCCATGGGCGGATTAGCCGTCAACATTGTGATGGAAGGCATCAACGCTGCCCTCGAAAAGCGCGACTGGAACGTCGTGAATCAGAAAATGAATCCAGAGCTGGTGATTCGCGATTCGACGCGGGCGGTTTCCCTGACCGGCGCGAATGATTGAAATTGCCGTCGATAAGTTCATTTGCTGGATTTACTGTGCCTCCACCACAAGACCAGGCCAACGATAAGCCCCAGGCCGCCAGTTCCGAGTATGAAGGGCCTTGCGATCGGAATGGCGAGCCAACACAGAATCACCATGCCGATCGAGACAATCGCCCCTACGGGGGTGCCGGGTACCGTCAATCCGCCGAACCTGCCGATGTAGTTCGGTTTGCCAGAGGAAGTATTGGATGGCATAAAACCTCACCTTCTGGGCGGGGCCGCTTCTCACTTCGGGTTCGTCCTCTCACTTAATAATACGCAGATCGCGGCCGGTCATATCTTTTGGTTGGGGCTGGCCGAGCGCGCCAAGCATGGTTGGCGCGATGTCTCGCAGGGCGCCGCCGGATTGAAGCTGCAGGTGATCATTATCCGTGACTAAAACGAAAGGGACCGGATTGGTCGTGTGATAGGTGTGGGCGCCGCCGGTCTTGGGGTCGACCATGGTTTCGGCGTTGCCGTGATCGGCGGTGATGATCCAGGCGCCACCTCGGGCCTGGAGGGTTTGATAGATGCGCGCCAGGCCGGCGTCGACGGCTTCGACCGCTTTGATGGCGGCTTCGAGCTTGCCGGAATGGCCCACCATGTCCGCATTGGCGTAATTCATGATGATGGCGTCGAACTCGCCCTTTTCTATGGCCTTCACGACTGTGTCCGTGATTCCGGCGGCGGACATTTCCGGTTTGAGGTCGTAGGTAGCTACTTTCGGCGAGGGGACGAGGATGCGTTCTTCGCCGCCAAAGGGCTTTTCGACGCCTCCATTGAAAAAATAAGTGACGTGCGCGTATTTCTCGGTTTCCGCGCAGCGCAGATTCTTGTATCCCACGTCGGCAAACACTTGCGCGAGGATGTGCTCGAGCTTTTCGGGACCGATAACGTACTTCAGCCAGGGCCAGTTCTTGTCGTACTGCGTCATGCCGACGTAGAACAGATTTTTGGGGCGCTTCGGATCGGCAAATTTGTCGAAGTCCGGCGCGGCAAGCGCGTACGTCATCTGGCGCGCGCGATCGGCGCGGAAGTTAAAGAAGATCACGCCATCATCGTCGCGAATCGATCCTACTGCCGCCGCGGACGGACCGCTTCCTTTCGTCACCACGATGGGCTTCACGAATTCGTCGGTAACATCCTGCTCATAGCTGCGCTGCAGCGCGGCCACCGGATCATCCGTGCGGGTTTCCGCGTCGCCGTGGACGACTGCTCGATAGGCGAGCTCAACGCGCTCCCAGCGATTATCGCGGTCCATCGCGTAGTAACGGCCCACCAGAGTGGCGATTTGCCCGACGCCAAGCTCGCGTACAAGACGCACGGCACCCTGAACGAGGCGCGCGACAACGTGATCCTCTTCCCGCACATGTGGTCCGGCACGCCGAAGGCGATGGAGAGCTTCATCGGGGAGGACCGGCCGCTCAACCCGAGCCGGTACTTCATCGTGCTGCCGGGCCAGTTCGCCAACGGCTTCTCGTCCTCGCCCAGCAACACGCCGCCACCGTTCAACGGCGGCGCCTTCCCGCACGTGACCATCGGCGACGACGTCCGGGCCCAGCACCGGCTGCTCACCGAGCGCTACGGCATCGAGCGCCTGGAACTGGTGCTCGGCTGGTCCATGGGCGCCGAGCAGACCTACGAGTGGGCGGTGCGCCATCCGGAGATGGTCAAGCGCGCGCTGCCGTTCGCCGGCACCGCGAAGACCACCCCGCACGACTACCTGTGGGTGCGCGCCCACGAGAACGCGCTGAAGTCCGACCCGGCCTGGAACAACGGCTTCTACGCGGACCAGGCCGATGTCCACGTCGGCCTGCGCCGGCACGCGGAGCTGTGGTCGGTGATGGGCCTGTGCCCGGAGTTCTACACCGCGCAGGCATGGCGGGGGCTCGGGTTCAGCTCGCTGGACGACTTCCTGCACCGGTTCTGGGAGGCCTACTTCGCGCCGATGGACCCGAACAACCTGATCTGGATGGGCTGGAAGTGGCGCCACGGCGACGTGTCCCGGCACACCGGCGGGGACCTGGCGGCCGCCCTCGGCCGGATCACCGCGAAGACGCTCGTGGCGGCCTTCTCCCGGGACATGTTCTTCCCGCCGCCGGACTGTGAGGCCGAGCAGCGACTGATCCCGAACAGCGAGTTCCGGGTGGTCGACAGCCTCTGGGCGCACTTCGCGATGTTCTGCCTCGGCCCCTCGGACCAGGAGCAGATCGACGCCTGCGTCCGCGACCTGCTCAAGGAGGCAGTGGACTAAGGGGCTCCTGTGCCCGGCATCACGGAGTACCGTCCGGCCGTATGAGCGATCAGAGCCTCAGTGACCAG
>Ga0137415_10003880_pt1 | contig 14838 bp, 12 predicted proteins | sample CZODoug3_1_1_16f_FD_183082 | JGI IMG/M metagenome (GOLD analysis project Ga0137415, IMG submission 183082) | Vadose zone soil fungal communities from Angelo Coast Range Reserve, California, USA - CZODoug3_1_1_16fungal (Hybrid Assembly) | ecosystem: Environmental > Terrestrial > Soil > Vadose... | reverse complement strand
CATACGCATGAGGCCCTTCTGCCTTATCAATATTTTCGGTCGAATCCGACGCGTTTTTTTTGATTTGCGTGCGCCAGTTCGGGTTGCCGATGGTACGGTCCTGTGGAAGTTTGTCTTTGCCTGGAGCGGAAATTGTTTCGAAGAATGAGCCGTTTGGGCGTTTCATCCTCACGAGGAAGTCGGCTCCATAGAGCCCCTCGTCCAGCATACGTCGCTCATACTCACTGAAGTTGTCGTCGTGGCGGGCCTCGAGCGCTCTATAGCTTTTTAGGAGACTCCAGGCCACAAGGGGTACCTGTTGTGGATTGAAATAGGAAGTGGGGTTCTGGTGGGACAGATGAATGCCATAGTCGCCTGTCGCGTCATACCAGCCGCCGTGTACATCAACAAAACTATGTTGATCACTCGGGAGTGGCAAGCGGCGATCTGACTGATCGATGAGGCCACTGGCACGTTGCCCTTTGAAGTAGAAGATAACGTTTGACAGAGTATTGCGTTCAAGCAGATCTTCGCTGATCTCAAACGTACAGGAATGTATCTCTCCCTCGATCGTGCGCACTTGAATCTCATAGTGGCCGGATTTTTTCCATGCTGAAAAATCGGCGGTCCAGAAGACACGTCCATCCCACGAGCGAACTTGTCCGGATGGTTTCAGATCTCCTTTGAGAGCTATCTTCCTTGTTTCCGTATCAATGAGCGTAAATTGCTGTAGGCGATCTCGTGTGGTGCCGACCACGAATGCCTGCTTTGGAGCCTGAATCTCGTAGCCGACATGGTCGACGAGCACATGGACTTGTCCCAGACAAGCCTGAGCGGGGATAGCGCTCAGACATATTGCGAAAAATGGTTTCAGGATATTTGTGATTTTATGCCCCTTCCGTAAAACTATCTGCGACGATAAAAGTGGTGTATACGCTTTGATTGTCATCGTTCCGCCTTAACTCATCGACTCACGACATAAATACTGGATCAAGTCCTGCTCTATCTGGGAGCAAGAAACTAGAGCTACTTTCCCCAGGCTGAAATGGCTACCATTTCAGGGCAGACGATTGCACTGAGCGCTTAGTTTAGAAGAAGCGTTACAATGTTTGTAATTTTTATTTAGGAAGCGTGCGGATGTTCAGGACCTGTCTACTCTTATTCAGCATCTGTCTTACCAGTCCGGCGCTATTCGCGGCCGCGACTACACCCAAGGCGGAGCCTATGGTCGTGGGCTACGTCTTCCCGCAGAATGCGGCTCTTCAACCAAGACAAATTGATGCGCATAAATTGACGCGGGTGAACTATGCCTTCGCAAACCTGGAGGGTGGTCGTATGGTCACCGGATTCGCTTCAGATGCTAAGAATTTCGCGTCGCTTACCGCGTTAAAACGGCAAAACTCATCGCTTACAGTACTTGTCTCTGTTGGTGGATGGCTTTGGTCGAGCAATTTTTCGGACATGGCTCTCACCAAACAAAGCCGGGGCCTCTTCATTCAGAGCGTCATGGACTTTCTCAAGCTATACGACCTAGATGGACTTGACATCGATTGGGAGTACCCAGGCATGATAGGCGCAGGGCACCGCTTTCGGAGCGAAGACAAGCAAAACTACACTCTTCTGCTCAAAGAGCTGCGCAGGCGCTTTCAACAAGAGACTCAAAGGAATCATCGGCAGCTCTTCCTCACGATTGCTGCCGGAGCCTCAAACGAGTTTCTCGATCACACTGAGATGGCGGAGGTTCAGAGGTATGTTGACACGGTAAACCTCATGGCATACGACTACTACGAGCCAAGCTCCGATGCGCTGACCGGACATCATGCACCTCTTTTTACGAATGCCTCGGACCCCAAGAAAAGCTCAGCCGATGCGTCTGTTCGAGCGTTTGAGCAAGCTGGCGTGCCCCCGGCGAAGATCGTCCTGGGTGTCCCCTTTTATGGACATACATGGGGCCAGGTGCAGGACCACGATCATGGCTTATTTCAATCCGGCAAACCGGTTCCGAAAGGTTACGCGCCTTACAGCCTTATCTCAGGCGACATGCTCAACAATGGATTTACCAGATACTGGGACTCCACCGCTTCTGTCCCCTATCTTTACAGCCCGGAAAAGCAAATTTTTGTTTCGTATGAAGATCCTGAATCCCTCGCTGTGAAATGTAAGTATGTACTGGACCATGAACTTGGTGGCGTGATGTTCTGGGACTATTCAAGCGACCCTTCTGGACAGCTATTGGGTGCTATCAACTCTTCTTTCCACAAAGACCCGGCCTTACATGCGTTGGTCAAATGAGCACAATGCACAAGATAGAATCCGTAGGTCTAGCGGGCCAGGCGGTCACCCCGCGCATCGTCTCCATCGACATCTTCCGCGGCCTCACGATGGCTGTCATGATATTCGTCAATGAGTTGTCCAGTGTACGAGGTCTACCTTGGTGGACATATCATGCTCAAGCCCATGTCGACGTCATGACTTATGTCGACATGGTCTTTCCCTTCTTCTTGTTTATTGTTGGGATGTCCATACCGCTGTCGGTTGCGCAAAGGCTGAAGCGCGAGGATTCACTGCCAGCGCTCTGGATGCATGTCGTCCTCCGTGCTCTCTGCCTTGTGATTCTCGGACTCATCCTGGCGAATGCAGAGAAAGGTGATTCGACTCGGATGGGGTTCAGTAGCAGTACCTGGGCTCTGCTTGCGCTCATCTGTGCGTCACTCTATCTGAATGTCTATGTTAAATCGGAACGCTATACGAAATTTTTCCGTATTCTCCGCTTCCTGGGACTCGCGGGCCTAGTAACCCTGCTCGTTATCTTTCGTCGAACGACGCACGATGGACACGTAGCCTGGATCGACAGTTCCTACGCGGAGATTCTCGGCCTGATTGGATATAGCTATCTTGCGGTGTCTATTCTGTACATCCCAACGCGCCGTTGGATTTGGGCACCCCTCGCATGGTTTATCTTGCTCGTTAGTCTGTGCGCTCTCTCTACCGCGAAGGTGATCGGCTTTCCCGGGCATCTTCCTCTCTACTTCTGGCCCTTCGGCAACGGAGCAATGTCATGTATCACCATGGCAGGCATCGTAATGTCCTCGATCTTTCTAGGAAGAAATCGCCAGCATAACGCACGCCAAACGATGCCTTTAGCTATTGCTTTTGGTCTCTTGATGCTTGCGGCGGGCAGAGTTCTTACCCCGCTCGGCATCTCCAAGATTCGAGCAACCCCGACTTGGTGCCTTTACAGTATTGGAGCCAGCATTCTCTTATTCACAGTTCTCTATTGGGTTTGCGATGTGAAGAAGTGGACGACATGGGCTTTCTTCGCACGCCCCGCAGGTTCGAATACCTTGCTGACCTATCTGCTGCCAGATCTCTGGTATTTCCTATTGGCCTCAATCGGTGTCTCGTATTTCGATACTCATTTCAATATGGGGTGGACCGGAGTAGTAAAATCTGTGACCTTCACTGCCCTTATGCTGGCAGTGTCCGCAGTCCTCACCAAATCAAAAGTTCGTTTGCAATTGTGATGGGTGGAACGTTTCAACACCATTGAAATGGTGTTGGATATCATCAAGTTCGCCAAACAAAAACGCATTTCGAAAACCAATGCGCTCTTTTGTCAAAATGCTTGTCCCATGGCTACCCTGATCGTGAAGTGCTCGCGCAAGATCGTTCTGAAAAGAGATACTTATGTTTCTTTACAAAGAGCAGTATACTTGTGGCTGAAAAGCCAATGAGGCCCGCTTCACAGTGGAATTTGGGGACGTAACAGCAATAGGCGGGAAGTGTATTTTTTTGAGGAGATAGAGACACTCGATGAAAGCCATCCGCTTTTTACAGTTCGTGGCAATTGGTGCGATTTGTCTCCTGTCTCTGGCAGGAGTATCTTCTGCGCAAAAAAAGCATCTCCTGATCTTGGGCGAAGAAAAAGGTTACAGGCACGAGTCGGTCTCCCACGCCATGGCGGTGATCGAAGAGCTAGGAAAGCAGAATGGTCAGTGGGATACGACGATTCGCACCGACACAGAGGTTTTGACAAAAAAGAAGCTTGAGTTCAACGCCAAAAACCTAAATGACTTCGATGCGGTATTGTTTTTTACCGGCGGAGATCTCGAGATGGACCCACAGCAGAGAGCCGATCTCCTCTCGTTCGTACATGACGACGGTAAAGGATTCATCGGCGTTCACAGCGCAGCGATTACATGGGCCAAGTGGCCGGAGTTTGTGGAGATGCTTGGGGGCACTTTCGATGAGCATCCCTGGGGAACGTTCAACGCGCCGATCATTGTCGAGGATTCAACGTTTCCAGGCATGCAGCAATGGCCCCGCGAGTTTGTTTACAAGGATGAAATCTATCAGATGAAAGACTTCTCGCGCGACAAGGTGTGCGTGCTGATGCGTCTTGATTCGTGCAAACTCAATCTTTCCAATCCGAAAGTGCATCGGAAGGATCATGATTTCGCGGTCACTTGGGCGAAGTCGTATGGCAAGGGGCGGGTCTATTACTCGACTCTCGGACACCCTGAAGAGAATTGGGACGATCCACGACTGCAGCAGATGTATACCGAGGCAATCAAGTGGGCGGTAGGACTTGAAACCGCTGACCTTACTTCGCGACCTTCTCCGTCTTCAGGAAGTATGGGTGGGAAGTCAGGCTCTGAGAAAGAGGCTTGTCAACAATGACAACATGAGCGAGATTTGCTCGTAGCCTGAGCTAATTCAACTTTGAGGTAAGTGTCCATTCAAAAATGGAGGTACGCACAGATGTGGAAGGCTCTCTTTGTTCTACTGGTTTCTTTGACCGCATCGGCGCAAGAAGTGCATCCGACCCTTGCTCTTGGTTCTTCCGCGCCTAACTTTGAGCTTCCAGGAGTGGATGGCAGCTTTCACAAGCTAAGCGATTATGCAGCCAGTCCAGTTTTGATGGTGGTCTTCACCTGCAATCATTGTCCCATCGCACAGATGTATGAGCGGCGTATCCAGCAACTAGCGACGGATTACAAGGACAAGGGCGTGACAGTCGTCGCGATCGAGCCCAATGATCCCAAGGCCATCAGCATTGACGAATTGGATTCTTCCGATATCAGCGACAGCCTGGCAGAGATGAAGATTCGCGTGCAGTATAAACATCTGACCTATCCCTACCTTTATGACGGCGAAACACAAGAGACGACCCGCGCTTATGGTCCCCAGGCGACTCCTCATGTCTTCATCTTCGATCAGCAACGACACCTTCGGTATGAGGGTCGAATGGATAACAGCTATCGAGCCGAACTAGTCAAGTCCCAAGACGCACGCAACGCGATTGACGCTTTACTCACCCACAAGGAAGTGCCAGTTACACATACAGGAGCCTTTGGTTGTTCGACGAAATGGAAAGAGAAATTAACAGCTAGTCAGGCGACTCTGCAGAAGTTTGAGGAGAAACCTGTCAGCGTGGAATTGGTATCGAAGGATGACCTGACAAGGCTTCGCGCGAACCCATCACATCAGATGATGTTGGTTGATTTTTGGGCTACATGGTGTGGTTCATGCATCGCAGAGTTCGCAGACCTGCAGAACACGCTACGGATGTATGGCGCGCGTGATTTTTCGTTTGTTACTGTTTCGGCCAACATGCCGGACGAGAAACCGAGCGTTTTGCGTTTTCTCCAGAAGCAACATGCAACAAGCCGCAATCTCTTATTCTCATCGGATGACACAGCGGCATTACAGACGGCATTTGATGCCCAGTGGGATTCCGCTGTTCCCTATACGATCCTGTTGTCTGGAGATGGTAAGGTGCTCTACAAGAAGATGGGTTCTGTGGACTTGTTAGAGCTTCGGCGTACGATCCTGGCAAACTTGCCATCGGACTACAGCGGCTTCAATGAATACTGGAAAAATAATTGATCTAGAGACGAGTCTCAATTCCACAAGAAATCTGACAGGATCTGAGGAAAGTTTACGAAGAGAGTGAAAGTCGGGAGTCCGCCGTATCGAGCGCCAACCTAATAGCTCCCATCAATTGCGCATCTGCTCCCAGAGTGCTGTGTACCAGTTGCGGCTGTGCGCGCGTGCCCCTCTGCTCCAGAATCTTTCGAGTTGCATCGCAGAGCCCCGAGTGCATTCCCACTCCGCCGCCAAGTACAAAGAGAGGGCAGTTCAATATCAGCGATATATTGTAGATCGCATAGGCTAGCGTCCGTGCGGACTTTTGCAGGATCGCCTGCGCGAGCGGATTGCCATCGAGCGCGTGGTCGAAGATTTGGGTTGCGGTCGCATCCCGTGGCAGAGTAGTGCTGTTCTCACGCCAGAGATTCTGCCACTGTGCCTTGACTCCCTCGCCTCCTACAATATCTTCAAGGGCCCCCGGCTTGCCGCGTTCCACTGGCTCCTCCGGGGTCCCGGGCACAAGCATGTAGCCAATCTCGCCTGCGGTCCATCCATTGCCGCGGAAGAGGCGACCATTCAGCACAATGCCCGCGCCGATGCCGGTGCCGATAGCAAGGAAGACGAAGTCGCGCGTTCCTCTTGCAGCACCAGCCCAGTTTTCCCCAATTGCTGCGATGTTCACATCATTGTCCACCGCCGCAGGCACGCCGAGTGCGGATTCGAGCAGGGCGCGCAAGGGAACCTCGCGCCATCCCATGAGATAAGACGTTGCGATGACAATGCCCTCATTCACATCAGTAACGCCGGGTGCGCCTGCTGCGATGGCCCGGAGGGAGTTGCGCGGTGCGGAAGCTTGCTGTAGGAGGTGCTCCACGCCGTCGCGAATGAGGCCGATGACTATGTGTGCGTCACGTATGCCTACAGTAGAGACGGACCATTTCGCCACGATGGTGCCGGTCATGTCCGCGAGAGCGAGGCGCAGGTTGGTGCCTCCAATGTCTGCACCGACAACGTACTCCTTATCAGAGGTTGTAAATGGGGCTTGGTGGGTCGTGTTGGAGCTGTGGAGTTGTTGCTGCGACATCGTTGGAATTGCCTCGATTATAGGGTTGATGCGTGGCCTGTTTTTTTTCTCATTTTGCGTTAAGGCGCGACCATGGCGGATTTGGCGCTGATGCTCTCTAACTCACGCCCCTTCGTCTCTGGAATAACGAAGCGCACAAAGAGTAGCGTAAGGATGCAGAAGACTCCGTAGATGGCGAAGGTAATAGTATTGCCGTCGGCTTTAATAAGAGACAAAAATGTGATCGAGACTAGAATATTTGAAGTACCAGAGCCAAGTGTAGCGGCCGCTACACCGCGGCCACGCACCCATAGGGGGAAAACCTCAGAGACGAGAATCCATGCGATGGGGCCCATGCTGAATGCAAAACAAGTGATGTAGACCATCAAACAGATGGTTGCGACAATGCCGAGCGACGATCCGAGCGCTGTCTGATTATGGAAGGCATACGAGAGAATGAAAAGCGAGAGCGTCATGCCTCCAACGCCAACGTAGAGAAGAGGTTTTCGTCCTACTCGGTCGACGAGTACGAGTGCGATGATCGTCGCAAGCACATTCATGATGGCCACTAACAAAGTGGCGAAGATCGCATTCTTGTTCGAGGTGATGCCGGCGAGAGAGAATATCTGGGGTCCGTAGTAGATGATCGTGTTGATGCCGGTGACCTGCTGCAGCACCGTGAACCCCACCGCAATGAAGAGGGAACCACGCACTGCGGGGCTCCAGAGCGCACTCCAGCGCCGTTCCATCTTTGTCAGCAAGCTGGTACGGATGTCTTCCAGCAGCAGCTTGGCGCCAGCTTCATCGGTGTATGTTCTCAGCACGGACTCTGCATCGGCCAATCGGTTCTGCGCGAACAACCAGCGCGGACTCTCCGGAACGGTGAGGACCATAAAGAGAAAAAATATTGCAGGTATCACTCCGATGCCAAACATGAGTCTCCATGCCTGTTGCCCCGCCAGCCAGTAGCCGGTCAAATCTGCCAGGGCAATGCCTACTGTGAGTGCAAACTGATACAAGCCTATGAGCATCCCGCGCGATTGCGGCGGGGCAAGCTCGGAGACATACACGGGGGCTGTCACGGAGGTGAAGCCGATAGCGATTCCCAGCAGCGCGCGTGCAACAATCAGTGTTTCGACATTCGACGACAACGGAGCCAGGACCGAACCGAGGATAAAGATAGCGGCCCCCCAGACGAGCGTGGCTCGCCTGCCGATGCGGTCGGCAATGGTGCCACCAACGATCGCACCAAGCATTGCTCCGACAAGCACAACGCTCACCACGACCTCTTCCATTTGCGTGGAAAGTCCGAAAGAGCTACGCACGAAGATCAATGCAGCGGCGATAATCCCCATATCGAAGCCATAAAGAATGCCTCCCAAGCCAGCAATGAAGGAAACTCTGCAGATAAAACCGCGGTTCACTTGCGGCTGCGGAATGGCTACCGAATTGGGCAAGATACTACCTCCATCGAATGATAGCCTTTCTGCATCAGGCTATAGACCATATTTAGTAAAGTATTCTTATAAAGTATTTTTGCATATTGAGGGATGTGTCATGGAAGAAGTAAAAAAACAGGTGCCGTGCTGGATCTCTGGCATCGAGCCGTCCAAGGAGCTGCTCGCGGCCAGCGGGACCCAAATACTGGAGATCGAGTGTCGCGAGCAACCTGAACGTCTTCACGAGCTTATTCGCAGTTACGCCAGCGATTCTGTCGTCCGCGCTGAACTGAAGAAGTTCCGTGACCTTGCCTCGAAGAATGGACCTGTCCTTTTTATCGGCATGGGTGCTTCCTTCTGTTCCTCCATCAGCGGATCAATCCTCCTGCAGTCGCACGGAAGGTCATCGTTCTCAGTGGATGCTGGAGAATGGCTGCACTACTCGTCCACAGTATGGGATGACGCGGCGCTCTCTGTACTTCTCACAACATCGGGAGAGAGCGCGGAGCTTGTCGAACTCTTCAAAAAAGGTGGAAACCGGGGGCTAGGCTTGATCTGCAACAATCCTGCGAGCACCTGCTGGAATCTGGCTGGAAATAAGCTCCCGATCCTAGCGGGGCCGGAGTATGGCAACGCGACGAAGACCTATACCAATGCCACAGCAGCCTCAATTATTCTCGCATCCGAGATTCTTGACCGTCCATGGGAGGAGGAAGCTGAGCGCGTGACAGAGATATTCTCCGCTAATCTCGATCGTGTCTTCGCTATGCGCAATGACCTAGAGAAGTTTTGCCGGGGCGCGTCCAATACGGAGATTATTGGACGTGGTGCGGCGTTCGGTGGAGCAGTGATGAGCGCACTTTGCATCCGCGAGATGAGTGGTCACCGCGCAGCTGCGCACACAGGTGCCGGCTTTCGACATGGCCCAAGCCTCGACGTGGACGCATCGCATGTGGCCATCATCTTTGCGCTGGGGCGAGTCGCTGAACTCGGGGTCAAGCTTGCACAGGAGTGCAATCGGCGAGGTGGAAAGGTCGTGCTTGTCTCTACGGAAGAGCGCGATGCTACGGACACGCTGTTTCCGGTCAGGATCGATGCTGTACCGGAGCCGTGGGAGGGAATCACCTCGCTTCTGGTGCCGCAGGCGCTTACGTTGGGCATGGTGGAGCAGACAGGATGCAGACTGCCGCCGCGGTTTCAGTACGGCGTAATGGAACAGTAAGGCTGCTGAGCAGTCATGTGGATGAGTAAAATTAACGAGTTTTCGCTATCCGAATGGTTACTAATAATCTGCCGTAACATGATGTACAGCAATCTGATAACGTGAAGAATACCTCTCGCACTACAAATTTAAAATTACGAGAGTTGCCACTTATTATTACGAGTTCTATTAGGTGAAAGTGAAGAAAGAACCTATTTCAGTTGGCAGACCAGCTCTCTTGCGCCATACGAATGCACTGAGCATTCTGAAGCTTTTGCGTGAAGCCGGCTTGTGTTCAAGAGCAGACCTTGTTCGTGCTTCGGGCCTGAGCGCACCAACCGTCACAAGCGTGGTCGGCGATCTTCTGTCAGCGAATCTGGTCAAGCCTCTCGGCGAAGGTGAGTCAAACGGGGGGCGACCACCAGACATAATTCGCTTCAAAGCAGAGCGTGGGTGCTTGCTCGCCATAGAGATCACTGCAAGCCATATTTCTTTCATGCTCACGGACCTGAATGGGTATGAACTTGGCGTGCATAAAATCTCGCTTAGGAACCAGAAGACAACGCCTGACGCTATTTGTGGCTACATCGGCAAAGAGGTGCTACGTCTACTGAAGGAGCACAAAAAGACGCGAGAACAATTACTGGTTTTGGTCGTTGGCGTACCCGCGATTACCAATGTGAATGACGGCGTCGTTCTGTCGATCAGTACTCTGGATCAATGGCGATCTGTTCCGCTACGCGCGATGCTAAGCAGGGTTGTCGATTGCCTGGTCATCATCGAAAACGACACGAACCTGGCTGCTCAGGGGGAGCGATATTGTGGTGCTGCGCAAGCCGAGCAAAGTTTCATTTTCATGAGTATCGGTGCGAATGTAGGGGCGGGTATCGTCCTGGGCGGCAAGGTTCACCATGGTTCGCAATGGTCGGCAGGGGAGATCGCATATCTTCGTCTACCAGATGTCTCTCGTAAGCGTCCGACCATTCATGAGTTTGGCGAGCTCGAAACGGTATTGACCAGCTCTGGAATTCTCAAGAGTTGGCATGAGACAAACAGGAAACAGAGTCGTGGTGTGAAGGGAGATCAGAAAAAGATCGATGCGATAGGAGTTCTGAATCTGGCGCAAGCAGGAGATGCTCGCGCTGAGAAAATTGTCCAACACAGAGCTAGTATCGTGTCGGATGTCATCGTGAATCTGTCGCTCATCCTGAATCCCGGTCTGGTCCTTTTAGGCGGAGAAATAGGGAGTCATCCCATACTTATCAGCTCCGTGCAGAAGCAACTAGAAGAAAGCGAGTTCGCGGTACCGCAGATCAGCGCCGGAGCACTCGGTGATACAGCTGTACTCTGGGGTGCGATCTCCGTCGCTCTTGAGGTGCTCCCATCTGTCTTACTTCCGCAGCCCCCGCTCTAAAGAGGCACAATATAGCGATCGGTAACTAATCAAAACAGGGAAGAAGCCTATGATTCGAGTCAATTTCGCCCTCCAAGCCATAGCAATGCATCTTCGAACATGTGGTTCTGTCGCGTGTCGACGAAGATTTTATCGCCGTGCCCCATATTCATATAGATCATCCTGTATTTCGTATTGGTCCAGACCACAGGAAGGTCTCCTCCTGTCAACGTGTCCTTGAAGCCTAATGGATAGTTGGAAGCATTGAGCGTCACCAGTACCTTCACATCCTTGTTCAAACGAGGGCTGGGTCGCCAGATATACCATTCGTTAGCAGGCGAGATGAAGTGCGCGGGCAGATGCCTTGTTACTGGATGTGTCTTGTCGTCGACATCAAGCGTCGCGGGCAAAGGAGGCCAGTTATTGCCATAGAACACCCCGCCCCCAAGGAAATCGACAAACCAGGGCCAGTGTGTATCCACGTCGTTGTAGGCCGCCACATGAAATCCGAGCCAACCGCCGCCACGGCTCATGTACTGTTCAAAAGCAGCTTGTTGTTCCTTGGTATGCGGAGAATCGTTTAGCCATATAACCACTTGGTACTGTTTCAGCCGTGCGGTATTCAAGTCATCCCAGCGCGTCGTCGATTCGAAATCGAAGCTGTTCCTCTTGGCGGCGTCTGCAAAAAACAGTAACGCCTGCTCGGCAAACGCAACATGGTCGTGCTCTACATTCTTTGAGTAAAAAGCGAGAACATGCAACGAAGCGTTCTGTCCAAAAACTATAGTCGGAGCGGCTGCGAGGGCTATGGCCACGAGAGCATAAAGGAATCGTCGAGTCATTGATGAGCCGCCCATACAATGGAATTGTGGAAGAGCGTCGTAAAAGCGTTATTCCGAAACAGCTCAGGATGATGTCCCATGAAGATATAGATGTTTCTTGCTTTATAGTGCTCGTTCGTCCACACCACCGGATGGTCTCCCATCTTGATGGAAGTCGCGGGTGTGTATGTGCTCTCATCCACGCTCGCCAGCACATGAACGTTAGGCCGAGGCGACTTGTCGTATGTATACCACTCCTCATCTTCTATCTCGAAAGAGTGGCCAAGGTTCTTCATCGCTGGATGTGATGGGTCTTCCACGACGACTTTGCCGGATACAAAGGTAGAGATGTACTTCGTGAAGCGGATGCCACCCATGAAATTGGAGAACCATGACCACATTGGGTACCCGTCGAACTCTCCAAGCAGCGTCGCGTGATGAAAGCCGATCCATCCACCTTTACCCTGTTCGATATACCTCACGAAGGCTCCCATGGCGGTTGGCGTCCAAGCGTATGGAGGATAGTTCAGCTGGATAAAAAGCTGATACTGCGATAAGAAAGCATCATTAATCTTGTCTGTATTTTCGATATAGTCGATCGAAAATCCATCCGTAACAGCCTCCTGTGCAAGCCATATCTTGGCAGCATCGACGAACGGCCTATGCAGGCCACCTTCCTCGGCAATGGCAATCACTCTGAACTTAGGTTGTGAACTCTGCCCCATAGCAACGCTCGCACAAAAAAGCGCAGCAATGGCAAGCCCAGAGAGACGCAAAAAACGCATAGTGTCGTAAATAAAGTCATGCTGACGTGACATCGATAACCCTCGCTTTGCCTGATCCGTCTTCTGCTGGCTGCTCCACCTATTCGCAGTTCGATCCTGCTCTTCTGTAGATCATTCAGCGCAGCTCAGTGGAGTGGACGATAAGGAAACTCTTGCGCAAAATGGTCCTGACAGGGATACTTGCTAAGGAATACTTACTAATATCTATGCAGTATCCCATTAATCTTCAAACCCGGACAGAGTCTCCCATACTTGAACGGTCTAGCCGTCGGCTGTTGACCGCGATTGCAACTTTCGGCGCAGTCGTCTTCATTGCCCATTCGTTGCTTGCCCAGCCTCAGCAAACAGAGCCAGCCACTGCCCTGATAAACCCCCAAGCAATTGTCTTCAATCCCGTAACTGGCAAAGTCTATGCAGTCGACCAGAGCCGAGGTGCTGTCAACATCACCGATGACATCGAAAATTCGACACTCCGTGTGAAGGTCGGAGCAGGTCCGGTCTCAATCGCTGTCAATTCTGCCAACGGGAGAGCGTATGTCGTCAACGCCGAAGACGGCACCGTGAGTGTCATTGATGGAAAGACGGATGCAGTTGTCGCAACAGTGAGTGTTGGAAATCACCCCTACTCAATTGCTGCGAACGGGGCAACAGGCAAGGTCTATGTGTCCCATACCTATAGCAACCAACTTACTATCATCGATGGAGCAACTAACATCCCGACGGCTATCAAAACAGGATCGGCCGACCTCATCGCCGTCAATTCAAAGACAAACACGATCTATCTGCTCGGTTATGAGAGCAGTAATCTCACGGTACTCGACGGCGTCAGCCAAACCCTCGCTGCAAGGCCCACAGGAATGCATCTCTGGGGTATAGCGGTCAACGAGGCAATCGGCACGGTGTACGTGGCCCGATCCGGAAGCGCAGATATAGCTGTTCTGGAGAACAATACCATCCCTGCCTCAATCATCGAGACTGGCACTATTCCGTGCGCACTCGCGATAAACCCTACGACGAACACCGTCTATGTCATCAACTATGGGGACAACAGCGTCACTGTGATCGACGGGACAAAAAATCACGCTATTGCCTCTGTGCCTACTGGGAACCATCCTCAGGCTGTCGCGATAGATATAGCAGCCAATCTTATTTACGTAGCCAACACCCGCGCCAATACCGTTACTGTGATCGACGGCGCTAGTAACACGGTTCTTGCTACCCTCGAGGCAGGGAAGAATCCCTATGCGCTTGCTATAGACTCCCGTTTCGGCAAGCTTCACGTGGCGAATCTTGATGACAAATCATTCACGATCATCGACGTACATAAGATCCGCAAACCAACACGCGGATCTTAGCTGCATGAGCCTTGGGGATCAACGTAGGCGCATGCACATTCTTTGAAATCCGCGCTTACAGTGGTTCCTATCTTCGGATGGAACCCTATATGTAGCGACCAGGTCCTGCCAATCGCCGCTGCCGTCCACACAGGCTAGGCTCAACTACCTTCTTATCCAGCCAGCGGAACTCGCCCCATTTTCATACGTGGGCTGCATAGGTATCTCGGGGGATGCCTGCTGTCCCACAAGGGATGAGATTGCACAGGTCGAGAACATGACCACACCGATATAGAGGGCTCAACATTCCCACAAACGAAGATCTTTGTTGAAGCTGTTGCGTCCTAGTGATGCAATGCTCGCTTCCATCAAGAGACAAACGTTCAACTTCGGCTGTTTAAGCAGATCACTCGGCTTTTCTGCGCGATGGAACGTGAAGGCATAATGATTATTATTGGCTAATTCAATCATGAGAGTGTACATTTCATCGACTCTATTATGGAGTTCTTCCAAATTTTCTGATCGACTGCGCTAAAATCTGGTACTTGGAGGAAAGCTCCCAATGTCGGTGAAAATAGATGCACGTGGTGACCGAATTATGCGAGCCCTGCTTCGAGCGGGCGATATTTCGGTCGAAGAACTCGTGAAACAGGTGGGAACGTCAGCACCGAGCATTCGGCGTGACCTGACGAGGCTGGAGAAGCGCGGGCTGATTCTGCGCACGCACGGCGGCGCGACGCTCGTTGAACCGCTGCTATATGAGCCATTTCGGCACGACACCTCGTTCCAGGCACGCGAACTACGATCGGCGGACATGAAGCGGCGGATCGGACTGACAGCGGCCGAGATGATCCACGAGAAAGAGACGGTGGGCCTGACCGCCGGGACGACCACGACGCAGATCGGCCGCTCGCTGCGGCACCGGCGAGGGATTCACGTGATCACAAACGCG
>Ga0137415_10003879_pt1 | contig 14838 bp, 12 predicted proteins | sample CZODoug3_1_1_16f_FD_183082 | JGI IMG/M metagenome (GOLD analysis project Ga0137415, IMG submission 183082) | Vadose zone soil fungal communities from Angelo Coast Range Reserve, California, USA - CZODoug3_1_1_16fungal (Hybrid Assembly) | ecosystem: Environmental > Terrestrial > Soil > Vadose... | reverse complement strand
GCGAAGTGGGAAAAACTCTTCCGCCGTTTCCTCCCGGCCTGCCTCGGCCGGGCCCATTGCCCGAATCTTTGCGAGGCGTCTCCCCAGTCCGTAAGGACGATGGTTGAGTCGCCATTTATTTTGTTTCTTTTTTTCTTCTGAAAAACGAACGATGCTTTTTCTCAGGCTGCTCGGCTTCGGCTTCGGCCGTCCCGCGGTCGCGGGTTTGCTCCGCCGATTTCACATCAAATTTAAATTGCGCGGTCACGTCGTGATGGAGCTTGATCGCGACTTCGTGTTCGCCGGTGTCTTTGATCGGACGCTCGAGCGCGACCTTATGGCGATCGATCTCCAAACCAAGCTCGTTCTTCATCCGCGTCACGATGTCTTGGGCGGTGATCGAACCGAAAGCTTTTCCAGATTCGCCGGTTGCGAGTGTGAATGTCAGCCGCGCTTTTCCGATCTTGCGCGAGAGTTCCTCCGCTTCGTTCAATTCGCCCGCCTCGCGCTCGGCGCGCTTCTTCTTCAGAGTATCGAGCTGGCGCAGCGCCGCCGGCGTCACCTCATAAGCTTTTCCGCGAGGGAGCAAATAATTGCGGGCGTATCCGCGGCGCACCTTCACCACGTCGGCTTCGGCGCCGAGTCCGGGCACGTTGTCAGTTAGGATAACTTCAGTCGATGGCATATTGGTTCTAAAAATTTTCGGCGCGCGCGAAACTGTATAGAAGCAGCGCGCTCACACACTGTCAACGTGCGAACGAAAATTAATCGCTGAAATATTATTTCCGTTTCATCAACACCGGCTTTTAAGCCGGCGTAGCTCCACGACCTGCGAGGAGGGAAGCCGTTTAAACGGCTTTCGTTCTGATGCGAAGGAAAATCCACCGGCCTGAAGGCCGGTGTTAATCGGAGCCGCTCGGCGTCAGATCATGCCGAGTTTCATGCGCCCGGCCTCGCTGATCATGTTCTGGTTCCAGGGCGGGTCCCAAACCAGTTGTACGTCTGCTTCGTCCACGCCGTCGATCGACAAGATCTTGCTCTGCGCGTCGTGCGCAATCGCCGGTCCCATCCCGCAACCGGGCGCTGTCAGCGTCATTTTCACTTCCACCCGCGTCCCGCCGTCATCTTTTTTGATCAGGCGGCAATCGTAAACCAGTCCAAGATCGACAATGTTCACCGGGATTTCCGGGTCGAAGCATTGCTTGAGCTGGTTCCAAACATCGTTTTCTGAAACCGCGCCGTTCATCTTGCCGGCCGTCTTTTCTTTGGGTTCGAGCTTTGGTTTCTCCAGACCGAGCGCATCCAAATCTTTTTCTGCGATACGCGACAGGCCATACGGCGTCGCGATGGTGTAACTACCGCCGAGCGTCTGGGTGATCACGCCCTGCGTTCCTTTTTCCAGGTTTAATTTGCGTCCGCTCGGGATCTCAATCCCTTCGACGTCCCGGCTCAAACTGAATTCCGTGTTCTCGTGCATCTCTCAAATTGTAGCGGTGGTCTATGACCGTCGCAAACGTTCGGCTTTCTTCTGTAGGGAACGACGTTGTCGTCCCATCGGAAGCCAACGGCTTCCCTACAATTTCTTCGGCTCTTCCAACAGCTCGACCACGCGCGTGAGCAAACGGGCCGCGCCGCCGCCGTCGATACTGCGATGATCAAAGCTGAGCGTGATCTGTGCTTCGATCTTGGGGACAAATTCTTTTTTCGTTTCGTCCCACGACGGAACCTTTTTTCCGGCGCCGAGACCGAGGAGCAAAGTTTGATCGGGCAGGGGAATCGGCGTGCCCCATTCGACCCCGAACGTTCCGAAATTTGAAACGGTGGCGATTCCGCCAGCCTGCATATCGGGCGAAATCCGTCGTTTCCGCGCAAGATCGACAAGTTCCTGATATTTCGCGGTCAAATCACTAAGTGAAGTTTTGTCGGCGTTGCGAATCACCGGAACCATAATTCCGTCCTCGGCTTCGACGGCGACGCCAACGTCTATTGAATTAGATTGGACGACCCGGTTCCCAATCAGCTTTGCGGCTGCGTTTGGATTTTCCGCGAGGGCAAGAGCAAGCGCGCGCGTCGCGTAAAGTCCGGGGCCGGGCTTCGGATTGCGTGATTGTCGATCTTGCAAAACGGGATCGAGATTCACCGACGAACCAACAGTCGAGAGCGGCCGCGTCCAGCTCCGCCGCATTGCGTCCGCCACGCCAGTGCGAATGGCCGATGCTTCCTTCGCGCTTTGGTTGTCGATCTTTCGCAGAAAATTTTCGAGATCCTTGATCGTGACGCGATTGCCCGCGCCGGTTCCGATGATTCCGGCGAGGTCGGCGGGAGTTAATTGTAATTCAGTCATCCGTGCGCGGACGCGCGGCGAAACAAAACTTGCGCCTTTCAACGTTGCCGGAACCGGTAAACCACCGGGTCGCGCGCCGTCGCCATCGCGCGCCGCGATTTTTTCCTGGCGCGCTGGTTTGATTTCCTGATCCGCCCGCGCCGGAATCTCTTCGGCCACTTCAGTCTGCGTTTGCGGCGGCGTTTGCTTGGTGAATCTGGCGGCGTCCGCTTCGCTCGCTTCAACGTAACCGAGCACCGAACCGATCGGGTACGTTTCCTTTAATTGCGCCGTGATCTTGTCGATCTTGCCTTTGCACGGTGTGGTCACGCCCATGACCGCTTTGTTCGTCTCGACGTCGATGATCTCCTGATCGACCGCGACTTCATCGCCGGGTTTCACTTTGATATCGACGATGGTGGCTTCGGCGATCGATTCGCCGAGCTGGGGCATGATGATTGGAACTTGCGGCATAAAATTATTCTTTGAGGAGTGCTCTCACTTTCGCTGCGATCATTTTCGCGCCCGGACGATGCGCGCTCCAAAGATTGGGGTGATACGGAATCGGCGTGTCTTTCGCGTTGATCCGCGCTGGCGCGGCGTCGAGCAAATGAAATCCTTCACTGGTCACGCGCGCGATCACTTCCGCGGTCGCGCCGCCCCAGGGAAATGATTCGCCCACGCACAGCAACCGCCCGGTGCGCGCGACCGAAGCCAGCACAGTGTCGGTATCGAGCGGTTTGACCGTGCGAAGATCGACAACTTCGATTTCGAAATTTTCGCGCGCCAATTCCTCCGCGACCGCGAGCGATTCCTGCACCATCGCGCTGTAGGTGACAATCGTCAGGTCGCGGCCTTCGCGCGCGATTCGCGCCCGGCCGGTCGGCAAACCTTTGTCGGGAAGTTTGTCGGCCTTGAGATGGTAATAGAGATATTTGTGCTCGCAGTAAACGACCGGATCATCGATCGCCACCGCATCGATCAACATCGTGTAAGCGTCTTCGACCGTTGCCGGCGTCATCACGATCAGTCCCGGATAATGCGCGTAAATTGATTCCATCGATTGGCTGTGAAACGGGCCGCTGCCTTTCGTGCCGCCGGACGGAAGCCGAATCGTGATCGGCACCGGAATGTTGGTCCGCCAATAATGCGTCCCGGCGTGATTGAGGATTTGATTCAACGCGGTACTGGAGAAATCCGCGAACTGCATCTCAACGATCGGGCGCATTCCTCGCATCGCCGCTCCGATCGCAGTGCCAACAATCGCGTCCTCACTGATCGGCGCGTTCAACACGCGATTGGGAAATTCTTTGGCCAGACCTTTGGTCGCTTTGAAAGCGCCTCCGAAAGTTCCGCCCACGTCCTGGCCGTAAATGAAAACGCGCTCGTCGTCGCGCAACAACTTGGCCTGCGCTTCACGAATCGCTTCGAGATAAGTGATGCTCATTCGGGTTGGTCGACCAATTCGCGAGTCGAGATCGCGCACCAATCTTCTTTCTCGGCGTCAGGCGCGGCTTCCTTTTGCGCAGTGGCGATTGCCTCGTCCACTTGTTTGGCGGCGTCCTCCCGCCACGATTGCAGCGTCGCGGCGTCGGCCATTTCAAGGTCGACAATCTTCTTTTCCGCCAGTTTCAAGCAATCCTGGGCAAAGGGTTGCCGCTTCATTTCATCGGTGACATAGCTTGCATCGTCGTGTTCGCCGTGACCGGAGAGACGCAACACGGACGCGACGACCAGCTGCGGCGGACGACCCGCCCGCGCGCGTTTCACCGCACTTCCAATGACATCGAGACAAGTGCTCAAATCTGTCCCGTCGATGCTGTAGCCTTCAAAACCGTAACCTTTCGCGCGATCAACCAGATCGGCACAGGCGAATTCGCGGTCGTTCGGCGTGGAATACGCGTAATGATTGTTCGTGGCGACGATCACGAGCGGAACTTGCTCGACTGCCGCGAGGTTCATGCCTTCGTGAAATGAGCCGGTCTGCATCCCGCCTTCGCCGATGCAGGACAAGCCGACGAAATTCTTTTCGCCATGAAACCGTTTCGCCATCAGCGCGCCCACAGTTACAGAAACCATCGCGCCGAGATGACTGATCATCGCGAGCTGACCTTCGCTCGGCTTTCCGCGATGAATGTTGCCGTCGCGCCCGCGCATGGGTCCTTGTCGCGAGCCAAGATAAGTGCGGGCAACATCGACGATCGGCTCTCCAAACGCAGAGCGCCCGGCCTGATCGCGAATCAGCGGCGCAAAGATGTCGCCTTTTTGCAAAAACAGTCCGCAAGCGACGCTGACCGCTTCCTGGCCTTTACCGATGTAAACCCCGCCGGTGATCTGGCCGCCGCGATAAAGGCTGACCAGTTTCTCCTCGAGTGTGCGCGAGAGCAGCATCCAGCGAAACGCCTCGAGGAATCGCTCATGCGGCGCCGCTTTCTTAGCCGAAGATTTTTTTCCGCGCTGCGCCGTCTGAAGCATCGGCCAATTTTACGCAGGATCGACAATCGCGCGCAAAATTTTTTTATTGTAGCTGCCGATGTCCTCATCGGCAGAGTAGTTATTGTCCCGCGGCTAGTTCGAGGTCATCCCGAATGGAGTGAGGGATCTCACACTCGAAGCTTGGATCACACAAGTTACTGAGTGTGATCCGCTCGGCCTGTGGGAGATTCCTCGCTTGCGCTCGGAATGACCGACGCGGCGTTAACGCCCCGCGCGACTGGCTTTTTGTTCGCCGTGGCCATTTTCGGCAAGGGCGAATTGGCGTTGTGAAGAAACCGGTTCGCGTTGAGGCGGCGTTTGCTCGCCTGCGGGAGGCGCGGTCAACTTCATTCCGACCAGCTTGCTCACGCCGCGCTCTTCCATCGTCACGCCGTAAAGCACATCCGCCTTCGAGATCGTGCGTTTATTGTGGGTGATGATGACGAATTGGCTCTGCGCGATGAATCGATCAAGCATCCGAACGAAACGGTTGATGTTGCTCTCATCGAGCGGTGCGTCGATTTCATCGAGCACGCAAAACGGGCTCGGGCGGACCATGTAAATTGCGAACAGAAGCGCGACTGCAGTCATCGCTCGTTCGCCGCCGCTCAAGAGCGAAATGCTTTGCAGCTGTTTACCCGGCGGCTTCGCTGAAATCTCGATCCCGCAGTTGAGCGGATCGTTTTCGTCCAGCAACGAGAGATCGGCCCGGCCGCCGTCGAACAATTCGGCGAACATCTCCCTAAAGTTCGCGCGGACCTGGGCAAACGTTTCCGCGAACAATTTCTGGGTCGTCGAGTTGATCCTGGAGATGACGTCAAGCAATTCGCGCCGCGAATTGGTGAGGTCGGTGTTTTGCGTCTCGAGAAACCTGTAGCGCTCTTCGAGTTCATCGTATTCCTGGACGGCGTCGAGATTGACCGGGCCCATGTTGTCGAGTTGCCGGGTAAGATCGACAATCAGCTTTTGTAATTCGTTCTCGGCAAGATCGGCTTCGGCCGTTGAGGCGACATCTTTTTCGGCGCGTTTCAATTGCGCCCGCAACGTTTTCCCAAATTCACCTTCGTCCGGGCTGAAGGCGCGCAAATCGACCTGGTAACGCCGGGAAATATTTTCCGCCAGGTTTTCAATCTGCATTTGCAGTTGTGATTCGCGCACTTGCTGATGGCCGCGCTTCTCTTGCAACTCGCTTAGCGAATTCCGCAATGCGCGCAATTCGGTTTCGCGTTCCTGCACCGCGCCGAGCCGGGCCGAACGCTGGGACCAGATTTTGTTCGCGGCCGCTTCAGCGTCGGCCGCGAGGGCCGTTTGTGCCTTGATCGCAACTTCAGCATCGCGGCTTTCCTGCGCTTGCGCCGCGAGCTTGCTTTCATAACTGGCGATATCGGCCCGGCGCGCTGCAATAAGTTCCACCAATTCAGTCTCGCGCGCGGCCATTGGCTGGCGCTGCGCTTCCAAACTTTCGTGACGCTGCCGCGCGGTCGCAATCGCGAGTCGCAAATCGTTCAGAGTCTCAAGCGTCTTTTCTTCCTCAGTTCGTGCGCCCTTTTCGTCGGTCTCGGCGGCGCTCTGTGCAGCTTCTTGCTCCGCAAGTTCAACGCGCGCAGCATTCAATTCGCTTTCGAGTTCGGCGACGCGTTCGCCGGCGGCTTGGATTTGCTGCTCGAGAGTTTCCTTTTCGGATTGGAGACTATCGATCTTGCGTTCGGCTTCTTTTTCTTCGGCCTGCAGCAACGAGATTTTGTTGGCGGAAGTCGACTGCGACAGATGCGTGCTTTGATACTCCGCGCGGGCTTCGTCCAGCTGGCGCGAAGCAATTTCGACATTCGCTTTCGCTTGATCGCGTTTTTGGATGAAAATCTCGCGCTGGTTCGCGGACTCGGCCTCTTCTCTTTCCAACGCGGCTACGCGCATTTTGCGTTCGAGCAACGAGTCGGATTTCACCGTGCTGCTCCCGCCGAAAACAATTCCCTCCACCGAGACGAATTCGCCGTCGAGCGTTGCCATCGCGAGGGTGGGTTCATCTTTCTTGCAGGCGAGGGCCTGGTCGAGTTTGGCGAAAATGAGGACGCCGCTGAGCAATTGGCGAATCACCGGCTCAACTGCACGCGGCGCGACGATTTTATCAATGGCCCAGGCCAGCGCACCTTTAGGCAAACTCTTGCGGACCGATTCGTGAGCAGAAGCGCCAAGCTTCGGAACAAACAGCGCGGCTTGCCCGAGCTTCTTTTTCGTCAACCGCCCGAGAATTTCTTCGGCGCTGCGCGCGTCCTTCAATATCACCGCGTGCAGATTCCGACCGAGCGCCGCTTCGATCGCGGGAATAAATTTCGGATCGACGTCGATCTGCGCGACGAGCGAACCAATGATTGCTTCTCGAAAGCGCTCTGGATCGTCCAACCCTTTGAGAACTGCCCGCGAACCTTGGGCCAGTCCTTCGCCCTCGGCATTAAGCTGACGCAAAATCTCGAGGGTCGATCGCTTTTCGGCGAGAGTGCGCTCCAACGCCGCGAGCTCGTTTTCCGCAGCTTCGAGAAGTTGTTGCTGCTGGCGCAGATTCTTTTCCGCGGCTTGTGAATGCGCGAGCAATTGTTCCAATTTCTTTTGCTCGCTTTCGGTGGCGTTCCGCGCAGCCGAGATTTCCGCGGCAATTTTCTCGCGCGCTTTGGTCGCGTCCTTTATTTCCGTGGAAATTTGGCGGATCTGTTCCTCTGTCAGCTCGCGTCTCGCGGTAATTCCAGCCAATTCGTCCTCGAGCTTATCAATGCGCGCTTCGTACTTGGAAAGCGAAGCACGCGCCGTTTCGCGATCGACCTGGCGGGCCTGGCGTTTGGCGCGCAGCTTGTCGAGCAACTCGGTCAATTTGGCCAATTCGTCTTGTTTCGATTGGAGGAAGCGCTGCGTTTTTTCAATCAACGCGTCGCTTTCACAAATCTGGGCAGCGTGCTGCTTGCGTTTGCTTTCCGCGGCGGCGATGTCGCCGCGGGCGCGCTCGATCAGGTCGGACAATTCATCTTTGCGCTGACGATTGAACTCGATCCGGCTTCGGTGTGCGGCAATCTCACTTTGCAATCGCTGCGCTTCCGCCCGGATATCGGCGACCTCGATGTCGATCTTATCCAGAGCGCGCCGTTCTTCGGCCAGTTCGGTCTCGCCACGATCGATCTTGCTCCGCGTGGTCTGTTCCGACGTTGCAATCTTTTCGATGTCTCCCCGGCAATGCACGAGATCCGCCTCCAACGCGGCCAGTTGTTTTTTCGAGTGATGCGTTTCGAGCACGCGCAAGTCGGCGTGCAAAGCCTGATAACGTCGGGCTTTCCCGGCCTGACGCTGCAACGAGCCGATCTGCCGCTTCACTTCTTTGATCACGTCCCCGATGCGGAGCAGATTCGCTTCGGTCGCTTCCAGTTTGCGCAACGCCTCGCGCTTTTGCGTTTTATATTTGGTGATGCCGGCCGCTTCTTCGAAAATCGCGCGACGATCTTCCGGCCGCGAGCTCAAGATCATGTCGATCTTGCCTTGCTCCATCATCGAGTAGGCCGAGCGGCCGACGCCGGTGTCCGCGAAAAGATTTTGGATGTCGCGCAAACGGCATGGCGTTTTGTTCAGCAGATATTCAGAATTGCCATCGCGATAAACGCGACGAGTCACGCGCACATCGTGCCAATCGACATTCAATTCCGACGCGCAATCGGTGAAGGTGAGTGAGACTTCGGCGAAGCTGAGCGGCTTGCGGTTGTCGGTGCCATTGAAAATAACGTCGGCCATTTCGCCGCCGCGGAGCGATTTGGCGGACTGTTCTCCGAGGACCCAGCGAATCGCGTCGAGCAAATTTGATTTTCCGCAGCCATTCGGACCAACAATTGCGGTCACGCCTTCGTGGAAATTGAAAAGCGTCTTGTCGGCGAAGGATTTGAAGCCGAAGAGCTCGAGCGATTGTAAGTGCATGCGGCCGGGGCCCAAAATCAGTCTAAGAGGGCAATATAGTAGCCTAGGTGCGGTTACAAGCAAAATCACACTATTGGTGGGTTCGGCGGGAGGGCCGACCGCAACATTTTGTGCTTACCGCCACTTCCGATCCCTCTTGCTTCCAATGCTGGAATTACGCACCATCCCGCCCATGGCCGCCGAGGAGACCATGTCGATCCAGCGAGCGGAACGCGTCGATCACCAGCTCATTCGCGCGATCGGTGTTCCAGGACTGACCGCGAACATCATCAATTCCACAATCGGCGCTGGGATTTTTGTCCTGCCTGCGTTGGTAGCGAAGGGCTTGGGACCCGCAGCGCCGGTTGCGTTCATTTGTTGCGCCATTGCGATGGTTCTGTTCGTGACTTGCTTCGCGATCGCGGGCAGTCGCGTTTCACTGACCGGCGGACTCTACGCGTATGTCGAAGTCGCGTTCGGCCGTTACGTTGGATTTCTTGCGGGCGTCCTTTACGGCATCACCGCGCTCGGCGCCGTCGCGGGTGTGGTGAATGTTTTAGTGAACTCGATCGCCATCGTTGCGCCGTTTCTGGGTAATCCGGTCATGCGAATCGTCCTCATGATTGTCGTTTACGGTTCGCTCGTTCTCATCAATGTGCGCGGCGTGCGTGGAGGCGCGGGCGCGGTGACGGTGGTAACACTGGCGAAACTTCTGCCGCTGCTCTTATTTATTTGCGCGGGAATCTTTTTCATTCAGCCGGCGAACCTCAGCTGGACTGCATGGCCGAGCAGCAAGGCGTTAGGCGACAGCGTCATCTTGTTGATCTTCGCGTTCGTCGGAATCGAAGTAGCATTGATCCCGAGCGGCGAAGTGAAAAATCCGGCGCGCACTGTTCCTCGTTCCGCTTACCTGGCGCTCGTCGTTACCACGATCATTTACATCACGATCCAGCTCGTGGCGCAGGGAACGCTTGGTGCCGATCTTGCGAATTACAAAGACGCGCCGCTCGCGGAAGCAGCCGTGAAATTTCTCGGCAACATCGGTCGCACGATTCTCATCGCCGGCGCGACAATCTCCGCGTTTGGTTTTGTTACGAGCGACATTCTCAGTTCACCGCGCATGATCTTCGCCTTCGGCCGCGACGGAGCGTTGCCGGCGTTTTTCGCGCACGTGCATCCGCGTTATCGATCGCCCGACGTCGCAATCATTACTTACGCCGTGCTCGCCTTTAGCTTGTCGGTTACGGGCACATTTGAACAACTGGCAGTGCTTTCCAACGTCGCGGTTCTGTTGATGTATCTGCTTTGCTGCGCCGGCTGCTGGTTCTTGGTGCAACGGGACGTCCGCACCGAGGGTCAACCATTTAATTTTCCTGGAATGAAAATCGTCCCCGCGCTCGCGATTATCGCGATTATCTGGATTCTCTCGCACGCGACCGTGCGCGAGTTCGCCGTGAACGGAGTCCTGCTGGCGCTCGCGTCAGTTGTCTATCTGATCCGCGGGCAGTTGCGGCGGAAGTCGTAGGCAAACGCCGAAAAATTGATTAGCTTTTGAGCCATGCGCGAAAATTATCTCGAAGACTTTTATTCCTTCCTGCGGTTTCCAAGTGTTTCGACGGACGAAAAGTTTGCCGGCAAAGTTCGCGATTGTGCGGAGTGGTTATCCAAAAAATTGGAAGTAGTCGGATTGGAATCAAAACTGGTTTCGACGCCCGGCCATCCGGTCGTTTGGGCGCGCAACAAACATCGGACCGACCGACCGACCGTCCTCATCTATGGTCATTACGACGTCCAGCCGCCGGATCCGCTCGAATTGTGGGACTCGCCGCCGTTCGAACCGGTCTTGAAAAACGGTTACGTTTTTGCGCGCGGCGCAACCGACAACAAAGGCCAGATCCTTTCCCACATCGTTGGAATTCAGGAAACGCTGCAAAAGGACGGCGATTTGCCGGTCAATGTCGACCTTGTGATTGAGGGTGAAGAAGAAGTTGGCAGTCAAAACCTCGGCAAATTTCTGAACGACAACCGTGGCGCGTTGAAATGTGAAGTCGTCCTCGTTTCCGACACCGGAATGATCGCGCCGCGCACGCCGACATTGAGCTACGGGCTTCGCGGCGTCGCCGCGCTCGAGGTCAAAGTTACGGGCGCGAAAATGGATCTGCACTCGGGAATTTTTGGCGGCGCGGTGGCGAATCCGGCGGCGGCACTCGCGAGATTGCTCGCGACGCTCCATGATTCAAACGGCCACATCGCGGTCCAAGGTTTTTACGACGATGTCGCGCCGTTACAGCAATGGGAACGTGATGCTTGGAAAAAATTGCCGATCGATCCGGATTCCGAGATGCTCGAGGAAACAGGCGCGCCCGCGCTTTTTGGCGAAGCTGGTTTCAGCACGCTCGAACGCATTTGGGCCCGTCCGACCGCCGAGATCAACGGAATGGGGAGCGGTTATCAAGGACCGGGAACAAAAACAGTCCTGCCGAGTCACGCCATGGCCAAGCTGACGTTTCGTTTAGTCCCGAACCAAATCGGCGACGCGATCATTGATCTTGTGAAGAAACATCTTCAAAAGAATTTGCCGCCCGGAGTGACGGTGGAAATGAGGAGTGGTCATCACGGCCCGTGGTATTTGACCGATCCGCACAGTAAATTCGGCCAAGCCGCACAGCGCGCGCTCAAGAAAGCTTTCAATAAAGACACGGCCCTTATTCGCGAAGGCGGCAGCATTCCGATCGTCTCCGACTTCCGAAAAATTCTCGGTGTAGAGACGTTATTGATCGGCTTGGCGCTGCAAGATTGCCGGGCGCATTCGCCGAATGAAAATTTTCCGCTGGAAAATCTCGAGGCTGGCGCTCGAATGAATCAAGCTGTGCTCCGGGAATTGGCCGGCTGACCGGGTCACTGTCGCGTGAAAAGAAAACTGCGTCTCGTGTTTGCGATCGCGGTGACGATTGCGATCAGCGCTGGCGTAGTGCGCGGGACGGAGGAACAAGAGGAAACGTTCGGCGACAAGTTTAAAAAGCTTTTCGTTCGACCGCGCCGTGATCGCGTCGCCGAAAAATCTTTGCCGACACCAACCCCGAAACATCGGAAGAAAAAGAAGACTTCTCCGGCGCGGACAGTTATGCCATCGGTGTCACCATCGGCAAGCAAAACGCCGACTTCGTCGCCGGCCGAAACTCCACCTTCCGCGCTCACGCGGTCGCCATCAGTGAGCGCAACACCGAGCCTTCCGCCGATGATCAAGCCGACAGCGTCGCCCGTTGCTAGGAAAACTGGAATCCTGAGGACGACGATTTCGATGGCCGAGATCGCGGATTCTCAGAACTACTCGCCGGAGGTTAAGAAAGTGATTGATCTTAGTCTCAACCTGACGACGCAGAATCTTGGGTACAAATACGCTTCGGCCAATCCAGTCAACGGCGGAATGGATTGCTCCGGTTTCATTTATTACGTCCTCTCGAAGTGCGGCGTCAAAGACGTGCCGCGTGATGCCCGCCAGCAATACATTTGGGTGCGCAAAGCTGGAAACTTTCAGGCCGTGCTTGCACAGCGCGACGACACTTTTGAATTGGATGCATTGACGCCGGGCGATTTGCTTTTCTGGGCCAGCACTTACGGAGTCAGTCGCGACCCTGATATCACTCAGACCATGATCTATCTTGGACGCGAAATGGGCACGAACCAGCGAATTATGATCGGCGCGAGTGAACGGCTCGCCTACAAAGGCCAATCGCGGTCAGGTGTGAACATTTTCGATTTCAAAGTGGGACGCGCGAGGTCGAAGTCGAACAACGAGCCCGGTCCGGTCTTTGTTGGTTACGGGCGCATTCCCGGCTTAGGTACGCGGTAATTCACCGCGAATCATCCGAGTCGGGTTGCTCTTCTTCGGAATGAACTGTTGGTGACGATGTCGGGGTCGGTGTCGACTCAGCTGGCAGCGGCCGTGACCGGTTCTCCAGCAGGTGTTTCGCGAATGCAATAGCGACAAGAGCCGCGACTATCACAATGACGATGCGCTGTTCGCGTTTCGTCAGCTCAAAAATGCTCTTCATTCGGACTTCGTCCCGCGGTTGCGGGACTACGGTGTGACAGGCGCGTATTTGATCGGATCCGTAACGGCGGCTTCGCCGAAACCTTTTTGTCGCAACTGACACGAGTCGCATTTTCCGCATGCGCGGCCGTCTGGCAGCGGGTTGTAGCAGCTGTGAGTAAGCGAAAGATCGACATCCAGCTCAACGGCTTTGCGAACGATCTCCGCTTTGGAAAATTTAATCAACGGCGCATGAATTTGGACACGGGCGCCTTCCACGCCGGCCTTGGTGGCGACGTTGGCCAGCATTTCAAAAAGCGCGATGAACTCCGGCCGGCAATCGGGATATCCGCTGTAGTCGATCGCGTTCGCACCGATGAAAATGTGTCCGGCCGGAATCGTTTCCGCCCACGCGAGCGCGTGCGCGAGAAAAATAGTGTTTCGCGCCGGAACGTAAGTCACCGGAATCCCGGCACCGATTTCTTTTTCCGAACGCGACTTTGGAACATCGATATCGTCGGTCAGGGCTGAGCCGCTGAAAATCTGATTGTCGATCTTAATAATACGATGTTCTTTCGCGGCTAACGACTTCGCGATCTTCCGGGCCGCATCCAGCTCTTGTCGATGCCGCTGGCCGTAATCGAAAGAAAGCGCGTAAGTTTCGTAGTCCTGCGAGCGCGCAATCGCCAGCGTCGTCGCCGAATCAAGGCCGCCGCTGAGAAGAACAACCGCGTGTTTCATCGGCCGTCACGGCCAGCTTTCTTTTCCAAAACGCGCTCGTCCGGATATTGAGCGCGCACAGTCAGTGCGATTCCACCGCGCGCGGAAAATTGCGCGGTCACGATTGCTTCCCGCGGCGAACAGGCTTTCACGAAATCATCCAGGATGCGGTTGGTGACCGCTTCGTTAAAAGCGCGCTCGTTTCGATACGACGCGAGATAAAACTTGAGCGATTTGCTTTCGACGCAAAGGCGATCCGGCACGTAGTCGATGTCGATCCTGGCGAAATCGGGCTGGCCGGTTACGGGACAAAGGCAGGTGAAATCGTCCGTCTCGAAATGGATGTGATAATTGCGACCGGTCGGATTTGGAAATGTTTCCAGTCGCGCCTCAGCAGGTGAAACGGGCAATTTCGTCTCGCTTCGACCGAGCAGCGTCAGAGAAGTGCCTTTGGATTTGGCGCGCTTCATCGCTTGAACGTTCAACGCTCACCAGCCAACCTTCAACCTTCAAATCCAATGACAGCATCGGGCAGCGAACATCCGAGCAGGGAGAGTCGCGTCGGTGTGATCGACATGATCGCGCACGACCCAAAGGCAGATGAGGCCGTGCTGGTGATGAACGAACCCGGACCCTGGGACGGTTCAGAGCAACGACTGCTCGAATTACAAGAGCGCTTCAACGCCTACGTTTCTTTTTTGCTCGATGGGGAATTTGCGGAGTGGGATCCGAAACTGGCGCAAAAACGCGCTCGAATCGAGGTACGTTGCGCGCATGTGCCCGACGCGCGTGCGATCGATTTGTTAGGCAACATTCACGACCAGCTTGCCCATCAGGAAATCAAAGTCGAAGTAGTTGTGAAGGAAAAAGCGTTGTAGCTGCCGATGTCCCCATCGGCAGTTTTTTTTAAGTCTGCCGCCAGAGACGGCGGCAGCTACACATTAATATTTCAGAAACGAAGTGACCGGCGTCGGTGTAAGTTTTTCTCGGCCGTGCAGGAATTCCAGCTCGATCAAGAAAATCGCTTCTACCAATTGACCGCCCACTTTTTTGATCAACGTAGCCGCTGAAGCTGAGGTCCCGCCGGTCGCAAGCAGGTCGTCGATCAGAATGATTTGTTCGCCACGCGTAATGGCATCGATGTGCAATTCCATTTCCGCTTCGCCGTACTCGAGGGAATATTTAGCGGTCTCGGTTTTGTAGGGCAGCCGGCCTTTTTTTCTCAGCGGCACAAAACCGATGCCGAGCTCGTATGCCACCGCTGACCCGAAAAGGAATCCGCGCGCATCGATTCCTACGATCTTGTTGATCCTTTTTCCGCGAAAGCGTTCGAGAAAAAGGTCAATCGACGCCCGAAAAAGTGTGCCGTCCCCCAAAATCG
>Ga0137415_10003877_pt1 | contig 14839 bp, 15 predicted proteins | sample CZODoug3_1_1_16f_FD_183082 | JGI IMG/M metagenome (GOLD analysis project Ga0137415, IMG submission 183082) | Vadose zone soil fungal communities from Angelo Coast Range Reserve, California, USA - CZODoug3_1_1_16fungal (Hybrid Assembly) | ecosystem: Environmental > Terrestrial > Soil > Vadose... | reverse complement strand
CCGACCTGTCCTCGGTGCGGACGTTGTTGCACGTCGGCGCGCCCTGCCCGGAGCACGTCAAGCGCGGTTGGCTGGCCTGGATCGAGCCGTCCAAGATCGTCGAGCTGTACGCGGGCACCGAGTCCATCGCGGTGTGCATGATCGACGGGGAGGACTGGCTGCGCCACCCCGGCTCGGTCGGCCGGCCCATCACCGGCGAGTTGCTGATCACCGACGATGACTTCCACCCGCTGCCCTCTGGCCAGGTCGGCGAGGTGTGGCAGCGCCCGCCCGCCGGGGTCCGGACCTACCGGTACCTGGGCGCCACCGCGCGTACCAGGGATGGCTGGGAGTCGATCGGCGACATGGGCCGGGTGGACGAGGACGGGTACCTCTACCTCTCCGACCGGCGGCAGGACATGATCCTGGTCGGCGGGGCGAACGTGTACCCGGCCGAGGTCGAGGCGGCGCTGGAGGCACATCCGCGGGTGCTCTCCTCGGCGGTCATCGGGCTGCCGGACGAGGATCTGGGCAACGTGGTGCACGCCATCGTGCAGACCGACGACACCTCCGACGACGCGCTCACCGACGAGGAGTTGACCGAGCACATGCGCGGCAAGCTGGCCCCGTACAAGGTGCCGGCCAGCTTCGAGCGCTCCGCCGACCCGCTGCGCGACGACGCTGGCAAGGTGCGCAGGGCCGCCCTGCGGGCCGCCCGCCTCAACCCGTGAGTGGTTAGCGTTGCTAGAGACCACTAACCACTCACGGCTGTGTGGGGCGGGCCAGCGGGGCCGCGGTGAGCAGCAGCCGGACGCAGTAGTCGGCGAGCTCCGTGGGCGACACCGCCAGCGAGGTGTCCAGCCAGCGGATGAACAGCTGGGTCAGCGCGCCGATCAGCGCGGACGCGGTCAGCCGCTGCTCCAGCGGGGCCGGCTCCGGGGCACCCCCGACCCCGGCCAGCTGCACCCGGATGAGCTCGCCGAAGGCCAACTGCAGGCGTAGCGCGTGCTGGCTCAGCAGCGGGTCGCTCATCGGCGCAAGCAGCAGCACGCGGCCCTTGCGCGGATCGTCGGTGAGCAGCCCGAGGAACGCGCGCACCGCCGCGCGGGCCACGGCGTCCGGATTCGTCGCCGGGGCGGTCGTCACGGCCTCGACCAGCACCCGCTGTGCTTGCTCGGCCACCTCGTCGTACACCGCGAGCAGCAACTCGTCCCGGTCGGCGAAGCTCTCGTAGAAATACCGATCGGTCAGCTTGGCGTGCCGGCACACCGAGCGGACGGTCACCGCCGCCGCCCCTTCCGGCCCGCCGAGCAGCTCCAGCCCGACCTCCAGCAGCCGCCGGCGACGCACCTCGCGGCGGGCGTCCAGCGTGCTGCCACCCCAGGTGCGCGAAGCGCTGGACCTCATGACGACCTCGACCAGCAGTTGACGACAGGTGTCCGCAATCGTACTCTGAGGACGCCCGTCATCAGTTACGGGAGACTGGAGCCGGAGATGACAGCCGAGCCGACAACGCAGCCGGCGGGCGCCGGGCCGACCGGCGGTAACGCCGCGAAGCAACCCGTCCCGCTCGGCCCCGACTCGCTGACCTGGCGGCTCTTCGGCGACTGGCGCGGTCTGCTGCAGGGCCCCTGGGCGGGGTCGATGCAGAACATGCACCCCCAGCTGGGTGCCGCGGTGGAACAGCATTCGATCTTCTTCACCGAGCGCTGGGAGCGGCTGTACCGGTCGCTGTACCCGATCGGCGGGGTGGTCTTCGACGGCGACCGCGCGCCGCGCACCGGCCGCCAGGTGCGCGACTACCACCGGGGCATCAGCGGGATCGACGCCAAGGGCCGCAAGTACAACGCGCTGAACCCGGACGTGTTCTTCTGGGGGCACGCCACCTTCGTGATGGGCATGGTGGTCGTCCAGGAGCACCTCGGCGACCCGCTCACCGACGAGCAGAAGGAGCAGGCCTGGGCCGAGGGCCTGCGCTGGTACTCGATGTACGGCATGCCCATGCGGGACCTCCCGGCTGACTGGCCGGCCTTCCAGCGGTACTGGGACCACATGTGCGCCGAGGTGCTCGAGGACAACAAGGCCACCCGGGACGTGCTGGACCTGTCCGGCCTGGCCAAGCCGCCGATGGCGCCCTGGCTGCCGGATCGGGCGTGGCGGCTGCTGCGCGTCCCGATCGGCAAGGGTTTCATCTGGCTGACCGTCGGCATGTACGACGAGTCGGTGCGCCAGCTGCTCGGGTACCGCTGGACGAAGCGGGACGAACGGATGCTGCGGGTGGTTCACGCGTCGGTGCGGCAGGCCTGGAAGCTGGTGCCGTTCGAGCGGCGGTATCACCCCCGCGCCCGGTCGGCGTGGCGGCGGGCGCGCGGCAAGATCCCGGCGGACGCGCCGCTGGTGGAGACCCCGGACCGGAACCTGCCGCCCCCGGAGCACCGCGACTCGCCACACCACTACGTACCGGGGCGCTGACCCGCACCGACGTGCCGGGGCGCCGGCCCTCGGGAGGACGTACGGTCAGCGGCGTGACCGACAGCGGCGTGACCGAGGCGCGCGGCGGGCTGAGCCGGGAGCGGATCGTTCGCGCCGCGGTGACGCTCATCGAGCGGGACGGCGCCGAGGCGGTGTCCATGCGCCGGGTTGCCGCCGAGCTCGGCGTGGGCACCATGTCGCTGTACAACCACGTGCCGAACAAGGCCGCGCTGCTGGACGGCATCGCCGAGTTCATCATGGCCGACATGGAGTTCGCGGCCGACCCGGCAGCTGACTGGCGGGATCAGACCCGGGCCCTGGCGCGCACCTTCCGCGACATCGCCCGGCGCTATCCGCGCAGCGTGCTGGTGGTGATCACCCGGCAGCGCCGGACCACCGTCGGCCTGCGCCCGGTGGAGATCGCGCTGGCCGCGGTGCGCCAGGCCGGGTTCGACGGCCAGGTGGCCGTGCGGCTGGTGCGTACCGTCGTCTCGTTCGTGCTGGGCAGCCTGGTCAACGAGGTGGGCGTGGCCGAGGCGGCCGGCGCCGGCGTGGGCGCGGTGGACAAGGCCGAGCTGGCCGAGGCGCTGACCAGGGCCGGCTACACGAACGTCCGCGACCTGTTGCCGGTGCTGGCCGAGCACGACCACCCGGCCGACTTCGAGTTCGGGCTGGAGCTGCTGATCAGCGCCGCGCAGGCGCTACCCCGAGGCAGCGCGGCCACCCGGTCACGCGGTGACTGGGCCGGCCACTGAGGCGCGCGCCGCCGATTTGTCCGGCAAAATCCCGGGCAGACCACGACAGGAAGGCAACGAGCCATGTCCGACGAAGTACTGGTGGAGCGCCGAGACCAGATCCTGATCGTCACCATCAACCGCCCCGAGGCGCGCAACGCGGTGAACCGCGCGGTGGCCGAGGGCGTCGCGGCCGCGATGGACGAGCTGGACAGCGACCGCGAGCTGACCCTGGGCGTGATCACCGGCGCCGGCGGCTCGTTCTGCTCAGGCATGGACCTGAAGGCCTTCCTCACCGGGGAGCGGCCGAGCATCAAGGGGCGGGGGTTCGCCGGCCTCACCGAGGCGCCGCCGAGCAAGCCGCTGATCGCCGCCGTGGAGGGCTACGCGCTGGCCGGTGGGTGCGAGGTGGTGCTGGCCTGCGACCTGGTGGTGGCCGCCGAGTCGGCGAAGTTCGGCATCCCGGAGGCCAAGCGCGGCCTGGTGGCCGCCGCCGGTGGGCTGCTCCGGTTGCCGCACCGGGTACCGCCGCAGATCGCCATGGAGCTGGCGCTGACCGGCGACTTCCTGAGCGCGCCGGACGCGCACCGCCACGGGTTGGTGAACCGGCTGACCCAGACCGGCGGCGCGCTGGACGGGGCGCTCGGACTGGCCGCCAAGATCAGCGCCAACGGCCCGCTGGCGGTGCGGGCGTCCAAGCAGGTCATCGTGGAGTCGGCGGACTGGTCCAGCGCTGAGATGTGGGAGCGGCAGTCGAAGATCATCGAGTCGATCTTCACCTCGGCGGACGCACGCGAGGGCGCACAGGCGTTCGCGGAGAAGCGCCCGCCGGTCTGGCGCGGCGAGTAGCTCACCAGACCAGGGCGGCCTCTTGTCACCGAACTGCACACCAGGCCGGTCGAGCGCGCTCAGAACCTGTCTGGCGCCAGCCGCATCAAAATCTGATGTGCAGTTCGGTAACAGGGCGCCGGGGGCGGGTCAGCGGGCCACCTCGGGGGCGGGTTAGTAGCGGTCGCGGCCGCCGGAGAGCAACCTGAGGAAGCCGAATCGGGGGATCTCGTTCGCCACGTCGTAGACGGTGCTCTCCAGGCGGGGCAGCCGGGCGGCGATACCGGCCACGTCCTCGGTCACCTGGATGACCGCGAGGGCCAGCTCACCGCCGATCCGGGCCAGCGCGATCACACCGAGCACAAGCATGGGCACCGCGGCCAGCGCGAGCAACCCGAGCCACAGCCCGGCGACGAACGCGGCCACCACGGCGACCAGACCGGCGAGGATGGCGAGCACGCTGATGCCCAGGAAGAGGATCGGCACCAGCGTCGGGGTCAGTGGGACGTCCGGGTCGTGGCGCAGCAGAGCCGGCACCCTGCTGGTCCTGGCCGGCAGCGCGGTACTCGGGGGTTCGTCCTGTTCGATCACGTTCATCGCCTCCTAGTGCGACGAGTGCGTTCGGACTGCTTACTCTAGCAAGCGCCTAGCAAGCATTTTGCTAGCACCCAATGTGACTGATACCTCTCGACGGCGATCACCCGAAGGTGACGGCTATCCCAATCGATCGAGTGAACAAACATGGGATGTTAGGTTCATCTGAAGTAAGGAGGTGCGCCGTGCCGCTGCAGGCCACGGAACGGTCCAGCCTGGTCGGAAGGGTCATCGACCAGCTGCGTTCCCAAATCGAGTCCGGCGAATGGCCGATCGGTACCAAGATTCCCGCCGAGCCGGAGCTGGTGCGCAGCCTCGGGGTGGGCCGCAACACCGTGCGCGAGGCGGTCCGCGCGTTGGCGCACAGCGGCATGCTGGAGCGGCTGCAGGGCGACGGCACCTATGTCCGCGCCGCTGACGACCTGGGCGCCGCGCTGCTGCGCCGGCTGCGCCGGGCCGGGCACCTGGAGGCGCTGGAGGTGCGCGCCAGCCTGGAGCGGGACGCCGCTCGACTGGCCGCGCTGCGCCGCACTCCCGCCGACATCGAGGCCCTGCGCGCGGCCATGGCCCGCCGGGACGCGGCCTGGGCCGACCGGGACGACGAGCGGCTGATCACCGCCGATCTGGAGTTCCACCGGCTGGCCGTGGCGGCCGCGCACAACCGCATGCTCGCCGACCTCTACGGCCACCTCACCCAGGGCCTGCGGGGCGTGCTCGAGACGATCGTGCACAGTCCGCTGACCGACGAGGTGCGATACCAGCGCGGCTCGCACGCCGGCCTGGTGGACGCCATCGAGGCCGGTGACCCGGACGCCGCGCAGGCTTGCGTGGAGACCTACCTGGGCGCGTCGGTGGACTCCGTCCAGCGACTCGGCGAGGCGGACGAATGAGCGGCCGGGCCCAAACGGTCTGGCTGGCCGTCGGCGTGCTGCTGCTGGCGTTCAACCTGCGCCCGCTCGTCGTCGCGGTGTCCCCACTGCTGGGCACCATCCGGGCGGACACCGGCATGTCGGCGGCCACCGCCGGGCTGCTGACCACCCTGCCGGTGTTCTGCTTCGGCGCGCTCGCCCCGCTGGCCCCTCGGCTCGGCCGGTGGCTCGGCGTGGAGCCGACGCTGCTGCTCACCATGGTGGTGATCTCAGCGGGAGCGGCGATCCGGCTGCTGCACCCGCTCGCCGCGCTGCTCGCCGGCACGGTGCTGATCGGTGCCGGCATCGCGATGGCGAACGTGCTGATCCCCGGCGTGATCAAGCGTGACTTCCCGGCCGGGGTCGGCATGATGACCGGGCTCTACACCATGACGCTGTCCGGCGGTCCCGCGCTCGCCGCCGGCCTGACCGTCCCCATCGCGGCGGCCACCGGGCTGGGGTGGCGACCGGTGCTGGCGCTGTGGGGGGTTTTCGCGGCGCTGGCCATCGTGGTCTGGCTGCCTCAGACGCGGCGGCGTGCGGCACATGCTGGGTTGGACAGCGGCGCGCTCCCGGTGCGGGGGCTGTGGCGCAATCCGATGGCCTGGGCGGTCACCGGGTACATGGGGCTGCAGTCGCTCAGCTTCTACACGGCGGCGGCCTGGCTGCCCACGCTGCTGGCCACCGCCGGGATGAGCAGGGCGGCCGCCGGCGCGATGTTGTCGCTGTCCAGCCTGGTCAGCATCGCCGGCGCGTTCATCGGGGCGGCGTTGGTCGGGCGCGGGGTGCGGCCGGCACCGCTGGTGGTGCTGGGCACCACGTGCTGCGCGGCTGCCATCGGCGGTGTGCTGTTCGCGCCGCTGGCGGGGGTGTACCTGTGGATGGTGCTGCTGGGCATCGGCACCGGGATGGCGATCAGCCTGGCCATGCTGTTCATCGTGCAGCGGGCCCCGGACACCCGGCACGCCGCCCATCTGTCCAGCATGGCGCAGTGCTTCGGCTACCTGCTCGCCGCCGCCGGGCCGGCCACCCTGGGCGCGGTGCACGACCTCAGCGGCGGCTGGACCGTCCCGCTCGTCCTACTGCTGGCGATCCTGGTACCCCAGGTGCTGTGCGGGGTGATGGCCTCGAAAAACCGCCACGTCGCCGGCCGCCACCCCGCCCCCGCCCCCGCCCCCGCCGAAACCCCCGCGAGTCGCTAGATTCCGCGGGGCGAGTCGCTAGATTCCGCGGCACCCGCACAATCCAGCGACTCGCCCGACAAAATCCAGCGACTCGCCGGGACGGTGGCTCGGGCGGACTGTCAGGTGGGGGTGCCGAGGGTGGCGCGGAGGAAGTCGACCTGCAGCAGCAGCAGGTTCTCCGCCACCTCCTCCTGTGGCGTCATGTGGGTGACGCCGGACAGCGGCAACACGTTGTGTGGGCGGCCGGCGGCGATCAGCCCGGCGGACAGCCGCAGGGTGTGCGCGGCGACCACGTTGTCGTCGGCCAGCCCATGGATGAGCAGCAGCGGGCGGGACAGCTTCGGCGCGTCGGCCAGCAGCGAGGACCGCTCGTAGGCCGCCGGGTCGCGGACCGGGTGGCCCAGGTACCGCTCGGTGTAGAAGGTGTCGTACAGCTGCCAGTCGGTCACCGGGGCGCCGGCCACCGCCGCGTGGAACACGTCCGGCCGGCGCAGCACCGCCAACGCCGCCAGGTAGCCGCCGAACGACCAGCCCCGGATACCGACCCGACCGGTATCCAACTCGGGGTGCGCGGCGGCGGCCAGGTGCAACGCCGCGACCTGGTCCTCCAACGGCGGGGTGGCCAGGTCACCGGCCACCGCCCGCTCGTACGCGGGCCCCCGCCCCGGCGTGCCCCGGCCGTCCGCGACCACCACGGCGAACCCCTGGTCGGCGAACCACTGCGAGGTCAGGTGGGCGCCCCGGGCGGCGAGCACCCGCTGCGCGTGCGGCCCGCCGTACGGATCCATCAGCACCGGCAGCCGCTGGCCTGGCCGGTGGCCGGTGGGGAGGAGAACGGCGGTACGGGGTCCGCGCGGCTCGGCGGCGGTGGCAGAGACCCGTTGCTGTGCGTACCCCGGCGCGACACGCTCTGCGTACCCCGGCGCAACGGTAGTCGAGGCCTCCGGCAGCAGCACCAGGTTCAGCGGCAGCCCCGGCGACTCGGCCAGCGACGCGATCGGCACCGCGCCACCGTCCGCCCAGTGCACCCGCACCGCCACGCCGTCCCGCTCCAGGGTCTGCCCGGTGATCACCGTGGTGCCGGCGCGGCGGCGGCCGCCGAACACCCCGGGCTCCGGGGTCAGGCAGCTCAGCCCGTCGCCAGGGCGGTAGGTCCACAGCCGTATCTCGGTCGGGTCCTCGCTGGCGGTGAACAGCACGGTGACCCCGTCCACGTCCAGCACCGAACGAACCCGCAGGCTCGGCGGGGTGACCGGCTCGCCGCCGACCAGCAGCCGCCGCGCGTCGCCGGAGTCGGCGGTCCACACCAGCGCTCCGGAGTCCAGGTGAGCCGGTACTCCGGACACCACGTCCACCCAGTGCTCGTCGGTGTTCTCCGCCACCGGCTCGGCGGCCGCCGCCCCGGTCCCCGGGTCCACCCGCAGCACCCGGATCGCCCGCTGGTCACGGGGCAGCACGGTGATCAGCAGCCCGTGCTCGTCCCAGCACACGTCCGCCAGGTACTCCTCGCCGCCGTCCCAGGTCACGGCCGTGCCGGAGCCGTCCCGGCCGAGCAGGTACAGCTCGGTGACCGCGTTCGCGGTACCCGCCGCCGGATAGGGCTGCTCGGTCGGCCGCCGCTCGGGGTTGGCCGGGTCGGCGAGGTACCAGCGGCGCACCGGGGCGTCGTCCACCCGGGCCACCAGTACGGCGTTCCCGTCCGGCGCCCACCAGTAGCCGCGCATCCGGCTCATCTCCTCGGCCGCGATGAAGTCGGCCAGGCCGTAGCGCACCGTGTCCGACTCCGGCTCGGCCAGCGCGGTGGAGGTGCCGGTGGCCAGGTCGTAGAGCCACAGCGCGCCGCCGCTGGCGTAGGCCACCCGGTGGCCGTCCGGGTCGGGGCGGGGGTCGATCACCCCGGGCGGCGTGCTCACCGGGCGCGGCGCGGCTCCGGGGGTGACCAGGTCGGCCAGGTAGAGGGTGCCGGCCAGGGCGAAGGCGGCCAGCTCGGCGGCCCGGTCGGTGGCGTACCCGACGATGCCGCCGGCCTGCTCCCGGGTGCGCTCCCGGCGGGCCCGCTCCTCGGGCGGCAGCTCCGCGTCCGGGTCCCCGAGAGTCCGGGGGTCGGCCACCAGCCGCTCCGCGCCGGTCCCGACATCCAGCGACCATAGGCAGGTCACCGGGTCGGTTCCGCCCTGGCTGCGCAGGAACAGCACCCGGCGGCCGTCCGCCGAGACGGTGAAGCCGCGCGGGGCACCCAGGGTGAACCGCCGGGTGCGGGCCTGTCGACGTGGAAAACTCTCGGTCACGTTTCGTCATCCTGCCGCGGGTGGCCACCGCGCCGCCGGGTCAGGTACCCCACTTCGAACCCCGCTGCGCGGTGGCACGACGGCGGGCGGTCCTAGCATTGCGGCATGCCGATCACCCGGCGCACACCACGATGACCGGATCCCGTGGTCAGGCGCGCGACCGGCTGCTCAGCGCGGCGATGACCTACATCGGCACCCGGGGCATCAGCGACCTCAGCCTGCGCCAGCTCGCCGAGGCCCTGGGCACCAGTCACCGCATGCTGATCTACCATTTCGGCTCCAAGGAGGGCCTGCTCACCGAGGTGGTCCGGGCGGTGGAAGGCCGGCAGCGGGAGCTGTGGGCCGAGCTGGTCGCCGACCCCGCGGTGCCGCCCGAGGAACGGCCCAGGCGGCTCTGGCAGCGGGTGTCGGACCCGTCGATGGAGCCGTTCGTGCGGCTGTTCTTCGAGATCTACGGGCAGGCGCTGCAGGGCCGCGAGCCGGCCACGGCGCTGCTGGACGAGGACATCGAGTCCTGGCTGCGGCCCATCGTGCGCAGCTTGGTCGACGCGGGAATGCCGCCGGAGAGGGCCGAGCCGATGGCCCGGCTCGGCCTGGCGGTGACCCGAGGCCTGCTGCTGGACCAGTTGGCCACCGGCCAGCATGAGGCGGTCGCCGACTGTTTCGAGCTGTTCCTTTCCTTTTTCGAAAAGAGGCCGTGAGTGGTATCGATCGCCAGAGCGACCAATACCACTCACGGGTTCTGACCTGCGGAAACGAGATCGGCGAGGCTGCGCTGCAGCAGAACGGTGTCCAGCCAGCGGCCGTGTTTGAAACCGACGGCGGTGAGCCGCCCGGCCTGGACGAACCGGTGCCGGATGTGCAGCTCCACCGAGCCCGGTTCGCCGGTGTCCGCGATCACCGCGATCACCTCCCGGACGCCGGCTGCCGCGCATCCGTCCAGCAACGCGGCCATCAACCGGCCGCCGACACCGCGCCGGGCCGCCCAGGGCGCTACGTAGATCGAGTCCTCCACGGTGCGCCGGTAGGCCGGCCTCGGCTTCCACGGCGAGCAATACGCATACCCGGCCAACCCGCCACCGAGCCCGGTCGCGGCGCCCGGCGGCTCGGCGTCGCCGGGCGGCTCAGCGTCGCCGGGCAGCTCAGCGTCGCCGGGCAGCTCAGCGACCAGGAACGGCAGGCCTGCATCGGCTACCTGGTCGAACCGGGCCCGCCAGGCCGAGCCGTCCGGCGCCTCGAGCTCGAAGGTGGCCACGGTGTGCGCCACGTAGTGCGCGTAGATCTCCGCGATCGCGTCGATGTCGTCGGGAACAGCGGGACGAACCGTCGGGGCCATGGCCCCCATCATGTGGATCCCGGTCCCTCGAGCAATTCGTGACGAGCCGGCACGGCGGCCGGTCCGAGGCGGGGAGCCGGCACACCCAGCCGGTCAGCGACCGCCGCGGAGCGCTTCGCGAACGGCGGTGAGCACCTTCTGGCCGCCGTCGCCACGGCGGAGCAGGTCGTAGCCGGCCCGGATGGTGCGCGACGGAATCAGCTCCACGGCGGGAGGGTAGGTCCACACCTCGCCGCCGAACTTGGTCTTGAACAGGTCCGGGCCGGCCAGAGAGGCCTGGTCGACCGGCCCTGGAGCGCGCAGCGACCGCACCGACTCCGCGCGCAGCCCGCCGAAGTCGTAGGCGCGGTAGCCGTTGGCCTTGCCCCAGGAGATCGCCTCCCAGATCATCGCGCTGGCCACATTCAACTTGCTGGCCTCCTGCGAAGCCCGGTCCATCCCGGTGATCCGGCTCTTGAGCACCCCGCCGGACCCGGTCAGCAGCTCGGCCGCCACCGGCGTGCCGGACAGCTCGCCGAGCAGCAGCACGACGTGCCCACCGGCGTTCAGCTCGTGGTAGGTGGCCTCGAGATAGCTCTCCGGAAACGGGGTGAAGCCCTGGTAGCTCGCGGTGGCCGCGGCCAGCCGGGCCAGGATCGGGATGTCCCGCTCGTCGCCGACCCGGACCTTCACCCCGCGCTGCGGCCACTGCCGGGTCCAGGTGCGCAGCCGGCGGGTCAGGTTCGACCGCAGCGCATCCTCGGACTGGGTCAGGTCCACCCGCATGGTGGCCGCCGGGGCGATGCCCGCCGTGGAGAACCGGAACCCGCGCTGCAACAGCTCGATGGTGATGTCCTCGCCACCGTCCGGCGGCTGCACGAACAGCGCCGCGTGCGAGCCGGCCAGCGTGCTCAGCGTGTCCACCAACTGCCCGCGCACGGCCGCCCGGACGCTCACCAGGTCCCCGGCGATCGTCGGGCCGTAGGGCAGGTAGCCCACCCGGCCAAGGCCCCGGACCCTGCGCCGCAGCACGCTGGCCCCACCCAGCACGGTGTCCCCCGAGGTCGCCAGCAGGTAGAGCGGCTCGTAGTCGGCCAGCCGCCGAATCGTGGCCCACGCGGAGAGCTGCGCGACATCGCTGTTCGGCGTCCGCGAGATCAGCTGGTCCCATGCGGCGAGCCGCTCGTGACCAGGATCGGGGCTGACCGACACGGTCATCCGATCCAGCAGCTGCTTCTCCCGCGCCCGCTCGACCGCGGTCACACCGAGGCGGTCTTTCGCAATGCCAGCCTCCTTAGGCAGCCCGTCGAACTCGGCGGGCTGCGATGCGGAGTGGACCTGCATGGTAGAGAGCATCCTTAGCTACAACGAGTGAAACATGCCCGAGGTGCGTCCGCCAGAGGCTAGGCGACCCACATAAGTACACAATAAAGAAATCTTGGTCCCAACGTGGTGCACGGCACCTCATCGGGCTTCTGAGCAGGGCAAAGACCGCTCCATTCAGCTATTTTCCGATCACCGGAGCCCGGTCGGCGAGCGTCTCAGGTCCTCAGGACACACAGCTTGACCGGTCTCGGGCCACGTCGCCCCGGCGCGCCGATCCGCCGATCTCGCCAGCGGACCGGGTAACGTGCGTCGGCTCTGACCAGGACCGCATCCCCCCACCCGGGGGTCCGGCCCGCCACGCTGCGCGTCACACAGCGAGGTTACCGGAGCGTCAGATGGTGCTGACGTGACCGGGCGGGATTCATCAGGATCAGCCCGGCGCCGCTCCGGACGAGCGTGGCTGGTGACCGTTCGCGACCGTCAGCTCAGACCGAGCGCGGCCGCCGCCGCTGGATCGGAGTCGACCAGGAACTCCCGGCAGCGGGTGGCCTCGTCGTCCTCGCCGATTGCCGCGGCGGCCCGGGACAGCGCGGCCAGCGCCCGCAGGAAGCCCTGGTTCGGCCGGTGCGCCCAGGGCACCGGGCCGAAGCCCTTCCACCCGTTGCGGCGCAGCTGGTCCAGGCCGCGGTGGTAACCGGTACGCGCGTAGGCGTACGCCGCCACCGGCTCACCGGCGCCCAGCGCGCGCTCGGCCAGCGCCGCCCAGCCCGCGCTGGACGCCGGGTGCGCCGCCGCCACCTGGGTCGGGTCGGTTCCGCCGTCCAGTGCCTCGTCCACCGCGTCGTCGGCGGGCAGCAGGGTCGGCTCGGGGCCGAGCAGGTTGCCGTGCAAGCTCATCCATCCCTCCGGTGCCGTGCGCGGCGGCGGGGCCGCCGCCGCGCACGGTTGTCAGCGCAGTTTGCGGCCGGCCGAGTTCAGTTCTTGGCAAGCCAGCACGATCCGGTCGGCCATCGCCACCTCGGCGGCCTTCAGGTACGAGCGCGGGTCGTAGACCTTCTTGTTTCCGACCTCGCCGTCGACCTTGAGCACGCCGTCGTAGTTGGTGAACATGTGCCCGGCGATCGGCCTGGTGAACGCGTACTGGGTGTCGGTGTCGATGTTCATCTTGACCACGCCGTAGCCGACCGCCTCGGCGATCTCCTCCGGCAGCGAGCCCGACCCGCCGTGGAAGACCAGGTCGAGCGGCTTGGAGCCGGCCGGCAGGCCGAGCTTGGCGGTGGCCACCTCCTGCCCCTGCTTGAGGATCTCCGGCCGCAGCTTGACATTGCCCGGCTTGTACACGCCGTGCACATTGCCGAACGTGGCGGCCAGCAGGTAGCGGCCCTTCTCGCCGCTGCCCAGAGCGTCCACGGTCAGCTCGTAGTCGCTCGGCGTGGTGTACAGCTTCTCGTTGATCTCGTTGGCGACACCGTCCTCCTCGCCGCCGACCACGCCGATCTCCACCTCAAGAATGATCTTGGCCTTGCTCGCGGCGGCCAACAGCTCCTCGGCGATGGCCAGGTTCTCGTGCAGCTCGACCGCCGAACCGTCCCACATGTGCGACTGGAACAGCGGGTTCTCGCCGCGCGCCACCCGCTCGGTACTCACCGCCAGCAGCGGCCGGACCAGCCCGTCCAGCTTGTCCTTCGGACAGTGGTCGGTGTGCAGCGCCACCTGGATCGGGTACTTGGCGGCCACCACGTGCGCGAACTCGGCCAACGCGATCGCGCCGGTGGCCATCTCCTTCACCCGGGTTCCGGAAAGGAACTCCGTACCGCCGGTGGACATCTGGATGATGCCGTCGCTCTCCGCATCGGCGAACCCGCGCAGCGCCGCGTTCAGCGTCTCCGAAGATGTCACATTGATCGCCGGGAAGGCGTACTCACCAGCCTTGGCGGCGTCCAGCATCTGGTTGTAGACCTCAGGGGTCGCGATCGGCATGGCGTAGCCTGTCCTCCTCGAAAACCTGGTCGTCGCCCAGTATTCCGTAAGTGCGCGCACCGGCAACGGCACGCTGCCGGAGACGGCTCGCTACCCTCGACCGGTGAGCTCGGAACCAATCGGGGAATCCCTCCCGGAATCCGTCGAAGGCCCCTTGGCGGGCCTGGTCGAGCGCACCCTGTCCCGGCTGCGCCGGATCGACCGCCACGACAGCGTGGCCGCCGAGGAGCCGCCCGCCGGGGACAGCCCCAAGACGCTGGCCGACCTGTACACCGAACACCGGATGCGGCTGGTCCGGCTCGCCGTCCTGCTGGTCGACGAACCGGGCACCGCCGAGGACGTCGTGCAGGAGGCGTTCACCGGGCTGCATCGGCACTGGTCGGAGTTGCGCGACGAGCGCGCCGCGCTGGGCTACCTGCGCACCGCCGTGGTGAACGGGTCCCGCTCGGTGCTGCGCCGCCGCCGCACCGCCCGGGAGTACGTGCCGCCACACCAGGCCAACGCCCGGTCCGCGGAGTCGTTGGCCATGCTGTCCGCCGAACACCAGGCGGTGGTGCAGGCGCTCGGTTCGCTGCCCGCCCGGCAGCGTGAGGTGCTGGTGCTGCGCTACTACGGCGGGCTGTCCGAGGCCGAGATCGCCGAGTCCACCGGGATCAGCAAGGGCGCGGTGAAGTCCACCGCGAGCCGCGCGCTGGCTTCGGTGGCGAAGGTGATGGCCGGCCGGCCGGGCCCCGGCTGAGCGACGGCGCAGCGATCGGACGAGGTGGAGATGAATCCGGAGCGGATGGTGTCGGACGCGCTGCGCGCCCAGGCGGCGCAGGGTCGAGCGGCGCCGACCGGTACCCGCCGGCCGCAACCGCCGCCCCGGCCCTTCCCGATCGGGTGGGTGCTGACGATCGCCCTGCTGGTGGGAGCACTGGTCGGGGTGTCGCTGGCGCTGGTCTCGATCTTCCTGCCGGGCGCGCTGCCGTCCGTGGGCGCAGGCTGAGGCCCGACCGACCGTCCTGGCGGGCGGCCCGGTGGGTGGGCCGGTGGGCGGCCGACAGGGAGAGTGCGCCGCGGCCACATCCGCGCGGCCGGTACCGTGGATGACCGTGAGCGATCTCGTCTCGACCCTCGCCGCCGGCCCGGTTCTGGCCCTCGGCCCGCAATGGCTCGACCCGAGCTACCTCATCTCCGCGATGGGCCCGTTCGTCCTGGTCGGCCTCTGCCTCATCATCTTCGCCGAGTG
>Ga0137415_10003876_pt1 | contig 14839 bp, 15 predicted proteins | sample CZODoug3_1_1_16f_FD_183082 | JGI IMG/M metagenome (GOLD analysis project Ga0137415, IMG submission 183082) | Vadose zone soil fungal communities from Angelo Coast Range Reserve, California, USA - CZODoug3_1_1_16fungal (Hybrid Assembly) | ecosystem: Environmental > Terrestrial > Soil > Vadose... | reverse complement strand
GGCCCGCGTGGCGCCCGGCGTTTGCGCGATCTCTTGTCGACTCACCATCTCCGTGGGCGTAACGGATTCCGTTTGCGCCGGCTGCGATTCCGCCGACACCGTTACCGACTGCGCCTGCGTAGGCAGCCGCAACTCGAAATGCAAAATAGGCGCCGTGCCCGATAACACCGTGACGACTTGCTCTTGCATCGCAAATCCCGGCTGCGTCACGTTCGCGCCATATTCGCCCACCGGCACAGCATCGAAGTGAAATTGTCCTTCCGCATCGGTCCGCACGGTCTGCGTGTAATCCGATGTTTTCGCCTTCAACGTGACCGTGGCATCGGCCACCGGCCGGTGCTGTGGATCATGCACAATCCCGCGCACAGTCCCAAAAATTGTCGCCAGCGCAGGCACACTCAGAAAAAGCAAAGCAGCCAGCAACTTCAAAACGCCTCGCATAAATGTTCTCCAAAGCAGCAAAGCGCGACGCAAAGTCGCGGCAAGAGCCGATCAGATAGGTGGGAAAAAGTGGCTCTTAGTAAGTGCGAAGCAAGCGAGGCGGGGGAGACAGGGGCTCGGCCGATTGCGGAATCGCCACAACCTGTAAGTTTCCAACCGCAGAAACGACCGAAGCCGGCGCGATAACAGATGCCATGTGCGGCAGCACAAACGCCACCGCCGTGACCAGCGGCTTCTCTGAACTCGGGCAGCAGGACATCGAACAATTCATCATTTCGCCCGCGTCGTGCTCGCAATCCATGTGCGAATGCTGCGGCGCAGGCGCATTCTGTCGATGATGATGCGCCGCGATCGGGCAATAATCCCCAGTGCAGCAAGCCATCGCGTGCGCCGACCACGTGGCCGCCGCAAGCGGCGCGTACAAGAACACAGCCGCAAGCAGGCACACCCAAGCCCCGACAATCCTTCCGCGATCTGTGCGCAATCCGTCCACGTTCCTATTCTCTAAGACGTAGAATAAGCCAAAACCGCGCTCCCTGCCCATCCAATAAATCCAGCCTTTACGCAACCAAGCCGCACTCCGACCACGCCCCGCCTTGACTTCCCGCCACCCCGCATCGCAGACTTTCGTCATGGCTCACACTTATTTGCTCTTTGATTTCGGGTCGGACGAGGAAAAAGTTCAGCAGGCCCGCCACAAACTCGAAAGTTGGAAGCAGGCCTTCCGCCTGGACAAAAAGCTCCAGTACAAGCTCGAACGCGAGCAAGCGCCTTCGGCGGAGCCAGCAGCAAAGGCGGAACCATCAGCGAAGTCCGAGCCCGAGCCGGCGAAATCGGAAAAATCCAAACCCACCAAGGGCAAATCAAAGCCCAAAGCTAAGTCCGGCAACGAGCCCGGCGAAACCGAAAACCACGGCCCCGTAAAACTGCTCGTCCGCCTCTATTTCTCCGGCCACGAGAAACTCTCCGAGCAGCGCTGGCTCGACCGCATCCCCGCCGAAGAGCCATTCAAGAGCGCCTCGCCCAAAATGGTGCGCGAAACCGAACCCGCTTTCGCCGACACGCTCAAACAATTCGACACGTTAGAGTGAGCCAAATTGGCACCACACTCCCCGACAATCCGCCCGTGAATCCAGCGAAATCCCGAGGCCCTTTCCGGCATCTCGAGCATCTTTTCGATATAATAAGAGTTCCACGGCGAGCATCTCCACTCCATTGTGAGGGCCACTGAATGGCGGTACAAACGCGCACAAAGATAGCCAAGCTCGACGCCGATAAGTTTCACGGCCTCGACCGCGAAGCGCTCATCCGCATCTATCGCACGATGTTTCTCTCCCGCCGCCTCGACGACCGCGAAATTCAGCTCAAGCGCCAAAACAAAATATATTTCCAGATCTCCAGCGCCGGCCATGAAGCCGTCACCGCCGCCATTGGCCTTCTTCTGCGCCCCGGTGTCGACTGGCTCTATCCCTACTATCGCGACCGCGCGCTCTGCTTGATGCTCGGCGTTACGCCGCTCGAGACTCTGCTGCAAGCCGTGGGCGCAAAGGACGACCCCGCCTCCGGTGGACGCCAGATGCCTTCGCACTGGGGCCATCCCAAGTGGAACATCGTCTCGAAATCTTCCTGCACCGGCACGCAATTCGTACAAGCCGTTGGCGCTGCCGAAGCCGCTCTCTATTACCAGGATCGCCCCAAAGCGCTCGCGCACGCCAAGAAAGCGCCCCTCGGTCAGTACGTTCACCATGACGGCGATGAAATCGTCTACGTCTCCGCCGGCGACGGCGCCACTAGCGAAGGCGAGTTCTGGGAATCGCTCAACGCCGCCTGCGCCAAAAAATTGCCGCTCCTCTATCTCATCGAAGACAACGGTTACGCCATTTCGGTCCCCGTCGAAGTCCAGACCGCCGGCGGCAACATCTCGAAGTTAGTCCGCGATTTTCCCGGCCTCCATGTCGCTGAGTTCGACGGCACCGACCCGCTCGAAAGCTACGCCGCAGCCAAAGAAGCCGTCGACTACGTTCGCCAGCGCCGCGGCCCCGCACTGCTTCACGCGCACGTCATTCGCCCCTATTCGCATTCGCTTTCCGACGACGAAAAGCTCTACAAAACCGCCGAGGAGCGCGAAGAAGAAGCGCGTCGCGACCCGCTTTCCAAATTTTCTTTGTTCCTCGTGCGCGAAGGCCTGCTCGACCAAAAGCAAATCGAAGCTCTCGAAGCCGAGGTCGATCGCGAAGTCCGCGAAGCCGGCGACCAAGCTCTCGAGGCCGAACCTCCCTCGGTCGACTCGATTCTCGTCAATGTCTACTCGCCCGACGTCGATCCCACATCACCAACTTTCGCCGCCCAGCCGCAATTTCACGGTGCGCCCAAAACCATGGTCGAGATGGTCGCCGCTACGCTCTCCGACGAAATGGCGCGCGACGAGCGCATCACCGTCTTCGGTGAAGACGTAGCCGACGCCAGCCGCGGCGAAAATCTGAAGCACGTAAAAGGGAAGGGCGGCGTTTTCAAGGCCACCTCCGGCCTGCAGAGAAAGTACGGCCACGATCGCGTTTTCAATACGCCCTTGGCCGAAGCCAGCATCGTCGGCCGCGCCATCGGCATGGCTACGCGCGGGCTGAAGCCCGTCGCCGAAATCCAATTCTTCGACTACATCTGGCCGGCAATGATGCAGATTCGCGACGAACTCTGCGTCCTGCGCTGGCGCTCCAACGGCAATTTCAAATGTCCTGCCGTGCTCCGCGTGGCCATCGGCGGCTACCTCACGGGCGGCGGCATTTATCACAGCCAGAGCGGTGAATCCATTTTCACGCATTGCCCCGGCCTGCGCGTCGTGATGCCGAGCACCGCGCTCGATGTCGCCGGCCTTCTGCGCACCGCGGTCCGCTCCGACGATCCGGTGATGTTCCTCGAGCACAAACACCTCTATCGCCAGCCGTACAATCGCTCCGAATATCCCGGTCCCGATTACACCGTTCCGTTCGGCAAAGCGCGCCTGGTCAAAGAAGGCAGCGAAGTCAGCATCGTTACCTTCGGCGCCATCGTGCATCGCGCGGAAGTTGCAGCCGCGCAGCTCGAGCGCGAAGGAATCTCCGTCGAAATCATCGATCTGCGCTCGCTCTCTCCCTATGATTGGGACGCCATCGCCGCCACTGTGCGCAAGAATCACCGAGTAATCGTCGCCTATGAAGACATGCTGAGCTGGGGCTTCGGTGCGGAAATCGCCGCGCGCATCGCCGACGAGCTTTTCGACGAACTCGACGCCCCGGTCAAGCGCGTAGCCGCCATGGACACTTTCTGCGCCTACCATCCGAAGTTAGAAGACGTAATCCTTCCCCAAACCGAGCACATCACTGCAGCAGTCAAGCAGCTCCTCGAATACTAAATGTGCGAAGACCTGTAGCGCAGGGCGGAGTCCGCGCAGCCCTGCGGCTTTTCGTAATCACTAGCAAACCGTACTCCGTATCCTGAATTCTTATATCCGGAAACTTTATTTGCCATCAATTCGTATCAATCAGTAGAATGAGGCCTGTGGAGGTGACTCATGGTCTGCACGAACTGCCAGAAGCAAATCGCCGAAGGCTCCAATTTCTGCTATAACTGCGGCGCCAAGCAGCCTGTCACTGGCAATGCCGCGGCCTACGCGCCCGACAACGCCCCCAAAAAACGCCTGGTGCGTTCCACAAACGACAAAAAGATCGCTGGCGTAGCCGCCGGCCTGGCCGACTACTTCGACCTGGATCCCACCATTATTCGTTTAGTGTGGCTATTAGCGGTACTTTTCGCCGGAACCGGTCTGATCGCCTACGTTATCCTCTGGATCGCTCTGCCCCCAGGCCCAACCGGTGTTGAGCGATCTTCCTCTGTTCCGTCAGCGCCCGTAACGTCGTAGCTTGGGTGCGGCGGTCTTAGCCGGCACAATCCGGGCGATCTATTTCTTCGGCGGTCGTGGCGCTCGAGCCCTTCCGCCGCCCTCGAACAACGGCTGATCCAGCGCAATCATTCCCGCGCCGATCGTGGCCAGCGCAAAACACGCGGCAGCCAGCGTCAACGGAAATTGATAATCGTTCACCGCCATATAGCCATGCCCGCCGTGTACCTTCCAGATCGCCACGCACATCTCGATCGCCAGCAGCAGCGCCGCGGCCCGCGTAAATAGTCCGATCAACAGCAAGCCGCCCCCAAACGTCTCGATCACGCCGGCGATATAGACAAAATATCCGGGCAAGCCGTGCTCCACAAAAAATCCCTGCATCTGCCCCGCGCCGCGCAAATGCGCCAGCTTAGGGTATCCATGCGAGATAAAAATAATCCCCAGTGCAATCCGAAGCACCAAAAGTCCCACAGATCGAAGCGAATCCAAAAATTTCACTCGTATCTCCTAACGTTTGCTGAGTCTGGTCGCCTAACTCTGCCTCCGAGCGCCGTAGGTGCGTCACAGGTTGGCCCACCGCATGAGCGGTGGGTAACAGTTAACGCAAGAATCCGGAGCGCCGTAGGTGCGTCACATTTTTTGCTGCTCATTTGTTACTCGTCCGGCTGAATTTTTCGCATTGTAACAGAAACTCTTCTCACGCTTCCTCCAGCCCGGCTATAGAATCGGTTACAATTAGCCGTCGCCCGGAAAAAATAAAACGCATGAACGCTCGATTACTCTCAGTGTCATTCAACCGCCCCGAGGCTCGCCCATGAAGCGCAAGCTTCTGGTCGCCGTGCCCCTCCTCTGCCTGGTCGGAATCGCCGCCTGGTTCTTTCGCCCCAAGCACGAATACCTCGGCGACGCTTACATCAGCGAGCGCAGCGTCACGCTCTGGAGCAGCGTCGCGCAAGTCCGCGAGCCCATCGACACGCTCCATTACGGCGACCGCGTCGACGTCATGTCGCGCCGCAACGATAGCGTCAAGGTCCGTACGGTCAGCGGCGTGGTCGGCTGGGTGGACAGCAGGCTTCTCCTCGAGCCCGCCCTCTGGCAGCGCAGCGTCAAGCTCCTCAACTCCGCCAAACCCATGCCCGTGCAGGCCCGCGGCCGCACCAAGGTGCAGACCAATCTCCGCGTGGAGCCCGGACGCACAGCGCCGCGCTTGTACCAGTTCGGCCGTGGCGTTCCCATAGAAGTCGTCGCGCGCGCTGTCGCCGATTGGGTGCAAGGCGATGAGCACGAGAATGCTCGTGAGAATGACGCGCAGGAAAAGAAAAAAGAAGATTGGTTCCTCGTTCGTGGCCTGGCTACTCGCCCGCCCGGCGAAGTCTCCGCGCGCACCTCCGAATCCAATACCACTACGCAGCCCGGCGATCAGACCATTCCGATCGCCGGCTGGGTTGTGGCCCGCTTCGTCGAGCTGGACTTGCCCGACCCGGTCCGCGAAGGTATGGCCTCCGCCAATGTGCGCCCGATAGCCTGGTTCGAGCTGAACCGCGTGGCCAGTCCCTCCGGAGATAGGCCGCAATATCTAGTCGCAGGAACGCGCAGCTCCGAAGGGCAAGCTTGCGATTTCACCACACTCCGCGTTTACACCTGGAACCCGAAGCGCACCCGCTACGAAACCGCCTTCATCGAAAACAATTTGTGCGGCCAAATGCCCATCCGCCTTGAAAAAGGACCAAAAGGCGAGCCCGAATTCCGCTTCCGCCAAATCGAAGGCGCGAGAGAAGAGCGCGTCTATCGCTTGACGCAAACCGTCGTACGCCGCATCCGCGAACCAGGTGACGTCCCCCGAAAATCCGCAAAGGCCGTAAAGCGCTAGTGAACGCCGCGACTGATCCTTTGTCGAGTGACCACCGAACTCGTCGACACCGTCGCGCCTTGGAGTGCGGCGGTCTTGCCGCCGCTTTCACAACCTCAGCCTCGGCAACTTACTTTAGCCGCCAACAAGGCTTCTGCCTGTTTCTTTTCTTGATTTCCTTATCAACGATGGTCGCCTGCTCCCGCCCCGCCCAAACCGTCGCCGCTCAGCAGCCGCCTCCACCACCCTTCGAGTATGTCGACACTTGGGGCTCGCACGGCGACGGCCCCGGCCAATTCGACAAACCCATAGCAATGGCCAGCGACGGCGAATCCATCCTTTACATCGCCGATGCGGCCACCGGTTTCATCCATAAATTCTCGCCCAGTGGCGAGCCTCGGCTCTCGTTTCAAGACGATCGCACGAACATGCATCCGGTGGACCTGGCCGTCGACGCTGGAGCCGCCATCTACGTAGCCGACCGCCGCCGCGGCACCGTGGCCATTTTCTTTTCCGATGGAATGCGCCACCGCGAATTGCGCACCGCCGCGCCCGCTGCCATCCGCGAATCCATGCACATCGCCGTCGATGCCTACGGCACCATCTACGTCACCGCCAAGAATCCTTACGGCGTTCACAAATTCAGCCCCGCGCTTCGTCCAGCCGGATCATGGGCAAGCGGCGCGGTGAAAGAAGCCGCTATCGATAATCCATCGTCTATAGCTGTTGGCCCCGACGGTTTGGTCTATCTCAGCGAATCCGCGCAACCGCAAGTCAAGGTCTACGACGCCACGGGAACGTTCCAGCACACTCTCTCCGTGCCCGCTGATGCCGCTGATGCGCAGCTAACTGGCGTTGCGGTGAACCGCAAGTTCGTATTCGCAGTCAGCGCAACGCATCCCTCCGTCTACGTCTGGTCGCTCGACGGTGCGTACCGGCTCACCCAGGATCTGTCCGCTTGGGTTCCCGGCACAGGCTCCGTCATCGTACGCAAGATCGTCGTCACCCCCGCCGGTGATTTGTTGCTCCTCGACACCACAGCCGCCCGCGTCTTCCGATTTCGCCTGCACCTCCGGTAGCACGTTGTAGGGGTGCGCTTTAGCGCATCCCAGCGAACGAGTCCGCGAGTGAGCATTTCGTGTAGCGCAGGGCGGAGCCTGCCTGCGCAGGCAGGTCCGCGCAGCCCTGCGGCTTTCCCCGCATCTTGGCTTGCCTTCATGTGCCCGAGGCCGACCTATTTCCCATCTCCCTGCTAGAATCCCCATACTCACGGAGACGCGCCCAATGACGCTGCACATCAGTGAAGCCGAGGTTCAGCAGGTTCTAACGATGCCGATGGCCCTCGAAGCCGTCGAAGAAATCTCCCGGAAGCAATCCACCGGCGAAGTCGTCAATCATCCCCGCCGCCGCTTCGAGCTTCCTTCCGGAGGATTTTTCCACTATATGGCTGCCGCGGATTTCGCCGCCGGCTTTCTGGCCATGAAGCAGTACACGTTCATGCGTGGCAAAATGCGCTTCCTGGTTCCCCTATACGAAATTGCGAGTGGCGATCTGGTTGCCATCATCGAAGCCGACTACATGGGACAATTGCGCACCGGTGCCGCTTCCGGCGTAGCAACAAAATATCTGGCGCGCCGCGATGCATCCGTTTCCGCCATCATCGGAACAGGCGGGCAAGCCAGAACGCAACTCGAAGCAATCGCCGCCGTGCGCAAACTCTCCTCCGCTCGTGTATATGGTCGCAACCCCGACCGTCGCAAGCGATTCGCGGAAGAAATGTGCAAGCGAATTGGCGTTCCGGTGGAACCCGCCCAGTCTTCCTCAGAGGCGGCGCGTGGCGCTCATATCATCTGTACTGCGACCACGGCCTCGCAACCCGTGCTCCACGGTGCGGATCTTTCCTCAGGAATTCACATCAACGCCATCGGGGCGAATCATGCACACAAGCGCGAACTCGACGACGAAGCTGTCGCGGCCGCCGACGTAATCGTCGTCGATTCCATCGAGCAGTCCCGCCAGGAAGCCGGCGACCTGATCATTGCGTTTAAAGGAGACGAAATCTGCTGGACCGGTGTAAAGAAATTATCCGAAGTGGTAGCGGGAAAAGTCAGCGGCCGAAGCAGCGACACCGAAGTCACGCTCTTCAAGTCAAACGGAATCGCCGCCTGGGATCTAGCCGTCGCAATGCGGGTCTATGCTCTAGCGCGCGAAAAAGGCCTCGGCCGTCCGCTACCATTCTGGTCGAATAACTGCGGCGCGACCGGGGAGTTGTAGGGGCGCGCTTTAGTTTATCCTGAGCCTCGAAGGGCGCGTCCGTTGTAGCAGCCGGGCTTCAGCCCGGCTACGCGAGCGCTCCTGGATGCTTGGTGCTGAAACCACAGAGGTGGCTGTCAGTTCTGGTCTTTGCAAATCTTCCGCCGCAGCGTCTGATGCAACCGTGCCTGCACTTCCACCGGGTAATCCACCAGATCCGAATCGTAGTACAAGTTGACGGTGAGCTTCGTCTGTTGCACTAAAACAGTGCAATCCCGGCACGTCTTCAGGTGCAGCTCGATCTCCTCAATGATCGTGGCTTCCAGATCGCCATCGATATAGCTCGAAACCCGCCGAATTACGCCCGCGCAGTTCAATGCTTTCCATCCTGCCGAAAATGACGATCCAATTTTTGCCGCAGCTTCAGACGCCCTCGCAGCAGCCGCGACTTCACTGCTGCCTCGGAAATTCCCACCGTCTCCGCTGTTTCCTCGGTGGAAAGTCCTTCCACGTCGCGCAGCAAAAAAACAACCCGGAAATCCGGCGGAAGCTCTTCAATCACGCCGCGCAGGATATCGCGCATCTCCGTCTGCGCAAAGCGCTGCTCCGGGCTCGGTCCCCAGTCCTCGATTTGCTGCGGAACAAAATCATCTTCGCTCTCGATCGGTTCGTCCAGCGAAAATTGATTGGGCCGCCGCTTGCGCAAGCGCATCAGCGCTTCGTTAGCAGCGATTCGCACCAACCACGTGTAAAAGCGCGACTCCTCATGAAAGCGATCCAGGTGCGAATACGCCTTCATAAACGCGTCTTGCATCGCGTCTTCTGCGTCTTCGTGGTTGCGCGTGATGTTCATGGTCAGGCGGAAGATTTTTCGCTCGTAACGGTTCACAAGCTCTTCAAACGCGGCGGTATCCCCCGCTTTCGCGGCGGTGACAAGCAGGTGCTCGTCTTCGCGGACTACATTGGAAGGAAGGCGATGTGGATTCGAAGAGCTCAAGGTAGGCGCTTTCGCAAGGCTTGCGAGTAACCCCGGTTGGATGCTGTGCACAATTAAAGTAGCACAATACACTGCCATACCTCGAAACTCCCATACTTGGATGACCTGACCCCCGCCCGCGATTCAGGTTCTTCTCCGGATAGCGAACCGTTATTCCACCCTCGAACCCGCCTGAACTCGATTCGAACTACCCTGGTTTGCGGCCTTGGGGGAAGTTACAATTTGCGCAGCATCCTCCAACCATCTGCGCCACGCAAGCCGCGGAACGGGTAAGCTAAGGGAAATGCGCACCCTGCCTGATCACCTTCGAAAAGGGATGAAGCTGGTCATCATCGGCTGTCATCCGACGGAATCTTCCGTGCGCGTCGGGCATTACTATGCCGGGCGCGATAACGAATTTTGGCCGATCATTTTCGAAAGCGGCGTGGTGCCCGAACCGTTTGACTATCGCGACGATAAGCGCGTAATTGAGTTTGGCATTGGGCTGACCGATCTGGTGAAGCGTCCGTCGAAAACGGCGACGGAACTTGCGCGCGAAGATTTCGCCGAAGGGCGCATCGTGCTCTCGCAAAAGCTGGAAGAGTTTGCGCCGCGCGTGGTAGCGTTTAATGGAAAGATGACGTACGAATTGTTCGCGCAAAGAAAATGCAAGTATGGATTGCAGAAAGAATCGCTGTACGGCGCGCGCGTCTACGTCCTGCCGGCAACGCCCGGTCCGCAGATGAAAACCAAGAATGAAAAGCTCCAGCACTTCCGAAAACTCGCGCAACTCGTGAAGCGCGTGGAGAACGAGCGCGCGACCAGCGCGCACGTGATGGAGCCGGTGTGAGCACCTCGGCGCAAGCAGGGCAAGAAAATCGCGCCGTTCTGGAAAAGCGCGAAGGCCGCGTCGCCACTTTAATTTTGAACCGGCCCGAGCGCATGAACGCGCTCAATGCGGATTTGGTTTTGGCGTTGAACGATGCACTGATTCGGGTGGAGGCCGATCCGGAAATCAATGTGGTGGTGCTGGCGGGTGCGGGGCGCGCGTTTTGCGCCGGGGGCGATTTGGGCGTGATCGGCAAAGGGCGCCAGGAAAACAATGTCGCCGAGCTGCAGCCGATTCTGCGCTCGGGAATGCAAGCGGTGCTGAAGATTCGCACGATGCGGCAGCCGGTGATTGCCGCGGTGCATGGCGCGGCAGCGGGCGCGGGAATGAACATTGCGCTGGCTGCGGATATTTGCGTTGCTTCGGACGACGCGATGTTTGGGCAGAATTTTGCCAAGGTGGGATTGTTTCCGGATTATGGCGGGACATTTTTTCTGCCGCAGTTGGTGGGCCCGGCGAAAGCGGCGGAACTGTTTTACACCGGCGAGATGATTAATGCGGCGGAGGCGCTGCGGATCGGGATCGTGAATCGTGTGGTGCCGCTGGCGCAGCTTGAAACGGAAGCGCACGCGCTGGCGCACAAAATCGCGAACGGACCGGCGATTGCGATTCGCGCCATCAAGGAAGTTTTGTTCAGCCGCGACAAAGACAAACTTACCGAGCTTTTGGATTTGGAAGTCGAGCAGCAGATGAAGTGTTTTTATTCCGAGGATTGCAGCGAAGGCATTCGCGCGTTTTTCGAGAAGCGCGCGCCAAAATTCCGCGGTAAGTAGCGCTTCACATCACCCCTCAGCAGTTTCCAGCCGTTGCAATTCCAGCCATTACGCATTCCAGCCTATAATTGAGGTGAGGGATTTCTTATGAGTGATCTGGAGATTAGTCCGGCGGAGGCGAAGCAACGGCTGGAGCAAGGCGAGGGGGTTCTGCTTGTGGACGTCCGCGAGCCGTGGGAATTTGAGCTTTGCCGGATCAACGGCGCGAAATTGATTCCGATGGGTACGGTTCCCGCGAATTTGCAGGCGCTGGATACGGATGACGAAGTGATTTGCTACTGTCATCATGGCATGCGCAGCTTGGACGTGGCGGTTTGGCTCCGCGGCCAAGGCGTCGAGCGCGCGAAATCGCTGGCCGGCGGCATCGATCGCTGGTCCGCGGAAATTGATCCTAGCGTCCCACGATATTAATTTGTCTCATCGCGGCTGATGCTCTGGGGACCGGCCTTGCGCCGCTTGGCGTGAACTAGATCGTTGTCCTGGACTAATGGCTACTGAGATCCAAACGATTGCTGTTATTGGCGCTGGCCAGGATGGCCGCGAAATCGCATGCGCTGCACTTCGTGCAAGGTACCGGACCGTCCTCGAAGATGTCTCCGATTCCAGACAGGACCAGGCGGTCCGCTGGATTGCGAGTGTTGACGCCGAAGCGTCGTCGCGCCTTGTGCTCTCGCGCACGGTCGAAGACGCGGTTCGCGAAGCGGATCTCATCATCGAAGCTGTGGCGGAAGAGATGGAGATCAAGATTGAGATGTTCACGATCTTTGATAAATTCGCCAAGCCGAATGCTATTTTTGCAAGCACTTCGCGGCTGGTTTCCATTGCCGATTTGGCTGCGATGACGTTTTGTCCGGAGCGGTGCATCGGTTTGCGCTTCGTGTCCTTTGCGGGGCACGTGGATGCGCTTGAGTTGGTGCGCATTCCGCAGACATCCGAAGACACTATTGCAACGTGCCGAGAGGTTTTTCGACGGATGGGCAAAGACGTTACGATTGTGCATGAAAGCGAATTGACGGAATCGCGATGAGCCAGCAGAGCGTCAAGCAAATGCCATCGAGGATTGTGATCCGGCAGGGCGACCTGACGGAGATGGAAACGGATGCGATTGTGAACGCCGCGAACAACGATCTCATTCTAGGGGCTGGTGTTGCGGGCGCGATTCGCCGCAAGGGCGGGGAAGCGATCCAGCAGGAGTGCGATGCGATCGGCAGCATTCCTATCGGGTTTGCCGCGATTACCGGGGGCGGCAATCTGAAAGCGAGGTACGTGATTCACGCGGCGAGCATGGGGCTGGGCAGCCTGACCACCGCGGAGTCGCTGCGCGGGTCCACGGCGCATGCACTGCGGCTGGCGGCAGAGCGAGGTCTGAAGACGATTGCGTTTCCGGCGGTTGGCACGGGGATCGCGGGATTTCCGATGAAGGAATGCGCGGAAATCATGCTGCACGAGGCTGCGGAGCATTTGCGGAATGGAAGCTCGCTCGAAACTATTTATTTTGTGCTGTTTGACGAAGAGGCTACGGAAATCTTCGAGCGCATTTGGAAGCGCATGCAGCCCTGACCGCACCAACCCGCGCTGTGCCAACTACCAACCCGCCCAGCGGCAGATGTCATTAAGGTCGCCGGCTTTTTCCAGAATACGAGGGTGTCCCCATAACGGCGCGTGGATACGCGTAGATGTAGGATGGCCGCAGCTGGAGGGGTCCCCTCCCCCCTTTTTTCATAAGTGTTCATTCTAAAGACAGTTAAAGTCGTTTGTTTTCACACACTTTTGCAAGTGTTGATTCTAAAGGTGCTTGCGTCGCCTTGTCCTTGACGGTAGAAATGGCTCACGTTCACAGAATGGCGCGACCAAAATTTCGTCTGGAATGCCCTCAATCTTCGCCACAAACCGCCTGGATGCGGTCTCGTAGTTTTCGGGGATGTTCAGCCGTCTCTCCCTTAGGGACCCCTTTTCTCATCCTGCACACATCTGTCTTAATGCGGCGAGGGCGGGAAACTGCCGGTCGAACCGCCTGGAGCTGCAGATTCTTGAAAGTATCGAACTGCAAGAGGGGTGTTGCCCTGCCTGGCTGGCCGGGTTGGGCAAAGGTTGCCGGGGTCTTGGGCATTTTGTGGTTTTCCTTGGGCCTGAACGGTTCGCGTCCGACGTCCGCCGAGCCGGTAACGATCATGTTTCTAGATCCGGAGTGGTCGCACGACCTATCCGAACGCAATGTGCTCCCGGACGAAAGATTGCAGGAGTTCACGCGACAGACAGGAATAAGGGTCAAACACCTGCCGGCTCCGGAGAGCGCTTTTGACCAGTTGGGCCTGACGCGGGAGCTACTCCGAGGAGGCATATCCACTCCTGATGTGTATGGGATCGATGTGATGTGGCCTGGAATCCTGAGTGAGGATTTGATCGATTTGAAGCCATATTTCACCGCGGAGCTGTCTTCGGAGAACCCAGATCTGGTGGCGAGCTACACCGTGAGGGGGAAGCTAGTCGCTGTCCCGTATCACACCAATGTAGGAGTCCTGTTTTATCGTGCCGACCTTCTTCAAGAATATGGATACCGGGCGCCGCCGAGGGGCTGGGACCAACTCGAGAGAATGGCCGCGCGGATCCAGCAGGGGCAGCGGGCCAAGGGGCAAAAGGATTTTTGGGGTTTTGTATGGCCAGGTGCGGCCGGCGAAAACTTGACCTGCAATGCGCTGGAATGGCAAATGTCCGAGGGCGGCGGGCGAATTATCGATGCCGAGGACACGATCAGCGTGAACAACCCTAACGCAATTCGCGCTTGGGAACGCGCTGCGCGCTGGATCGGTTGGATATCACCTCCTACGGTGGTCTCATATCAGGAATGGGACGCCAAAAACGCCTTGAATTCCGGAAGAGCCGCTTTCTGGCGCGGGTGGGCATCCGATTACTTTCTAAGCGACAAATCTAACTGGCTGACGATTCGAGACAGGATCGGTATTACCAGTGTGCCCGGTGGTAGGGCCGTGCGAGTTGGTACGTTGGGAGGCTTCGGTCTCGGAGTTTCGCGTTCGTCGGCTCATCCTGAGGAGGCAATGGAGTTGGTCCGATTTCTTGTCCGTAGGGAGACGCAGTTGGAGACAGTTCGTTCCCATTCCGAACGTCCAAAAGGGCTTGAGCTGCACGAGCTGCCTGCGATACTTCGCGCGTATTCTCATTTTCAGGCTGGCCAACACCAAAATGGAAGCGGCGTAGTGAGTCGACCGTCGTCGCTTACTGGCCCGAAATATGAGGATATTACTCGGGCTTATATCCGGGCAGTACATTCTGTGCTGACGGGCAAAAGCACGGCGCCGGAAGCTGCGGCGAACTTGGAAAGGGAATTAGTTGGGATCACCGGTTTCCAGACGGGCCCGCCGGGCCAGGTTCGTCGTCTTAAGGATAAGGCCGCTGGATCCATTCACTAGAGCCCGGCTGGGAGCCTTTCGCTGGAATGGGAGGCGGCCCGAGAGGTCCCTGGAATCCGGCAGGAGCCAAAAGCAAAAAACGCCAGTAGGAGCTGACGCTACAGAAGTCGCGGGACGCAGTATTACCCGAATTTAATGATACGCGAGTAGTAACCAGTTGTCAATGAAAAGGAAGGGTAGTGGGTCAGTTTCCGATTAGCGCGTTAGAACGAAGCCGCCCGGCGGCGGACGCTACGCGTGAGGCGAACGGAGCAGTGGTTGCTTGTTGGTTGAGATAAGTTTTGGGTCACAAGGAGGTCCCTGTGACCCATCTCAGAAAAATGATGCTGGAGGAACTCCAGCGTCGTAATTAT
>Ga0137415_10003873_pt1 | contig 14841 bp, 12 predicted proteins | sample CZODoug3_1_1_16f_FD_183082 | JGI IMG/M metagenome (GOLD analysis project Ga0137415, IMG submission 183082) | Vadose zone soil fungal communities from Angelo Coast Range Reserve, California, USA - CZODoug3_1_1_16fungal (Hybrid Assembly) | ecosystem: Environmental > Terrestrial > Soil > Vadose... | reverse complement strand
CATTCGTATTCAACGTTGCTGAAGGCAAGTGGAGCAGACATAAAGGTCATGCAGGAACTGCTTCGGCATGCGTCCACACGCGTGACACTGGACACTTACACGCAGGCTGTGCAAGCGTTCTGGAGGCCTAGGTCGAATTCTGTCCAAACAGGTATTTTCGCACGCGGAAGTCTAGGTTCCCAAAACGCTTGGCATGCTTCCCCTGTCGTGGGCCGAAAGGAAACCGTTTCGATACGGCATAAACTGAGCCGCGACTCACGGGAGTGTCGCGAAAATCCGGTAAGTCTCCCCAGATCAGAACTGCAGCCTCAGTGAAAACATAATTTGCCGTTGCAATGCCCTACCGCGGAAGGCTGTGTTTATAATCGTCCCGCCGCCCTGGCAATCCACGCACGTTTGGGGATTTTCGGGATTGTCCAAATTGACTTTATTGAAAAGGTTGAAGATATCTGTCCGGAATTGAATCGAGATACCCTCTTTCAATGAGAAGTTCTTTGCGACTGAGACGTCCGCTTGGGAGAAGCCAGGCCCGCGAAGTGAGTTCCGGCCCGCGCTTCCGAACGTCCCGAAAGCAGGCCGCTGCCACGGTCCAATCGTGTCTCCGGCCGTGCCATGTGGTTGAAGTGGTACGCCACCGGTGGTCGTGAAGTAGCCGTTCCTGCTTCCCGTGATGTGAACAGCTCCGACAAGATTGGGCCGGCAGGGACCGGTGTCCCGGTCTGCAAAACATGAATATGATGGGGAAAATGGCAGGCCGCTTTCCCAGGTCATGGTTCCGCTGAGCGACCAACCACCGACGATGCGGTCTGCGATCCCGCGGACGCCCCCGAGAAAAGTCTTGCCCCTACCGAAGGGCAGCTCAACGAGACCTGTTAGAAGGAACACATGTTTTCGATCGGTGTCGGCGACACCGTAATTTAGCCTGGGATTGATCGCATAATAGTCGCTGTCGTAATTTAGCGACTTCGACCATGTGTAATGAGCCAGGAACTGGAATCCCTTGGCAAAGCGCTTTTCCACTGCCGCTTGCAGGGAGTTGTAATTGTCGGAGGCGTCGCTGCCAAAATAGTTGATCTGCTGTGTCCAGCCGAATTTCTTAAAGAATGGTTTTCGCTCATCAGTCGACAAAGTACCGAACCCGACGATGCTGGCTTGATTGGCATCATAGTTGGGGACATTGCCTGCGAACACGTGAGTACCCTTATTGGCTACATAGCTGACTTGTAGCGAAAGCGTAGGCGTGATCGCCTGCTGCAGGGTGACATTCCAAGCGTCGAGCGTGGGCAACCGCATTTTGGTTGGCAGTACGTAGGCACTCACCTGGTCGGGAAGGCTGAACTGTCCCGAAGACGGAACCGTAGGGAAAGTGGCCGTTGGCGGTCCTTGCGAAAGGTTGAACACGCGACCGGTGAATGCAGGAGGGTTGAGCTGCTGCTGCACCAGAACCGGCAAGTTTTGCGTAACCGTGTGCCCAAATACCGAGCCAAATACCCCAATGTCAAAGCTCCGCCCATATCCCAGCCGAACCACCGTTTTGGGCGTAGCTTGATAAGCGACGCCCAGGCGCGGCGCCAAGTTAGTAAAGTTGTTCTTCACATTTCCTTGCAGGTTGATGTTGCCATAACCAGCGACACTGACCAACCCAGTGTTGAGATCTACCCACCCACCTGCTCCCTTTCCCGTGACCGATTGCGGAGAGTAAATCTCCCACCGCAGTCCGTAGTTGAGACTTAGCCTGCGAGTGATGCGGAAAGTATCCTGGCCGTAGAAGAACCAGCGCTTCTGACGTTCTCCTGCGTTGTAAGTCTTATTTACATACCGGCTGAAAATGCTCACGTCGCCAAGCAGGAACGTAGCCAAACCCAGGCCACCCCCACTGGGCCCTTGGGTTCGCGAATTAAAAAAAGCCAGACTGCCTGAGCGCGCGCCACTGCTGGCCACGCGAAGGTTCCGAGCGTAACGGATGTCAGTACCCCACTTGAAGAGATGGTTCCCTTCCGTCTTCGTCCAGTTGTTTACCCATTGAAACTGCTGTTCCCTTTCCAGGGTCGGCGGGGCAATAGTGCCGAAAACGAACTGGTCTCCTTCCTGTCCATCGACAATAAAGAAGGGCATGCCTGAAGTAAGGGTGTCACCCAGGTTCAACCCGGGGATCCCTGCATCCTTTGCGGGTGTTGTTCCAGCCCCGTTGGGCAGGACGTTCACGTGATAGCGGAAGAAGCCAAATCGAAAATCAGCCAGCAGGCTGGGACGCAGAATATAGTCGAAACCCGCCGCAAAACTCTGGTTCCGAACCAGCGATTGACCAACGAACCCGTCCAGGGATAATCCGACGCCTCCAGCCACGGGCCCAAATGCCCCCACAGCGTGTTGTCTGAAGTCAGCAAAGCTGTAGCGCCCGAAAATCTTCAGTTTCTCCGTGGTGTTGTGGTCAACGCGAATATTGAAACCATCGTCGTTGAATTGTTCAGCGCCTGACGTAATGTAGTTCTGCGTAATCCCTGCGCCTGGGACGTTGGGCCCGGGCAAGAGTTCCAATAGATTGACAGCTTGAGGTGATATCCGGTTCCGTGCGATCAGGTTATTCGCGAATTGGTTGCCGGTAGCCGGATCAAAAATAGGTTGCGGGTACTCGCTCAGATTGCAAAATGGAACTGTCGAATCAAGGCAGGTCGAGCGCACCAGTCCGGTCGGGACGTTCAACCGCACTGAGGTGCCGTTCGAGCGCCGTGTCCCCTGATAATCGCCGAAGAAGAACAGACGATTTTTGATAATCGGGCCGCCGATCGAGCCACCGAATTGGTTCCACTTGATAGCAGGCAAAGGCTTGTCTGGTGGCTGTGTAAACGGATTGCGGGCCTGTCCCCAGCCGGTGCGACGGAACTCAAAGACACTGCCATGCCAATCGTTCGTGCCGGATTTGGTCTGGACCGTGACCACCCCCGCCAATGCCTCTCCAAATTCCGCGTCATAATTCTGTGTGGTCACCTTCGTCTGCGTGACGGATTCCAGGGTGGGATTGATCACGATGATTCCTAGGATAGGGTCGCGATTGTCCGTACCGTCAAGCTGATAGGACGTGCCACTGAAGTGTTGCCCGTTAACCATGATCTGAATCCCGCCTTGCGGGTTTTCCGATGAAGCGTGCTGCCATCCTAACTGTGAAGTGCCTGGAGTAAGAAGTTCCAGGCTAGTGAAGTTTCGATTGAATAAGGGCAGACTTTCGACCTCTTTCTCGCTGAATGTAGTGGCCACATCCGCCCGGTCGGTCTTGATCAATGGTATGTCTTCGGCTGAGACGGTTAGTGTTTCTTGCCTGGCCCCGACGTGGAGCTGTATATCGACACGGGCCGCCTGGTCTGCATACACCGGGATGCCCGTGGATTCCACAGCTTTGAATCCTAGAGCTTCGGACCGAACATCATATTGATCCGGTATGAGGTGGGTTACGCTATAGTTGCCGGCTCCATTGGTAGTGGTCTTAAATGTGACGCCTTTTTGAATAGAAGTTATCGTCAGCCTCGCGCCGACCACCGCTGCCCCAAATTGGTCCGTGACCGTGCCGAAGAGGCTCCCGTAGACCGCTTGAGCGACTGCGGGTGTGGGCACCAAGGCGCACCAACCTAGGCTCACCAAGACTATGGCCGCCCTAGTGAGTGAAGCTAGAGAATTTCCAGGACTCGATGGATGGACAGGTTTTTTCCACAAGTCCGGGCAAACGGAAGATCCTTCGCAACGGGGACGCAAACACATTAGTGATCCCCAACGTGTTCCCAACTTTACCACCGCCGCTGAGAGTTTGCGACAATTCTGGTTTCGTCTTTTCCCGTTCAGTCCGCGCAACGGTTCGTGCGGACATTTTCAACGTCTTCAATGTTGTGAATCTTGGGCTGCCTGATGTCTGCGTTGACTGTAACCTCGGCACCGCCGGGAAGATTACAAGTACTGCGTCTCTCAACAACACGCCGCAGCGGCAGGTGCAGTTCGCAGTTCGCCTTGAGTTCTAGGATCAGTGGAAATCCTCGACCAGCATGAGATCGCTGGTGAATTGGTCGAGTTGAACGAACACTATGGCACTTCCGTCAGGACTGAGACTCATGCCAGGAGATCCGATCCAGGCGGCATTCGACATCACCTTCACCACCGAATCACGACGCGTCCGGAAGTTGCGGAACCGAATCCGCGCTCTGGGCGCAGGCTCATCCACGTAGTAGATACCGTTCGCGCTAACGGCCCAGTAGCCCCAGAACCCCGGGGGAGGAGAGTCGAGGACCTTCTCTTCGCTGCCGCCACTGAGCGGCACGCGCCATAACCCCGGAGCGTCTAGCGCCTTTGCGTAGTAGAGGTATTGGGCGTCGGGGGATTCGGACGCGAAAAACCCGCCGTTGCGAGTCACCTGGGTCACAGGCCCGCCCTCGGCCGGCATCTTCCAGACGTTCCAAGAACCGCCACGGTCGGAAGCAAAATAGATCCACCGGCCATCGCGGGAGTAGTTCGGTGTAGTTTCATTGCTCGAATCGGTTGTGAGCTGCCGCGGCTGTCCGCCATCGGCAGAAATGACGAATAGGTCCGCGTTACCTTGCGGTTCCGCGCTGAAGACGATGTCTCGCCCGCTCCCTGACCACCGCGGGGTTCCGCAATAGCTGGACAGGAACGTGAGCTGCATCGGGGTAGAACCATCGGAGTTCGCCTTCCAGATTTCGTCGGCTCCAGTGCGATCCGACAAGAAGACGACATGACGGCCGTCGGGCGACAGTTGCGCGTCTGCGTCGAGAAAGGTGGAAGCGATCAGTTTCCTCGGTTCGCCGGCATCCGTCTCGCTCCTTAGAGGCAACAGGTAGACATTAGCGTCCCAGGTCGGAGCGCCATATACCAGCCGGTTGTCACGGATGTACGGGTTAAACGCAGTGAAGCCGAGCCCACGAACAGGCTCGGCCCGCTTGGCCTTGCCGGTGGCGTGGATGCGCCACAGACCGTTGCCTCCGAGGATGATGTCGTGACCGTCACTCGTATACGTGAGTCCGACCAACCAGACCCTGCGCTGTCCCGCCAAGTCGCGGTTGTCGAACGTAAGCCGACGCTCTGAGCCGCCCGCGGCGGGAATGACATAAACATCCATCCCATCCTTGGTGCCGCGGAGGAACGCCAGCGTTCGTGCATCAGGAGAAAAAGCAACGTGAAGGTCGCCAAAATTTGACGATTCCGGGGGAAAGGTGATCTGGCGTGCACTCAGCGTCGCCACGTCAAGCGAGAACAGCGCGTAGTGGCTTCGTCCAACGGGGCGGTCGGAAAACGCGACGGTCTTGCCGTCGGACGCCCACACCACGCGCGAATCGACAATCGGGCTTAATGTCCAGTTTGTGCTATGCACTCGACGTTCGGCACCGCCCGTGGCGGGCACGATGTAGATGCCTTCTTCAACCGTGCCCGGTGCCGCGGTCGGCGCCGGAAACCGCCCAAACACGATATAGGCACCGTCAGGCGACCAGTCCGGGCCGAAGTCGATCGCCCCAGGAACCGAGGTCAGGCGCAGCGCGTGTTCCTCTCCTATCTGTTTGATGTAGATGCTGGCAGTACGCCCGATCGGCACATCCGGACCGGACCAGGCGAACGCGACACGGTTGCCATTGGGCGCGAGCGCAGGTTCGTACTCGCGGCCGGGATAGGTCGTCAATGGGACCAACCGCGGCGCCTTCGGTGCAGGCACCAGCTCGCGCGAGATGAACAGCAGTATCGCGGCGGCCGCGATCAACAAGCTAGCCATGGCGAACATCCACGGGCGTACACGGTGCCGTGGATGCGATTTGCTTGGCTCCAAAGCGGGCGCTATTCCGACTGTGTTTGGACTGAGGCTACCGTCGACCGGAGCTATGAAGCGATATCCTCGGCGAGCGAGTGTCTCAATGAAGATGGGCGCGTCCGCCGATTCGCCCAGCGCATCGCGCAACCTCTTGATGGCAGCATTCAGGCTGTGATCGAAATCGACGAAGGTGTCAACCGGCCAGAGCTTGCTGCGCAATTCCTCTCGGGTAACCACTTCTCCCGGTCGCTCAAGCAGCGCCACCAACACTTGAAAGGGCTGTTCCTGGAGCTTTAGCTTCTGTCCCTGCTGGCGTAGTTCCCCTGTTTGGAGATTCAGCTCGAACGTACTGAAACGGATAATTCGCGGTGAGGAACCGGCGGACACAGTAAACTCCCACGACGCCGCAGTCTAGCACGGTTCGGGAGCAGCTCCGGCGCGTCGCGCCCATCCTGAGCTGGACCTCTGCGGGCAGCTCGCGGTTCCCCGCGCGACCCGTTCTTGGACGGCGGCCCCTGGTCACGAACGCAGAATACCAGCCCCTTTCAACATGTGATGCGTACGCCTAAGTATCTGACGGATAGAGACTTATTTCGTCACCGAGATATCACCCGCTAGTTACCCGTGGAGCGTTGAGGTACGTAGTCGAAAAACCGATGCTCGGCCTTGTTGCAGAGGTGAAGTGCCGTGCATCGAGCGTTCAAAGCTGCCATTCTGTTTGCCCTTACAAGCTTCAATCTTTGGGGATCGACGTCAAAGACCTTCGCGGAAAATCCACAAGTCACTGTTTCTATCTACAACGATGCCCAAGTTCCATCCGATACTTTGACGCGTGCCGAGCAGCAAGCAGCGAGGATCTTCTCGCGCGCTGGTTTTGACGTGACCTGGCTCAACTGTACTCATGTAAACAGTGGCCGCGGTGCCGCAGCCTGTAATGAAATCGACGCGCCAGGCCACCTTGCCCTAAGGATCACCGCTCGCCTCGCAAGCTCAACGAGTGACGCAGCGTTCGGCGTCGCCTTCCTGGCGGCCGACGGAACCGGCCGTTACAGCGATGTGTTTTGGAAAAGAGCGCAGGAGCTTCACGCGAACTCGAACGTTGATCTTGGCGAAATTCTCGGCAGCGTCATGACTCACGAGATGGGGCATCTGCTGCTCGGATCAAATGCCCATGCCATTAACGGCATCATGCGAGCACATTGGGAAAGCGGTGAGCTTAGCCGCATTGCCATGGGGACCCTTCTGTTCTTGCCCGAGCAGGCCAAACGAATGCTTGGGCGGACAGCGGCGTCGAAAGCGCTTCTAGTCCCCTGCAGAGAGCGTCCGGGCTACTGAACTTGGTCGTGAAGTCGGTAGATCGAAAACTGAGCCGAAATTGATTTCCTTTCGGCCCACGATAGGGGAAACATGCGTTCCACCCCGCCGGCACCTGCCTTCCATTGAGATCCCTGCTCGTATGCGCCAGATTGCCGAACATCGCGCAACCCGCAGGAGGAGAACGACATGACAACCCGGATCAGGGACTTGGATTCTGCGCCGCAGAAGCCTGGGCGCCGGCCTTCCCTCCGGCTCAGCCTGGAGATCGCGGGCTTGGTGGCCATCATTGGCTTCGTCTTCCCGGCGACTGGGTTCGCTGGCAAGTCAGACCCGGCGAAGGTCTATCCTGTAATTAAGATACTGGTTTACAACATCACGCAAGCACCGGGTGCGACACTTGCCGGAGCCGAACGCGAAGCAGGCCGCATCCTCTTGAAGGCTGGGGTGCGCGCAAGCTGGTTCGAGTGTCCGGCGGGACACTCTGACACCGAGGCGCAAGCCGTCTGTCAGAACGGGTGGGGACCTAACAACATAGGACTTAGGATACTGGTCAAGCCAACAACATCTAGCAACCGGTTCCAAGGCGATCACTTAGGTTTTGCAGTTTTCCCGGCTCTAGCCAGCGTTTACTACGACGACAATTTGCGCTTCACTGGCGACGACGCAGGCTTGGGACTACCCATGATTCTGGGCTGCTTCATCGCGCACGAGATCGGGCATCTGCTGCTTGGTTCCAACAGTCATTCCAAACAGGGAGTAATGCAGGCAGAGTGGGAAGAGAGACAAATCCACCAGGCGCTGGCAGGGGATCTGCTTTTCACTCCCGAACAGTCCCAACGAATTCGCGTGGAGACGCAAGCACGAATAGAACGTGAGGAAGACAACCTCGCAACGAGTTACGAGGTCGCAGAGTACCAGCAACAACTCCCCGTGCTGCGAACGCCGCCCCCAATGCTTCTCACAGACGCGAGATAGAACCCGGTCTCCCAATTACGATATTGGTTTACAACATCGGGCAAGCACCGCCCGCGGCAGTCGGCCAAGCAGAAACTGAAGCTGGGAGAATCCTCGGCGAGGCTGGCTTGCGGGCGGTCTGGATAGACTGCCTGGACCGTCACTCTGCCGACGCCCGAAAGGGGCTGTGCGGCAAGGCGCGCGAACCGGTGGACGTTGTTCTCAGGTTTCTTCCCGGCCGAACCCGAAGCGGGTCCCATGACACTCTCTTCGGTGTTGCCTTCCTCCCGACTCTTGCCAGTGTCTACTACGAATATGCGGTGCGTCTCGCTGGGAGCGACAACGAGGTCCCCATAATTCTAGGTTGCGCCATCGCACACGAAATCGGCCATCTGCTGCTTGGAACGAACAGTCATTCGGCTGGGGGAATTATGCAGGGAGAATGGGGGCCCAAACAGTTCCGCCTCGCGCCGATGGGGAGACTGCTTTTCACGTCCCAACAGTCGAAGATCAAGGCGCGAAGGCGAATGAATCTACAGACGGGAACCCTCAAAGAGCAGCGCTTGGCAACGGTTGATCAGGGGGCCGAAGCCAAGATCATTCCGTAAAGTGACAGATCGCGGATAGGTGGGGGAAGCTGGATCTCCCGTTCATCAGTGCGCTGCGGATCCAATGATTCTGGAAGTGTGGTCGGCTACTCGGAAACTGAGCCGAAATCGTTCCCTTTCGGGACATCTATATAGCTTTCTCAAATACAAAAGGGAACTTTCCCGAAAAAGCTTAAAAAGGTTTCTTTGCGTTGGAACCAAGGTATTTAAAATCTGAAAATCAAAAAAGTTAAAAAAACAAACGTCTTTGCTTTAAACCAAATACTTAAAAAACTTAAAATAGACAGTGCTTTGTTTTGAAGCACTTAGGGAGCACTCTTTGGCTAGGACATTGGGGTCCCTTGAGTCTTTTCAACAATGCCAAAGAGCAAACTTCAAAATCCCATCTTTTGCGATCCAACCCGGCTTAAAGCGAAAGGTACCTTCTTGCTTGCCTTCGCTGCGTCGTCTCGGATGGATACGCACCAACTCCCGAGCTATTCTCGTCCAGCCAGCCGGTTTCAAAATTTACAGGACGGGTTTCGGCACGGGTCCACAGCTTGGTGGTCGCCCCACCATGCCCTCCTAACGTTACGTACATATGTAACGTAGCGGCACCTGAGAATGGGATTGGCGCGTCTAAATATCAAGTCAAACTGTCTTCACCTACCGATAACACATCCTCTGCCAATTGCATCGTGCCACAATCCGGGCATGCTCCTTTCAAAGCCGGTCCTTCATAGCCGCACGTGCATTCGATGTAGTAATCCCGACGCACAATGAAGTGCGACTCTTTCGTTCTTTCTTCCGCACAAATCTCTCGCGAACGACGGAACGTCACCGCCCCCTGCGCGCCTAGCGAATCAGCCAGGAATCGTATCTGGGCTTTCGCTCTCGACCGAGGAAACCGTCGATCATGAATGATCTTCAAGATGAGCTCGGACCAATGAGGGACAAAACTCGTGCTCACCAGGCCCGATGCCTCGAACGCCTTGGTCACGTCTCCGGGGGATTGTGAGGCCAACGTGCCGGAGTGAGTCGTACCTCCTGCCAATTTTGAATAGTTGGTTCAGTCATCACTCATAGCTCCGCTGCTGAAAATCGCCCGCGTTGAACGGGCCGCTGCTTCTCACGGCAAAGAGGTTGCCGTTCACAAAGAGAGCACGAGCATCGAGCCGGAGGAGATCGCGTAAAGAGGCGATGAACAGCATCTGAAGTTGTTTCTCCGTATAATTGCAACGGTCATGGACCGAGGCCCTGCGTCCGCGATCGGTTGGCTCTTTGATCGGCAACAAGGAGTTCCAGACCGCCTGATTCCGCGCTGGTTATTCCTTCGCGCGCTCGGCGCCATCTACTTCTCCGCATTTTTCTCGCTCGTCTTTCAGATTCGCGGTCTCATCGGCCTGGAAGGGATTCTGCCCGCCAGCCGCTATCTTCACGCCGTAGAGCAATCACTCGGCCATTGGCAACGAGTGTGGTATGCGCCGACGCTGTTGTGGTTCTCGGCCGGTCCTCTCATGCTGAGCGCGCTGTGCTGGGCGGGGATGTTGGCCTCGCTGCTGCTTGTCTTGAATCTGTGGCCGCGCGGCATGCTGGTTATTAGCTTCGTGTGCTTTCTGTCGTTCGTCAGTGCGGCCCAGGACTTCTCCGGTTATCAATCAGATGGCATGCTGCTGGAGGCTGGTTTCATCGCCTTCTTTTTTGCCCCGCCCGGATTCCGTCCGGGACTAGGCCAACTCTATCCTGCCTCGCGCGCCAGCTTGTTCTTGCTGCAGTGGGAGTGGTTTCGCATCTACTTCGAGTCCGGTGTGGTGAAGCTTCTAAGCGGAGACCCCGAGTGGCGCCATTTCAGGGCCATGGATGAGTACTACCAGAACGGACCTTTACCCACTTGGGTTGGCTGGTACGTGCAGCACCTGCCGCACGGGTTTCATGCTGGCACCGTGTATGCCACGCTGGCTCTGGAGTTGGGTCTGGTTTGCATGCTTTTTCTGCCGCGGCGTTGGAGAACCGTATGCTTTTTCATTGTGACGCCGTGGCAGGTCGGTGTAATCCTGACGGCAAACTACACCTTTTTGAACTATCTGGTTCTCGCGATGGGTGTGCTGTTGCTCGACGATCGCTTTGTACTGGGTGTCATGCCCGAGAAGTGGAGAGCGCGGCTCACGGCTGGCCTCTCTCGTCCAAAAGGGCCGACGACGCCGGAACTGAGAAGCCGGAAGGAGAGTATCGGTCGATATTGGCGTCTCCTGAAGCTTTCCGCCAGCGCCGTTATGTTGACGTGGATCTTCTATGTGACGACGGCAGAACTCGCCTGGATGTTTACCAAGTTACCTTTACCCACTTCTCCGGTGGGCGCGCTGGACCCGTTCCGGATCGCCAATCGTTACGGACTCTTTGCGATGATGACGCGCGGACGATATGAAATTGAGTTCCAGGGTTCCGCAGACGGACAGACTTGGGTCGCATATCCGTTTCGCTACAAGCCACAGGAACTGAATGCGCCACCTAGAATCTATGCGCCATACCAGCCGCGCTTTGATTGGAACTTGTGGTTCGCTTCTCTGGGGTCGTGGCGCGAGTATCCGATCGTGCCCAACACCGAAGTGCGCCTGCTCGCGAACGACAAGGATGTACTGGCACTCTTTGCTGGTAATCCTTTTTCACAGGAGCCACCACACCAAATCCGCGCAGTGCTCTGGCAATACTGGTTCACGACAACGTCGGAAAAACGCGTCACCGGAATGTGGTGGCGGAGGCAACTGTTGGGCCTGTATGCGCCCGTGCTAGAGCGAGGACCTGATGGAGGCATCAAAGTTGTCGAGTGGCCGAAGCTGCAGCCGAGGGAATAGCCTAGGGGTGGCGTATTCGCAAATGAGCAGAACCGCGAGCCGAACAAAGTTAGTTGGGGATTTGCGTTGAGTCGCAAGGCATGCGTTGTGGGCTCTGGTCCAAATGGGCTGGCAGCGGCCATCGTACTGGCCCAGGCAGGCCTGCAAGTAGATGTGCTCGAGGCCGAGCCGACAGCGGGCGGCGCAGCGCGCACGATGGAATTGACGCTGCCGGGCTTCTTGCACGACTTTGGATCAGCGGTGCATCCGATGGGTGCCGGGTCGCCTTTCTTCTCTTCGCTGCCGCTCGAAGATCATGGACTGGAGTGGATTCATTCTCCGGCTCCGCTCGCCCATCCGCTCGACGACGGAACGGCAGTCCTACTGGAGCGCGACCTGGGCGATGCCAAGATATCCCTTGGTGCAGACGGCAATGCCTGGGGCAAGCTCATGCAGCCGTTTGTCGAGCGCTGGAGTGAATTCGCCCCCGAGGTGCTTCGCCCGGTTCGCTCGATTCCGAAACATCCCTGGCTCATGGCACGTTTTGCGATGAACGCGCTTCTTTCCGCCAGGACGATTGTTCGCCGCTTTCAGAACGAGCGCACGCGCGCGCTATTCGCGGGCCTTGCTGCGCACTCCTTCCTCAGTCTCGACGAACCCGTGAGTGGCGCGTTTGGGATGTTGATGGCAGTGGCGGCGCATGCCGTGGGCTGGCCGATTCCGCGCGGCGGGTCGCAGTCACTTACAAACGCGCTGTGTCGATATCTGTCGACGTTCGGGAGTAAGGTAAAGACTTCGTCGCGTGTTGAGTCTCTCGCGTCGTTATCGCACTATGACCTGATTCTCTGTGATGTCACCCCGCGGCAACTTCTCAGAATTGCCGGCCAACGCTTATCGGACAGCTACAAACGTCAGCTGGAGAGGTTTCGTTACGGCCCCGGCGTTTTCAAAGTCGATTACGCATTGGGTGGCCCCATCCCCTGGAAGGCTTGCGAGTGCTTGCGCGCGGCGACCGTGCACTTGGGCGGGAGCTTTGAGGAGATTGCTGCATCGGAACAGGCGGCACGAAATGGGCGGCACGCGGATTCCCCGTTTGTCTTGCTCGCTCAGCCAAGTCTATTTGATTCCTCGCGCGCCGCTGCGACCAAACACACGGCGTGGGCGTATTGCCACGTTCCTAACGGGTCGAAGGTGGATATGCTGAAGAAGCTGGAAGATCAGGTTGAGCGCTTCGCTCCCGGGTTCCGCGAGTGCATTTTGACGCGCCGGGTCTTTTCTCCAGCGGATCTTGAATCTATGGACTCCAACTTGGTAGGCGGTGACATCGGAGGCGGCGCGATGGATCTTCGCCAAATTGTATTTCGGCCGACATGGCGATGCTATGCGACCTCGGCAAGAGACCTATACATCTGTTCGTCATCAACCCCGCCTGGGGGCGGCGTGCACGGCATGTGCGGCTATCACGCTGCCAAGATGGCGCTCGCGAGATTTCAAGCGCCTGTGAATGTTCCTGTGCAAAGGGGAACAAGCGCTCTCTGCATTTAACAAGACATTGAGAATCCAAAACCGAAAAGAGGCATTGACAGTTGGGATCTAACTTTTTAGGTCGGCTCGCGTCGACGGCCGAAAGGGTTGGCGAGAATTAAGAATTGCCGATCCGAAACCAGGCTGAGTCATCAGCGCGAAGAGGCAACTCGACGAGCAACCAGACCCGAAAAAACCGACTGACTCTGCCAGGAGCAGTTGGGGTTTGGAACCGCGAAAGCGGCGATCGCATCAAGGGCGATGACGGTGCGTGCTTCCACGCCCCTTCCTTCCTGGCAGGAGCTGGCCTTTTGACCGGTTCTGCAGGCGAAGTGGTTACCTGGCCGCTTTGTAGAATATAGGAGACATGGCGGTCAGGATTGAGATGCAGAATACGGGCGATCTCCGAGCTCGCGGGGAGATTGTAACTGTCATTGAACACGTGCTGAGTGACAGGCCGGGAGAGTGGCGGGTGTCAATTGTCGGGTCTCACGCAAATGACAACTGGAAAATGAAAGTGGAAGCACCAGAGGCTTCGAGCGCACGTACACTTTGGTTGGCGGCACCGGAGAGCACCAGCCCATGGCGATAGGGAAGTTGCTCCTCAAGCTGCTGCCGGCGAGCAGGCCATGATTTGTGTCCTCGTATAGCCGATGCCGACATCAGGAGTGTGTCAGGAATAAGCTAAGTTCATTTGTTGAGATCTGGAGCCGGAAACCGGGCATCGCGTAGCACCTCCTTCCTTCAGTGAAGAGAGCTCACTTCGCGACGATCCGATCCTCTGGCACCTTGACCTCGTCCACACCGCGAAAAGAGAAGAGGAGCTTCACTAAGTACGTGGGTGGATGCTCCGAAACCTGGCGGATAATGGTACCCACGGCGTCGGTAACCGCGGCGTGGAAGACGACCGAGCCCACCCGCATGCCTGCCAGATTCACTCGCACCCGCTGACCGTCACGTAGCATGCCTACTATTCTCGTCCTAGGCGTTCTGGTTGACAATGCTGTGTTGGCATGAGGGCTCCCTTGCGTCGCGCCCGCAACCGGGACTATGCTGTTGTTTCGCCGGCAGGGTGAAGACGGCACAAGGGTTTTCACCGTTTCCTCTTGTCTTAGGTTCGGCCGAAGCGGAACGGTGTCAGGTTGGACCACGTCTTGCCCTGCCCTAGATTTCGCTCTTCAGAAACTCCCAACCGGTTCCCAGCCTGCCTCCCGCGGCCTCAGCCAGTACATCAAAGCGGCTATTGCGAGCCGCACCGCAGATCGCCCCCACAAGAGGTACGCCGGATACATACTGCGAATGTCCGTCATCCAAAGCGAAAGAAGCGGTGTCACTGCCAGAATGCAGAGCCCGACAATGAGTGCGTCCACGACTGCCACATTACGTACTGGATTGCGTGAAGCGAGCCACACGAGCACGCCGAGCATGAGCACCATGCCGCCCATCTCTTTGAGAAGCGACAGGAGCAGTGTGGACACCTCTCCCTCGGGTGGTCGCAGAAAGATCCGCACGATGAGGGGCTTCTCGGCAAAGATCATCAACAGGCCTCCGAGTGCAGCCAATAGTGAGAACGCACGTAGGAAAATGCGCAGAGAACGATACGGTGGTCGAGTCATGGCGGGCTCCTCCCGGTGCCACCGATTGTAGGTCCGGGAGCACCCCCACAGAACCGGGAGGTTCGTGAGCTGAACCATGTTGTGCTCGTCCGTCCCCGGTTCTAGAATTCTTCCATTGACTCCTTCTGCGCGGAGGTTGGGTATGCCCCGCTACGAATTCTTCTGCCACAATTGCAAGAAACTCTTCTCCAAGATCCTGTCCCTTGTCGACT
>Ga0137415_10003872_pt1 | contig 14842 bp, 11 predicted proteins | sample CZODoug3_1_1_16f_FD_183082 | JGI IMG/M metagenome (GOLD analysis project Ga0137415, IMG submission 183082) | Vadose zone soil fungal communities from Angelo Coast Range Reserve, California, USA - CZODoug3_1_1_16fungal (Hybrid Assembly) | ecosystem: Environmental > Terrestrial > Soil > Vadose... | reverse complement strand
GTCAGGCTAGGTCCACTGCGAGGCGCTTGAGATCGGCGAGCGAGCAGTGGCCCAGAGCGCCTTCGTGAGTGGCGCGCAAGACCACGCGGGGCGCCTGGCCCGTCTCGAGTGCTTCTTGCCAACGCGGAGCACAGAGGCACCAACGGTCGCCGGGTTTCAGGCCGCGAAAACCGAATTCCGGCATCGGTGTCGAAAGATCGTTGCCGCGGGATTTGGAAAACTCGAGAAACGCGGCGGTCATGACGGCGCAGACCGTGTGGCTACCGATGTCCTCTCGCCCAGTGTCGCAGCAGCCGTCTCGAAAGAACCCCGTCATTGGGCTTATCGAGCAGACTTCGAGCCGCTCACCGAGCACGTTACGGGGTGTGCTCGGCCGACCGCCTCCATTACCGTTGTCGTCCCTCAGCATTGCCGTCTCCGCGTGCGGTGTTGTCGACCGACTACCCATCTTTGGTGAGTCGCACCTGCGGCTTCCGACCCGTGCTGCCATTAGCGGAAGTCGCACTCTCAGCTTGAATTCAGGGTCATTCTTCCGCGCAAAGCCGCCCTCAGCAAGGCCGGAGTAAATTCATGAGCTTCCTCGTTCTTGTTGTTGACGACGAGCCCGATGTCGAGATGCTCTTTCGCCAGCAATTCAGGCGCGACCTGCGCGACAACCGCTTCAAGATGGATTTTGCACAATCGGCGCGAAATCGGGAGGCTGGAGACCGTTCGCTGAATCAGAAAAGCCCGCTGTTCGCGGGCATTTCTCCGACTATGGGGGACGGCTTCTCTGACGGCCGGACTGCCTGGCTGGCGACGCAGTGCTGATCGCACCCGTCTCCAGCCAAATTCCCTGCTAACAGGGAATTTTACAGGGAAAATTGCAATTTCGGGGCTCAGAGGCCCGATTCCGTAGCAAGAAACCGCTGTCCTGCAGCGACTTCTCGGGCAATTCCCTACGCAAATTAACAGGGAAAATATTTTGAGAAACAGGGAATTTTTGGCCGGTAACAGGGAATTTGATCTGCAAAAATTCAAAAATTCGTAAGCGTCCATTTCTCAGTAACCGCTCGGTGACGGGCCCTAACTAGGCTGCTTCGGCGGCTGGCGCGGCTGACTGCCAATTCCAGGGCAGCAGGTCGGCGATGTGGTTGATCGGGTGATCTGCAATGCGGGTGAGGACATCGCGCAGATAAGCGTCCATTTCTTGCACGCTTGTTTCCTTACGGTTCGGACGCGATCTGTTCTCGCCGATAAATTTTCAGGTGGAGGACGAGATGTCGCCAGTTCGCGAGCGTTACGGCGAGGCTTTTTGGCGCGCGCACCATGAGGCCTGGATAGAAAGCGAGCTCAATCAGCGTGAGTATTGCGAGGCTTACGGGATTCCGCTCAAGGCGTTCGGCAATTGGCGTGCGAAGTTCAAGGCCGAGCCACAACCGCCAGCGCGCAAGGTGCTCTATCGGCGCGGCGGCCTAAGTCATGCCCTTAGTCATGGTCTAAGTCATGCCTTGCCGGGGTCGGGCCCCATCGTCCCACCCGCGCGCGAAGGTCGTCGTCGGAGGTTCAGCGAAGCAGACAAACGGCAGATACTCCAGGAGGCGATGCGGCCGGATGCGCGCTGCTCCGAGGTAGCTCGCCCGCTATGGGATCGCGGAAGACCCGTTTCGCAGCTCATTACTTGGTCCGTGGTCTCCCCTGTGAACGCTTCACGTCGGCCCTCGGGGGACGCCGCGCATCACTCGGGGTCGGGGCGGATGGCTAAACCTTCCCTGTGGGGGACTTCCACCTCCTATTCTTTGTCAGCTTTCCTGGCGCACTCCGCTTTGGGTCGAAACCCGTCCTACCGTTTGTGCGAGAATCAAAGCCGGTGCTGGTGAATGCCCTGGGAAGCCCTAGCGCAAGCCATCGCGGCCGGGGCGTTAAAACAATGCCCCTGGAAGCAAGATCCCCTAGCGAGCGGCCTTCGTAAGGGCTGCAGACTTTGAGTCAGAACGTCCGATGACGGTTCGCTGCTTACGCCACGGCAGCCAGACGGCCGTGTTCGCTATTTCTCCCTGAAAGACCGCCAGAAGCTGTCCCGGATCGGGTCGACTAAATATTGGAGCGCCGTCCTTTTCCCAGTCATTATCATTACATCCGCCGGCATCCCGGGGTACAGCTTCACGTCCGGAACCGCGGCGAGTTGGTCTGGGTCAATCGCCACCTCTGCGGCGTAATAGGTCTTGTTCAGCTTCTCGTCCGTAAGCGCATCGGCCGAGACCTTGAGCACGCGCCCATGAAGCGTCGGTGTCCGGCGCTGTTTGTAGGCGCTGAGGCGGACCTCAGCTGCAAGCCCTTGTTTCACCGCATCGATGTCGGTGGGTTCAACCTTGCACTCGACCACCAGCGTGTCGCGTTGCGGGACAATGTCCAAAAACGGCTCTCCCCCCTTAAGCACACCGCCAGGTGTAAAGTGCTTGAGGTTGACGACCAACCCGGACTCGGGTGCAAGGATATCCGTGCGAAGCATGATACTTTCGGCCTGCCGGCGCTTCTCGGTAACCTCCGCCAGCTTACCCTGGGTATCCTGAAGCTCCTTGGCCGTGTCCTTGTCCTGATCCTTTTGCAGCTTGACGATTTGGATCCGGGTCTCCCCGATCGTCTGCTCGGCTTTAGCCATCGAGGCGGTATCCTGGCCGCGGCTTCCTTCTAAGCTCGCCGCGGCTCGTTCCAACTCAAGCAGCTTGGGTTTGGGCAATAGGCCTTTCGCCACCAGCACATTCTTGTCCTTGATCTCTTCAGACACGAGCTGGGTCTGCTGTTCCAGAGATTTGATCTGCGCCCGGTAGCCCTCGATTTCCGAGTGCAGCTGCCCGATCTTCTGCTGCAAGATCTCCGTCTCTGTTTCGAGGGCAAGGTGCTGGCTTCGCAGGATGCTGGCCTGTCCCGCCATGATCGCGGCAACCTTGGGGTCGCCGGCTCTATCGGCCAATGCGTTGGGCCAGGCGATCACCGAACTGGGGTCGCGCTGAGCCAAAAGGCGCGCCTGGGCTGCCATCAACGCGTCATGCTGGCTGATCAGCATCTCCAGGTTCGATCCTGGAACGGTCGTGTCGAGACGCGCCAGTACGTCACCCTGGTTGGCATAGTCTCCGTCCTTAACGAGGATTTCCCTGATGATGCCGCCCTCGAGATGGTCGACGGTCTTACGGTGGCTCTGCACCCGGATCTCGCCCTGCGCCACGGCTGCCTTGGATAGCGGGGCCAAATAGCTCCAGGTGAGAAACCCGCCGACCACGAGCAGCAGCACGGAAATTCCGCCGAGCGCCGCCGACCGATTATCCGGATGAGCAGGAATGGTCAGCCCGAACTGATTCATTCCGCCGCCTCCGTGCTTATTTTGGCGAGCGGCGGCTGGCTGACGGCCGTTAGGCGCGCCAACACGTCGGGCTTGGCGCCAAATAGAGACATATTGCCGTCGATCATGACGAGCAGTTTGTCGACGTACTCCAACAGGCTCCTGCGGTGGGTTATCATTACGATGGTGCAGCCGCCCGTCTTCAAATTCTCGAGCGTTCTCATGAGTGCCCGCTGCCCTACCAGATCGAGGCTGGCATCGGGTTCGTCCAGCACCACGAGGCGAGGATCGCCGAACACAGCGCGCGCGAGGGCGATGCGCTGGCGCTGCCCGCCGGATAGATGGCTTCCACCTTCGCCGATCTCAGTCTCATATCCTCGCGGCAGTTGCAGGATCATCTCGTGGACACCCGCAGCTTGTGCAGCGGTCACGACCGCATCGTCATCGACGAGGCCCATCCGGGCGATGTTCTCGGCCACAGTTCCGCTGAACAGCTCCACATCCTGAGGGATATATCCGACAAACGGCGCCAGATGCGTTCGGTCGATGAAGGTAATATCGGCCCCATCCAGCCGAATGTGGCCTGCCGAGGGTGGGCGCGTGCCGATGATCAGGCGGCCCAAACTGGATTTGCCAGCGGCCGACGGCCCCATGATCCCCAGGGTCTCACCCGGCTTTAGCGCGAAGCAAATGTTGTCGACGATTGGCCGGGTCATTCCCCGGATCTTCAAGCCGACTCTCTCCAATTCTATCCGGCCCTGTGGAGGAGGCAGCCGCATACTTCTCGGCCTCAGGATCGGCAACTCCAAATGCTTCAATAGGCGATCATATGCAGTGCGCGCATCTACATAGGCCTTCCAAGCCGAGATGCTCCGCTCCACCGGCGCGAGGGCTCGCGAGAGGATGATCGATCCCGCAATCATCGCGCCGCCTGTAAGCTCCTGTCGCACCGCCAGCCACGCGCCTGCTCCCATCATGACGATTTGGATCGCGAGCCGGAGAAATTTCGAGACGCCCATGATCCAGCCGCTACGCTGGGCCACGGCCTTTTGGGATGTGAGCGCCGCGTCGTTATAATCCGCCCATTGCCGAATCAAATTGTTCGTCATGCCGAGCGCATCCACCACCTCGGCATTGCGGCTGCTGGTCTCAGCCTGCCGAAAGGCGCGCATGCTGGCCTCGCTCGCGCTCTTTACCAAATTCTTCGTCAAGCGGTTGTTGAGGAGCGCCAAGGCAAAGAGCAGAAGGGCCGAGGTTGCGGCGACCGCGCCAAGGATCGGGTGAAGCAGGGCGATGGCAACGACGAAGATGGGTACCCAAGGCATGTCGAAAAAGGCCAGGATATTAGGACCAAGGAACCCGCGCACCTGGCCGAGGTCCCTCAGCGCTTCAGTTCGGTAGCCCAGCCCCTGTTGGCTTGCCGCAATCGCGCGAGCGTATGTCTCCGGCCCCAGCCGTCTGTCCAGCCACTGCCCGATACTCGACAAGAGCCGGTTCTTCGCCACATCCAGAAGGCCAAGTGCCACCAGCCCTACGATGGCGATGATCGTAAGGTGGATGAGGGTGTCGAGGCTGCGCGTGGTAAGAACCCGGTCGTACAGCTGCATTGTATAAAGCGGCACAATGAGGAGCAGCAGATTGTCAGCGAGGCTGAACAAGGCGATGAGCCAGAAGGATTGCCGGCAAGCCGTCAGTGCCGAGTTCAGCGCATTTGGCATGCCCGTTGTCTCCTACCGCCCTTTATTTGCCGGACTCTGAAGCAGATGACGTCAGCCTGACGCGATCCGCGGCAAATGAAAAATTCAGACCCGATAGCGTCGTCACACCAACCGACACTACCGGGCCCTGAGAGTCGATCTCAGTGCGTTAGACCGATCAGCCCGCAGGCTCGTTCTCGGACCGGCAACAGGTTGCCACGCACACTGTACCTCGCGTCTCGCCAATAGGCGCCCACCCCCTGCGTTCATGGGCGCGAGCTGCGAGTTCTAGGTTAGAGCATGGTCGGTGTGTGTGTCGTGGTGGAAGTGGGTGGTGTCATTCTGCGAGAGGCTTTGCAACGGCGCCCCCACCACACCCTCAGTATTACCAGCCGCGTCTACGAAAAATCCGACCACGTTGTCGAAGTTGTTAATCCCATTGATCACCGTCATCGTCGCGCCGGGCACGTCTAGCGTCGTGTAGTGCCCGTCGTCATAGCTGAACCCATGCGTGTTTCCATTGGCATCCTGGTAGGCGCCGACAATGTCGTCTTCGTTGTTGACGCCGAATGCCTGCGTGAAAGTCGAACCAGGAAATTGGAGGGTGGTCAGGTGACCGTCCTTCAGAAGGAAGCCATCCGATGTCGTGGCCGTAGGCATGAAGAAGCCAACGACGTCGTGATGGTCGTTGATGCTTGTTGCCTGACTGTTCACGTTAGTCGGGAGCGTAAGATAATTGAAGCTGCCGTCATTCTCATTATGCACGAAGGCCCGCTGATTGACCATTCCTGCGGGATCAGTTGAGCTATAGCCAGCTTCCTGCTCATGATTGTTAATCCCGAGCAGCTGGGTGAACGCCGAATTCGGCGCGTCGACGGTTTGAAATATATTGTCTTCGTTGATGAATCCATGGGTGATGCCGGCATTGTCGACGTAGAATCCCGTCGTCTCGCCTTGGTTCTCGATCCCAACGACTTGGGTTGAGACTGAATTCGGGAAATTTTCAGTGGTAAAAGTATTTGGGAGCGTCAGGGTGAATCCCTGATTTACAGCTTGGTTGTGGTAGCCTGCAATTTCGTTGAAATCATTGATGCCAAGCAACTGAGTGAAGGTGTCGCCTGCGAAGTTCACATCCAAGAACGTATAGATCGGTGCTTGTTCCGTGTGGAAGTGGGTGGTGTCGTTATGGGCCATGGGAGTACTCCTTGCTAGTTCGTGTCCGATGACTAGAAAGTCGCACAAGCAACCGTCTTCGGATTGTAAAAACGCACTTCGGCGTTGTTCAAAACGTGCCTAAAGATCTTCGGCGGTGCCCTTCACCAGACTCTGGGGACGGAGAGGGAATCTCGCGAGCTCTATCCGGATCTGACACATTCCCCGACAGGCAGTCTGATCGTGGCAGGCTACGGGCCGGGGATTGCCGGCTGTGCTCGGCTTATTTCGTCGGCTCAGGGTGACGCGACACGAGCTGCACCCATGATTTCCGATGACGCCCAAGAGAACGCTCCTGCCTTCGTTGTACAATTCGACCCTTGAAGCAGGAGCAGCCATGAGATCCAGTCAGTCCATGTCGGACAGCGCGCGGCCGATGCTTCGCTCGTGCCGCCACTCCCCCGGCGTGTTGCCGGTCGCGCGAACAAACGTCTTCGTGAGATGGCTTTGGTCGACGAAGCCGCAGGCAACGGCAACTTCGGCCAGCGGCGTTTTCGTATTGAGGAGGAGGTCCTTGGCCTTCTCGAGGCGCATCTCGACCAGCCATCGATGCGGCGGTACACCCGTACATTTCTTGAAGGCGCGCGCAAAATAGTTGACGGATAGATCGCAGACCGAAGCGAGCTGCTCAAGAGAAATATTTCCGCTCAAGTGCGCGCGCATGAAATCCATTGCTCGCCGCAACTGCCGAGGCGTCAGACTGCTACTTTGGCCCGCGCCGACCGGCTCCTTCGCGTTCGTCACGCGCACCATGTGGGCGAGCGCCTGCAGCATCCACCCGTCGGCCATGAGCGGAAACACATTGTCCTGGATCGACAATTCCTTCTGAAGCTCGGCGAGTCCGCGAGTCAATGCGTCATGACGAAACCCAAGAACCGGCTCCGTGACCAACGATCGGTATTCCTCGGGGAGCCGATCCCGGATCATGAAGATACTCGCACAGGCATTGATATCCCCGACGTCAAAGGCCCCCTGGAACTCTACCCCCTCCGGAATGATCCAGAGATTGGAGTTCCCCGCCAACGGGACGTCAACACCGCGGCCGTCCATCTTGGCCTTCAGACGTTTGAAGTTGTCACGGAACCAAAAGAGTGTGAGCTTTGGTTGAACAAAATGCCACTCGACCGGCCCGGCAGTCTGCTTGCGCCTGCGCAGAAATTCGGCCCGCATGGCCGTCGTATCAGCCGTCGTTGCACTGACCAGCTCACAACAACCGACGAATCTGATCCCCTTATCCCGGCGCGAATCCTGCTCCATCTCAGACGAGCGCTCTTAAAGCACGACGGATGTCTCCACCGCAGGTCGCGACCACCAAATCTACGGCTTGGCCATAGTGATCAGTGTTAGGCTGCCGTGCTGTGTTGTTCATGACGAAATCCTATGAAGCGGTCGCAACTGCTTGATCTCTTCAACGCCACTTATTGGGCGGCGGCTACCTTTTCCGCCTTGCCTTTGCGCGCGGCGCGCCATTCCTCGAAACGGCGAACGACGACGAAAAACGACGGCACGAACAGCACCGCAAGGCAAGTCGAGGCGAGCATGCCGCTGAACACCGCGATGCCGATCGACTTGCGCGAATTGGCGCCGGCGCCGGTTGCGAGCACCAGCGGCAGCACGCCCAGGATAAACGCGAACGAAGTCATGAGGATGGGGCGGAAGCGGGCGCGCGCCGCCTCGAGCGCCGCCTCGATGATCGGCTTGCCATCGAATATGCGCCGCTCGCGCGCCACTTCTACGATCAAGATCGCGTTCTTGGCCGAGAGCGCAATCAGCAGCACGAGACCAATCTGAGTGTAGAGATTGTTGCCGATACCGAGCCCCTTGAGCACCACAACCGGCCCCACCAGGGAGAGCGGCACCGCAAGCAGCACCGCGACCGGCATGAACCAGCTTTCGTATTGGCCCGCGAGCACCAGATACACCAGCAGCATCGCGAGCGCGAAAATGTAATAGATCTGGTTGCCGACCAGCTGTTCCTGGTACGACATCGCGCTCCATTCGTACCCCGTGCCGGGGGGCGACGCTTTGCCGGCGATCTGCTCCATCAGCGCCATCGCCTCACCGGAACTGAAACCGGTGGCGGGCAATCCCATCACGGTCGAAGACGGGTAGAGATTGTAGAGGCTCAGCAGCGATGGCCCGACTATCGGGGTAATACGAACCATCGTCCCGAGCGGGATCATGGCGCCCTGCTTGTTGCGGACCGGAAGCAGCTCGACGTCCTCGGGGCGCAGGCGGAACTGCGAATCCGCCTGCACATAGACCTGGAAGACACGTCCGAACTTGTTGAACTGGTCGACAAAGCTCGATCCCAGATAAGCCCCGAGCGTCGCGAACACGTCGTCGATCGACACCTGCAGCGTCTCGGCCTTGGCACGGTCCACGTCCACCTTCAGCTGCGGCACGTTGGAGCGATACGAGCTCGTCACGCGCTGCAACCCGCTCTGCGTCTGTGCGTCCTTCACCACCGCATTGGTCGTGGTCTGCAATTTGGTGAGATCGAAGCTGCCGTCAAGCAGCTCCAGCTGCATGGCAAAGCCACCGGCATTGCCGATGCCCTGGATCGGCGGCGGCGGAAGGACGACGATGCGCGCCTCCGTTATGGCGGCGAACTCTCGATTGAATTGCTGGAGCAGCGAAAGCAGGTCCTCGCCCTTGCCACGCTCGCTCCAATCCTTGAGCACGACATAGGCGACGCCGGCATTGGCGAGCGTCGAATTGTTGTCGAGCGCGGAAACACCGGAAATCGCAATCACGTTTGCGACCGCGGGATTCTTGCCGGCGATTTCGCTGACTTGATCGAGCACGCGCTTGGTGCGCACGAGCGAAGCGCCATCCGGCAGTTGCGCCGTCACCAGCACGTAGCCCTGGTCTTCGATCGGGAGAAACCCGGTCGCAACGCGAGAAAGGCCGTAGCCCGCGCCCCCGATCACGATCAGCGCGATCGCGCACATGAGCCCGCTGCGCGCGACCATGGCGCCGATCAGCCGCCCATAGGCCCGCTCGAACGGGTCGTAGACGGCGTTGAACGCACGGAAGAACAGGTTGCGCTCACTCGGCGGAACGGGGCGCCGCAGCCACAGCGCGCATTGCGTGGGCTTCAACGTGGCGGCGTTGATGGCGCTGAGCAATGCGGTGGCGGCAATCACCAGCGCGAACTGCGCGAACATCTTGCCGGTCAAGCCCGGGATGAAGGCGGCAGGCAGGAACACCGCCATTAACACGAGCGTGATGCCGATGATCGGACCGAACAGCTCGTCCATGGCCCGGATTGCCGCCTCTTTCGCCGCCACGCCCCGCTCGATGTGGTGTGCTGCGCCCTCCACCACCACGATGGCGTCATCAACGACGATGCCGATCGCAAGCACGATGGCGAACAGAGTCGACATGTTGACAGTGAAGCCGAGCGCGGCCATGGCGGCGAAAGCGCCGATGATGGTGACCGGTACCGTGGTCATGGGCACCAGCATGGCGCGCCAGTCCTGCAGGAACACGACGATCACGATCAGCACCAGGATCGCCGCTTCGAACAGCGTCTTCCACACTTCGTTGATCGAAGCACGGACGAACGTCGTGGTATCAAACGGCATGCTGTAGCTCAGCCCTTGCGGAAAGTTCTTGGAGAGCTGCGCCATTTTGGTCGCAACCTCGCCGGCCACGTCGAGCGCGTTCGCCTCCAGCGTCTGGTAGACGCCGATGCCTGCCGACGGCTTGCCGTTGAGCGTGAAGACCTCACTGTAGGTCTGGGCGCCGAGCTCGACGCGGCCGACGTCGCGCAGGTGGACCATCTGCCCGTTCTGCTCGCTCTTGACCACGATGTTTTCGAACTGGCTGACGTCGTCGAGGCGGGCCGCGATGTCGAGCGTATATTGGAACGCTTGGGTGTTCGGGGCCGGCGGCATGCCGAGCTGGCCGGCCGTGACTTGTTGGTTCTGGCCTTTAAGCGCGTTGACGACGTCTTCGGTCGTGAGCGAAAGCGCGTAGAGCTTGTTGGGGTCGAGCCATATCCGCATCGAATACTGCCCCGCGCCGAAGATGTTGACTTGGCCCACACCCGGCAACCGGGCAAGTTCCGGCTGCAGATTGATGCTCGCGTAATTGGCGAGGAACAGGCTGTCATACCGGCCATCGGGGGATGTCAGCGCGACGAATTGTAGGATAGCAGTGGATTTCTGCTGAACCGTCACGCCCTGGGCTTGCACCGCCTGCGGCAACTGCGCGAGCGCGCTGGAGACCCGGTTCTGCACCAGCACCTGCGCAAAGTTGATGTCCATCCCGATCTTGAAAGTGACGATGAGCGTATAGCTGCCGTCGGAGGCGCTGTAGGACTGCATATAGATCATGCCGTCGACGCCGTTGACCTGCTGCTCGATCGGCAAAGCGACGGTGTCGACCACAGCGCGAGCGCCCGCCCCGGGGTAGCGGGTCGTCACTGAGATCGTCGGCGGCACCACGTTGGGATATTGCGCGACCGGGAGCTGAAATAGCGCGACGCCGCCGATCACGATCATGAGGACGGCGAGCACATTCGCCAAAACCGGACGCTCGATGAAAAATTTCGAGATCATGGCGCGCCCCTAATTCGATCCGGCCGGCTCGGCCGCCGCGGACTTCGGCGTCTGGAGCTGCGGATCGACCTTCTGACCCGGGACGGCGCCGAGGATGCCGGACACGACGACCCGCTCGTCCGGCTTCAACCCGCTCTCGATCACGCGCATCTCGCCGGTCGTCTGGCCGAGTTGCACACGGCGCTGCTCGACGACGCCGTCGGCATTGACCGTGAGGACGTAACGGCCGGCCTGATCGCTGCCTACCGCAACCTCCGGTACCAGCAGCGCCTGCTCCGCGGGCCTGGGCACCCGTACCCGCACGAAATACCCCGGAAGCAAAGCGCGCTTGGCATTCTCGAAGATGCCGCGCACCTGGAGCGTACCGGTCGACTGGTTGACGTCGGGCGCCGTGTAGTTGAGCACGCCCTTGTGCGGATATCCGGTCTCAGTCTGCAGGCCGGCTTCGACCGGGACCTTGTTGACGAGATCAGCGATGTTCACGCCGAGCTCCGCCATTCGGTCGCGGGCGCGTTGCACGTCCCGTTCGCTGGGATTGAACCACACCCAGATCGGGTCGAGCTGGACGATGCTCGCGAGCTCGCTCGTGTGATTGCCCCCGACCAGCTCACCGATCGACACCTTGCGCGCCGTCACCACGCCGTCAAAGGGAGCCACAATCGTGGTGTAGCCGAGATTGATCTCCGCGGTGTGGGTATTGGCTTGAGCCTGGAGCACGCTCGCGCGTGCCGTGTCCCGGTTGGCGCGTGCCCTGTCGAGGCTGGCCTGCGTCGTGACGTCCTTGGCTTCGAGTTGCTGCTGACGGGTGAATTCGGCTTCGTTATTGATCAGCGTTGCCTTGGCGCCCTCCTCCGCCGCTTGTGCCTGCTCAAGCTGGACCTTGTATGGCTGCGGCTCGATCACAAACAAGGGCGTGCCCTTCTTCACCGCAGCGCCGTCCTGATACTTGATCTCTTGCACGTATCCTTGCACGCGCGCCGTCAACTCGACGGTATTCACCGCCGCGGCGTTGCCGGTCGCTTCCAAATAGGGCGTGACCATCTGCTGCACGGGCAATTCGACCGTCACCTTCGGTGGCGGCGGCGCGATGAAGCGATTTTCTTTGCCGCACGCGGTCAGGAGGGTGAGGATCCCCACGCAGGCGATGCGGGACAACCGATGTCCCGCGCATGCCGGTGCGGTCGGCTCACTGCCGCGCCAACGCGCCTCAGCGCGCACCGCATCATGCATGAAAGGCCGAGCCCCAACGGCGCCCAAGAATTCCTCGGCAACACATCTCATGTTCCATTTCTCCAGAGCCTGCGACGGTCACTGCCATGGCCACAGTGCTATTCTGCGGGCGCCGCGGTGTTCGTGACACAGCACTCTTCCTTGCGACTGCCTGAGGCTAACTACAGGGAGCGCAATCGCTCAATCGCCCGTGCGTCGGAATCCGTTCAACAGAAGGAGCGAGGTTATTAGACCTTGGTCGAGGGCTCTTTCGACTTTGGGTGAGAGAGCTTCAGCTTGTCGGCCATTCTGACCAGCTCGGCCAATGACCTTGCCCGCATCTTTCGCATCAGCTGTCCGCGATGGACTTTCACCGTCGCCTCCGTCACCCCAATTTCGTGGGCGATCTGTTTGTTCTGGAGACCGGCGACAACCAGCACCATCACCTGGCGTTCACGCAGCGTCAGCGTGTCGAGGCTCGCGCGCAGTTCTGCAACAGCTTTGTCGTCCTCGCGACGGATACGGTCCTGATCGAGCGCCCGCTGGATCGCGTCCAGCAAGTCTTGATGGCGGACGGGTTTGGTCAGGAACTCAACTGCGCCGGCCTTCATGGCCCGAACCGACATCGGGACATCGGCGTGGCCGCTGATGAAGATGACGGGCATGTGCACATTTGCCCTGGCCAAGTCATCGTGAAAATCCAACCCACTTCGCCCGGGCAGCCGGACATCGAGCACAAGACATCCAGGACGGTCCGGGCGGGCACTCCCGAGGAATTCTTGAACCGAGGCGAACAACTCGACACGCAAGCCTACCGATCCGAGCAGACCCTGAAGCCCCTCGCGTATCTCTTCATCGTCGTCGATGACGACGACAGTCGGCTCCCCGGCAATCGCGACGAAATAGCGGAGATGCCGGTGGTCCATGGTCCCACGCCCGCCGTTCATCGGTTCGCACACTGCGCCGGACGACAACGTGAAGAGCTCGTTTGGCGTACTTTCAACGCCATGCCCTCATCATCGGAATTCACCACTATGCCGTTGGTCCAGTGCCAAGTGAATGCAGGTCAGCAAATCCTCCTTAACGACGGGCTTGCGGAGAAAGCAAATCGCTCCGGCGGCCAACGCCTGCCGATCGTCACCAGGAAAAGCCGTGATGACGATAATCGGGATGTGGGAGCCCGATACGCCCAGGTGGTTCTGAAGTTGGAGCCCGGACATTCCGGGCAGCTGCACGTCCGTAATCAAGCACGCAGTTTCGTTCAGCCGTTCCGATTGCAGAAACTCTTCAGCAGACGAAAATGCCTCGGCCGCGAAACCAGACGCCTCCACAAGCCCTTGTATCGCCTCGCAAACTGAAGCGTCGTCGTCGACGATTGCGATCAGTGGCGTTCGTGACACAGCACTCTTCCTTGCGACTGCCTGAGGCTAACTACAAGGAGCGCAATCACTCAATTACCTGTGCGTCGGAATCCGTACAACGGAAGGAGGGGGTTATTAGACCTTGGTCGAGGACGCTTTCGACTTTGGGTGAGAGAGCTTCAGCTTGTCGGCCATTCTGACCAGCTCGGCCAACGACCTTTAATCTTGCGGATCTATACCGGCAGACAGGGCGAGAAGCCGACGGCGAAAAGGTCTTGCATACTGGCCTCGGGATCGCGCCAAGCGATGGCGGCCTGCATCACGCGCTCGGTTTGGGTTTGATTCCACTCAAGCCGCTTGACGAGGCGCTAGTCGAGTTGCGCCTTGCCGCTGACCTTGCCGGCAACAGCGCGCAATTTGCCTGTGCATATGGTGTGGCGCTGCATTCGGCCGGGCGTCCGCGGGACGCTCTTGCACACCTGAAGGAAAGTCAGAATGCACACCCGGGAGATCGCGAGATTCTAGTCGCGATAACGAGCTTCAGTCGCGAGGCTGGAGATTCGGTAACAGCATTGCAATACGCCGAAAAAATTGTACAAGATTGTCCCTGATGACCCGACGGTCAGAAGGTTGCTAGACGAACTACGACGTCAGGCCCCGCCGCGATAAAAAGCACCCCTTGCAGGATCATTCCTTCCGAAGCTTTCGAGCAAGCTGTTGGTCCTGGAGACACGTCAGCAATTCAACGTAGCTCGGCGGCGTGGAGCTCTCGTCGCCTCTTACACCAACTGTTACTGAAGTGCACATTACCCTGTCAGAGTTGGCAAAACCTGACCATCGTGTTTGAAGCTGATCCTTCGCTTGCTGCTCATCGTCCACGCATCTCTTTATCGTTGCGTTCATGCCGGTGTTAGGATCGAATGCGGAAGCGCTGTCGACGCGGCAACCTCGTTCAATATTAAATTGTGGAACATCGTCCGCGACGGCGATGACCAGTTGCGAAGTGAGGACGATAATTGGAAACAGAATCTGCATTTTTCCTCCGAAGCATGCTGATGTTGTGACGTGGGAAGAAAAACATCTCCTCAAAGTTGCTTCTGGTCATCGGCAATCAACATGCCGGCGTTCTTGCGACTGCCTGAGGCTAATTGCAGGGAGTGCAATCGCTCAATCGCCCGTGCGTCGGAATCGGTTCGACAGAAGGAGCGAGGTTATTGGACCTTGGTCGAGGGCGCTTTCGACTTTGGGTGAGAAAGCTTCAGCTTGTCGGCCATTCTGACCAACTCGGCCAACGACCTTGCCCGCATCTTTTGCATCACCTGTCCGCGATGGGCTTTCACCGTCGCCTCCGTCACCCCAATTTGGTGGGCGATCTGTTTGTTCTGGAGACCGGCGACAACCAGCACCATCACCTCGCGTTCACGCAGCGTCAACGTGTCGAGGCTCGCGCGCAGTTCTGCAACAGCTTTGTCGTCC
>Ga0137415_10003871_pt1 | contig 14846 bp, 13 predicted proteins | sample CZODoug3_1_1_16f_FD_183082 | JGI IMG/M metagenome (GOLD analysis project Ga0137415, IMG submission 183082) | Vadose zone soil fungal communities from Angelo Coast Range Reserve, California, USA - CZODoug3_1_1_16fungal (Hybrid Assembly) | ecosystem: Environmental > Terrestrial > Soil > Vadose... | reverse complement strand
CCGATGGCGGTATCGCCGCCGTCGCCGCCGTTACTGCCCTTGGCTCCGTGTCCGCCGGAACCGCCTGTCCCGCCACTGATGCCCGTGGCGCCCTTACCGCCCGCTCCGCCGGTACCTCCGGTGCCGCCGGGACTGCCGGTCCCGCCTGACCCTGCGGTGTTCCCAGACAGGTCGTTGGTGACATCGCCAGCACCTTCGACGGACACGGTCGAGCCTGCAGTTCCGGGGCCTCCCGGCGCCCCGGTGGGGGTCGGGTTCACCCCAACGGCACCCGTCCGCCCGCTCCGCCCGTTCCACCCGCTCCACCACTGCTGAACAAGCCGCCGTCGCCGCCGCTTCCACCGTTGCCGAACAGCCCACCGCCGGCGCCACCGCTACCTCGATCCCGCCGTTGACCCGGGCCACCCCGGCACCGCCCGGCACCGCCGATCCCGAACGACAATCCGCCGCCTTGGCCGCCTTGGCCGTCCTGACCGGCCGCACCGTTGCACACCAAACCGCACCGATTGTCCAGCAGGGCGCTCAAGAAGCCGCCGACCCCAAACCTGGCCCATCTGACACACCAGCTACCGGCCCGCCGGTCACCGGCGCGGCGAGAGCCGCGCGGTCCACCGTCGCCGTGCGCGACGCCGACTTCAGCACGGGCTCAACGAGTTTGCGTTCGGAGACGCGACCTGGCGACCACGACGCCGTCGGTGCGCGACCGGTACGGGTGCCCTGCCCGAACAACCAAGGCGCCGCGTCATCCGCCTCGCCTGGACCGGTGCGCAGGCCGAGCAGTGACGCTGTTTCCGCAGACCGCCGCTCCACGACGAGCCAACTCGGCCGTGCAGCCGTCTACGCCGACGACGGGGCCAGCGGGGAAGGGGCCACCAGGGGATCGACTCCCCGCGCCACCGCAATCGGGTGATGTCGGGCTGGGTGAGCCTGTGACATAGGGACGCAGCGATGACTTGGCCAGGGGCACACCCATTTGCTGGGAAGAACAGTCTCGTATCAGCAAAAGCTACGCCGCTACCACCCCCAACCGCGGCCGCATTGCCCAATTTTGGCCGGTGCCTCTCAATGTCGTTACCCCACTACGATCCCGGCGCTGGACGAACGTGCACGAGGGTACAGAACTAGCAAGCACACCTCACGTCGCCGGCCTACTCAGCAAACCAGTTCAGGGCACCGATGATCGATATTCCCTGCACAAGATCAACCAGGTACGGCAAATCATCAACCCCGTGATTGGAACACGTTCTCCGTCGCAGTGAGCCTTCGGAACGCTCGGAAGTCGCCGCAAGCAACCTGAAGGCCGTGCGCGGTGGGTGTATTGAATTCTCGACCTATCGCTCGATAACAGACCGCCGACTGTCGAGCGAGTGAAACAACGTGGGGCGCAACAAATAGCAAACCCTGGTCAGCGGTAATGAATTGGTGCGGTGTCCGCCTTCCTTCGGTCGAGGTCAACTAAGCAAACTACGGCTGCAACAGCTGCCTTCTCGGCTGATGGGTTTGTCGGACTGAAATTGCAAGTGTTTCACCGGAATTGGGTTGTGCGGGCCGCGCATCGAGTAACGTCAGCAACTCTGGGGGCTACAAATCCGGCAAGGAGCGCACATGAATGTTGCGGCTCGTTCGTACCTTTTTGCGGGACTCACACTAATTGGCGTCAGCGTCATTGGCGCCACACCGGTGGCAGCATCACCAACGACACATTCCGTGCGGTTTGCCGTCGCCCATGAATTCGAGCCGCCTGCCGGCGGCCCGCCGGGCTACATTGAGCCGGACCCGACTCCCATACCAGCCGCACCGCCACCCCCAGTGGTGCCTACACCGCTGCCCCCCGCAGAGTCTGACCCGGTACCGCCACCCCCGGAGGCGTCGGCACCGTCGCCCCCCGCAGAGTCTGAAGCGCCACCGCCGGTGGTGGCACCACCTCCCGCGGCGCCGGCTGCACCACCGCCAGCGGCCAACCCGCCCGCGCAGACGCCTCCAGGCGCGCCGGCTGCCGCGCCGCCAAAGCAGTTGCAGCCACCGCCGCGGGTCACGCCGGCCTGCCCTCCCGGAACCACGAACGGTGGAAGTAAGCCATGTCGCCCAATCGGTGGTGGCGGCGGTGGCCCCAGCGGTGGCGGCGGCGGTAGCCCAAGTGGCGGCGGTGGCGGTAGCCCCGGCGGTGGCGGTAGCGGTAGCCCCGGCGGTGGCGGTAGCGGTACGGCGTGATCTTGCGACTGCGGATCGACGCCTCACCTCATAGGGAACCCGTCGCCCAGCTCGCAGGGTTGCGTTGGTGACGATGCCGCAGCGTACCGATGAGATTGTGCCGCAGCACTACCCGGTCGATGCCAGGGTGCACGACGAGATGAGGGTGTCAGCTAGACGCCGAAACGATGGAGCAGTTCATCAACGGGGCGGATACAGCCCACCCTCGCCAACGACACCCTGATCACCCACCACCAAGGCCCGACCGGAGCGTCAAGGAAAGCTGGACAGACCAGCGACCACCTCACGCCTATACCCCGAGAATCGGGATCAACGAAAACCGACACCAGTCAACAAGGTCGGTGAGTGGATCGAGGCTCAGAGGAAGGCATGCGCGTCGACGACCCGCCTCACCGTGCCGAGCGCATCGCGCAGGGTGCTGAGGTCGGTGGAGCCGAGGGCCAGTCGGATCGCGTGCGGCACGTGCGCAGAGGCGGCGAACGGTTCGGCGGTCGATACCGACACGTGTTCGGCCATCAGTGCCGACGCGATCTGGTCGGCCCGTACCCTCTCGGGCAGCGGGAGCCAGAGGAAGTACGACGACGGATGGCCGACGTGCGGAGAGTCCGCCAACACCTCGCGGGCGATGGCCTGCCTCGCCTTCGCGTCGTTGCGTTTCTCCGTCTCCAACCGGATGACGGTGCCGTCGTCGAGCCACCGGCACGCGATCGCCGTCATCACCGCAGGCGTGTTCCACGTGGTGGCGCGGATGGTGCGTTCGATGGCAGGCACCAACGTGGTTGGGGCCACGATGAATCCGAAACGCAACCCGGTGGCCACGCTCTTGGACAGGCCGGAGACGTAGACAGTCGTCTCCGATGCGAGCGTCACCAGCGGAGGCGGTGGCTTGTCGGCGAGGAAGGCGTACGCGCCATCCTCGATGATGAGAAGTCCATGTTTGCGCGCGATTTCAACGAATCGCTCGCGGTGGCTCTCCGTCGTGACCCATCCCAGTGGGTTGTGCAACGTCGGCATCGCATACACGGCACGTATCCGCCGCGTCGCACAAAGGTGTTCTAACACATCGAGATCGGGCTCGTCTCCTGCCGAGGGAAGCGCTGCGAGTTCGAGGCGAAGCGTTTGAGCGAGCACCTTGAACCCCGGGTAGGTCAACGCGTCGACGGCGACGACGTCTCCTGGTTGCAGCGTCGCCATCGCGGTCGCGGCCAAGCCGTGCTGGGCTCCGCTGACGAGCAGTATCCGATCGGACCCGGCACGTACCCCGCGTTGCCTGAGATGGCGAGCCACTGCGGCTCGCTCGTGCCTGCGCCCGGCATGTGGCTGGTAGCGCAGCAGGGCCTCGAGGTCACCTGCCGACGCGAGCTCGCGCAGCGCCTGACGCAGCATGTCGGCCTGACCGGGCAGCGACGGATAGTTGAAGGTCAGGTCCACCACGTCGGCGGCGGCCACCTGCTGGTCGATGCCGTGGGCAGGGGATATCGCCGTCTCGCGAACGAAGGTGCCCGCGGCCGCGTTCCCCACTGACCAGCCCCATGCCTTCGAGCTCGGCATAGACCCTCGACGCGGTCACCAGGGCGAGGCCTTCACGCGCGGCGAGCTGCCTGTGCGTCGGCAACCGCGTGCCCGACGGCAGCCGTCCGGCGCGGATGTCGGACGCCAGGGCGTCCACGACGCCCTTGTAGCGGGAGGCAACCATGCACCGATTGTATGCATGACAATTCTTTGATTGTCACGGGATCGGCGATCTACGATGTGGATTCACCGACCGTGAAGGACGCTGCTGCGCAAATCGAAAGGCCACTGCCATGCACATCGCCATCCTGACCTTCGAGGGCTACAACGAACTCGACTCGCTGATCGCCCTCGGCCTTCTCAACCGGGTACAGAAGTCGGACTGGCGTGTGTCGATCGCGACTCCAACGCCGAAAGTCCGCTCCATGAACGGCGTGGTCATCGAGTCCATGGCCACTCTCGAGGAGGCCAGCGCCGCGGACGCGGTGATCGTCGGCAGCGGCCGGATGACCCGCGAGGTCGTTGCCGACCAGGAGCTGATGGCGCGGTTGCAACTCGATCCGTCCCGGCAGTTGTTGGGCGCCCAGTGTTCTGGAACGTTGGTGCTTGCCAAGCTCGGACTCCTCGACGGCGTACCCGCGTGCACCGATGTGACCACCAAGCCGTGGGTCCAAGCGGCAGGCGTCGAAGTGCTCAACCAGCCGCTGTTCGCCAAGGGCAACGTCGCCACCGCTGGCGGCTGCCTGGCGTCGCACTATCTCGCGGCCTGGATGATCGCCCGCCTGGAGGGTGTCGAAGCGGCCAAGAGCGCGCTGGACTACGTGGCTCCGGTGGGGGAGAAGGACGACTACGTCGCGCGCGCGATGCGCAACATCTCCCCGTACCTACACGCGGACCTCGCCACGGCCTGACTCCGAGTTCAGGTCCGCGCCCGGACGTGCGGAGACGCGCGCGGCACCACCAACGGCGTCCCGGTCTGCGGATCGTCGATGATCTGGCACTTCAGGCCGTAGACGGCCTCGACCAGCTCCTCGGTGATCACTGACTTCGGATCACCCTGCGCGACAATGCTTCCGGACTTCATCGCAATGATCTGATCGGCGTAGCGGCAGGCGTGGTTGAGGTCGTGCAGCACCGCGACCACGGTGCGATCCTGCTCGCGGTTGAGCATGGCGAACAGGTCGAGGAGTTCCACCTGATGGGCGATGTCGAGGTACGTCGTCGGCTCGTCGAGCAGCACCAGCGGAGTCTGTTGGGCGAGCACCATGGCCACCCAGACCCGTTGGCGCTGACCACCGGACAGCTCGTCGACCAGCCGGCCGGACAGTTCGCACACCCCGGTGCAGCGCATGGCCTCGGCGACGGCCTCGTCATCGCTGCGGGACCACTGGCGCAGCACCTTCTGATGCGGGAACCGGCCCCGAGACACCAGATCGGCCACGGTGATGCCTTCGGGCGCGATCGACGTCTGGGGGAGCAGACCCAGCCGGCGAGCCACCTCCTTGGTGTGCAAGCTGCCGATGTCGCGCCCGTCCAGGATGACCTGGCCCCCAGACGGTTTCAGGAGCCGGGCGAAACCGCGCAGCAACGTGGACTTGCCGCAGGCATTGGGTCCGACGATGGCGGTGATGCGTCCGTCGAGCACGTCGACGGACAGGTCGGCGATGACGGCGGTGTCCTCGTAGCCGATGACGAGGTGATCGGCGCTGAGGCGTGAGTCGCGTTGTCCCGTCACGGGATGACCACTTTCTGCTGACGTCATCGTTGGCGCGCCTGTGAGATGAGCAGGTAGATCAGGTAGGCGCCGCCCAGCGAGACCGTGACCGCGCCGACGGGGAGCTCGCTGCCACTGAACACCTGCTGGGCGATGACGTCGCTGACCAGCAGCAGCACCGCTCCCATCACCGCCGACGGCACCAGGCCGACACCGGGGCTGGCAGTGAGCCGCCTGGCGATCTGCGGCGCCGCCAGCGCGACGAAGGAGATCGGTCCCGCCGCAGCGCAGGCAAGGGCCACCAGACCGACGCCGACGACGAGATAGGCCAGCCGGGCGCGGTCGGGCCGAACGCCCAATGCGCCTGCGGCGTCGTCACCCATCTGCAGCACGGGCAGCTGCGGTCCCATGGCGACCAGAAAGGCGGCCATGACGACCAGGCAGACCGTCATGGGCAGCGCCTGCGACCAACTCTGCCCACTGAGGGTGCCCTGTTGCCACACCGATGCGGTGACGGCGGTGTGGAAGTCGATCTTGATGATGATCCATTGGTTCACCGAGTTCACCACCGCGCTGACCGCGATCCCGACGACGATGAGCCGAAAGCCCGCCAGCCCGTTGCGGTAGGACAGTGCGTAGACGAGGACCGCGGTGACAAGGCCTCCGATCAGCGCGCCCGCGGCCACCGCGTAGTAGCCGCCGCCGATCCCTGCGATGACGATCAGCGCCCCGGTGTAGGCACCCGAGGTGACGCCGATGATGTCTGGGCTGCCAAGCGCATTGCGGGTCAGCGCTTGGAAGATGGCGCCGGAGATGCCGAGAGCGGAGCCGATCAGCAGCGCCATCAGCATGCGGGGCATCCGCCATTCCAGGACGACCACCCGGTCGAACGAGGTGTTGCTTCCGGTCAGGACGCCGAGTACGTCGGCCGGTGCGACGGTGTACTTGCCGAGGCCGACCGCGACGACCGCGATGGCGAAGGCGCCGACCAAGAGCGCCGCGACCACGATGATCGCGCGCCACGACGCCCGAGCCGACACGTTGCCGATCCGGATCACGCACTGGCGTCGGCCGAATGTCACTCCGGCCGTGTCGTTCTGGGTGATCGTCACGAGCGGTCTGCCCCCCGCTTGCGGATCAACCAGATCAGCACCGGCGCACCGAGGAACGCGGTGACGATGCCTGCAGGTAGCTCGGCGGGCCGGATGATGACCCGTCCCACGATGTCGGCCGCCAACAGCAGAGCCGGTGCGACGGCGGTGGCGTACGCGAGGATCCAGCGCCAGTCCGGGCCGGTGAATCTGCGCACCGCATGCGGCACCATCAGGCCGACGAAGCCGATCGGGCCCGCGCCAGCGGTCGCCGCGCCAGCAAGCAGGGTGACGGCGATCAGGCTGAGGATCTGGGTGCGGGCGACGTTGCCGCCCATGCTCTTTGCCAGGTCATCGCCAAGGGCAGTGACGTTGAGCGAGCGGCCGACGACCAGGCACAGCACCGCGCCGACGGCGACGAACGGCGCGATCGCGGCGGCCACCTCGAGTGGGCGAGCGTCGAGTGCACCCGCGTCCCAGAACCGCATGTTGTTGAAGGCCTGCGGGTTGCGCAGTCGGACCGCGTAGCCGACGCCGTCCATCACCGCGCCGATCGCCACGCCTGCGAGCAACACGCGGACCGGGGTGACGGTTGCTCGGCCGGTCATGCCGACCAGGTAGACCAGCAGCATCGCGAACAGCGCGCCCGCAAAGGCGAACCAGATGTAGGTCCAGATGCCAGTCATGCCGAGGAAGGCGATCGCGAAGACGACGAACAATGCTGCGCCGGAATTGATTCCGAGGATCTCGGAGTCGGCAAGCGGATTGCGGCCGACGGCCTGGATCAACGTCCCCGACAGGCCGAGGGCCAGCCCGACGAGCAGGGCGAGCACGGTGCGCGGGATCCGCAGGTCGTGCACGATCCACTGGTCGCCGATGTCGTGGTAGTCGGTGACGGCCTGCCACACCGTCGACACTGAGACGTTCTCGGTGCCGATGGCAAGGCTGGCGACGCACGTCAGGGCCAGCAGGGCCACCGCGATGCGCAGCCCGACGACCCGGTTGCGTTGCGTGAGTTGTGCGGGCGGCTCCACCGGAGATGAAGTCGGCGAAGGGGCTGATGGTGCAGGGGCGGTCACGGTCGTCTAGAGGCCGGCTCGTTCGAGCGCTTCGTCGAACTCCTCGTCGGCGACCCTCTCGCCCTTGCCGTCGGCGAGTGCGCGTTCCCAAATCGCGACGACGTCGTCCTGGACGAGGGCGAACTTGGCGTCCCAGGTCTCGGAGTCGAACCGCCAGTAGCCGGTGACGTCGAGTTGTTCGATCGTCCACCCGTCGCCGCGGAAGTACTTGCGCACGGCGCGTGATTCGGCGGCCTCCGCGGCGAACCAGCAGTAGCCGCGGCCGTCGGGCAAGGTCAACTCGCGGACCAGTCGAGCGAGCCGGCTTGGGGCGTGGCCGTTTCCGGTGCCGACGCTGGAGACGACGGTGACGTCCGGATGCGTCGGCAGATACTCCAGGTCCTCGGGGTCGGCGACCTCGACGACGACGGTGACGGGCACACCGCCTGGCAATTCGGAGATGATGCGGGCCGCGGCGGGCAGCCCGGACAGATCGGCGACCAGCAGCTGCCAATCGCTCGCAGGCTCTGGCCGATACCACGACCGGGCGTGATCGAGCCCGACCCGGTCGCCTGGGCCGGTGGAGCTGGCCCACGCGGTTCCAGGCCCGCGGGCGTGCAGGATGACGTCGAGGTCGATCCGGTCACCGTCATGGGCTCGCACGGTGTAGTTGCGACCCTCGGATCCCGACTCGGGGTCGACGTAACGGCCGCCGTCGGCGCCGGTCACGGTCGGCGGCTGGGTGCGTTCGCCGTCGGGGCCGACGATGGGGAAGTAGACACCGACCGCGGAGTCGCCGCCCGGCTTGACCTCGAGCAATTCGGGGTCGTCGACCTGCAGCGTGATACGCCGTAGGCGGGGGGTCAGCTGAATCGTCTCGATGACGGTCGCATACGAGAAGCTCATCGGACGTTAGGCTACCCTAAGCGTCTTTCCGCCAGCTGGCGGGCGTGTCGTCCGCAGATGCGACCCTTGTGGTGCGCGATGCATCCAATTAGTTTCCAATCACGATGAGTGAACGCATCAGCGAGTTCGCGAACGACGGCTACACGTTCCCAGTGAGGGACGAGGGACCCACAGACGGCGAGATCGTCGTTCTGCTGCACGGGTTTCCGCAGACCTCGAAGTCGTGGGATGCGGTGACGCCGGGTCTGCACGAAGCCGGCTACCGCACCTTGGTCTTCGACCAGCGTGGTTACACGTCGACAGCCCGCCCGCGGGGACGCTTCGCGTACCGGATCAGCGCACTCGTCGGCGACATCGCCGCACTCGTCGCCAAAGTGGGGTCACCTGTGCACCTGGTCGGCCACGACTGGGGCGCCACCGTCGCGTGGGCGACTGCCGCAGGGCGCCCCGAACTGCTCAGGACTCTCACCGCGGTGTCCGTGCCCCACTCGAGGGCGTATCTGCGGTCCCTGCTCAGCAGCACTCAGGCGCTGAAGTCGTACTACATGGCGATGTTCCAGATCCCGTGGCTGCCCGCCGCCGTGCCGCGTCGTTTCCCGAAACTCACCGACCGAATACTGCGCAAGAGTGGAATGGATGACGAAGCCATCCGCCAGGTGCACACCGACGTCATCGATGGCGGTGCGTTGACCCCGGCCGTCAATTGGTATCGGGCGATACCCTTCAGCTCGCAGCGATACGTCCAAAGGGTCTCGGTACCAACCACATACGTGTGGAGCACCGATGACATCGCACTCAGCCGCCGGTGCGCCGAGCTGTGCCAGCGATACGTCACCGGCCCCTACCGGTTCGAGGTCGTCGACGGCTCGCACTGGATCCCCGAGGAACATCCAGACCTCGTACGGGACCTGATCGTGGATCGCATCAAGGCAGGCTAGGGCGATGGCGGCGGTCGGTGGGGAGTACCCAGAGGTGGGTCAAGGGGCGCTGCCGGTCAAGGACGTCGGCCGATTGTTGTTGCGCTGCGGCGACCGACCGGGACTGGTGGCGGCCGTCAGTGCGTTCCTGGCCGATGCCGGGGCAAACATCGTGTCCCTCGATCAGCATTCGACCGAACAGTCCGGCGGGACGTTCGTGCAACGCACGATCTTTCACCTGCCCGGACTGACCGCCGCGCGTGACGCCCTGGAACGCGACTTCGGCGACCGGGTGGCCACGCCGTTCGAGATGGACTTCCGGCTCACGGAGGCGGCCAAACCCAAACGGGTCGCGATCATGGCGTCGAGGGACGATCACTGCCTGCTTGACCTGCTCTGGCGGAATCGTCGCGGTGAGCTGGACATGTCGGTGGTGATGGTCATCTCCAACCACCCCGACCTTGCCGATCAGGTCCGCCCGTTCGGCGTGCCGTTTCTGCACGTGCCGGCCACCAAAGACATTCGGGCACAAGCGGAACAGCGCCAACTCGACCTAATGCGCGACAACGTCGACCTGGTGGTGCTGGCCCGCTACATGCAGATCATCACGCCACAATTCCTGGCCGACGTCGGTTGCCCACTGATCAACATCCATCACTCGTTCCTGCCGTCGTTCATCGGCGCGTCGCCCTACCGGAGGGCCAAGGAGCGCGGCGTCAAACTCGTCGGGGCGACCGCCCACTACGTCACCGAGGAACTCGACGACGGGCCGATCATCGAACAGGACGTCGTGCGGGTGGACCACCGTCACGGCGTCGGTGACCTGGTCCGCCTCGGCGCCGACGTCGAGCGGGCCGTGCTGTCACGCGCCGTCCTGTGGCATTGCGAGGACCGCATCATCAGATATGGCAACCAAACCATCGTTTTCTGACGTGGCCGCCGACCTCGACGTCGCTGACCTGGGGCGGCGACGCACCGGCGGACACGACGCGCGGACGCGCGCGCCGGAATTGCGCGCGATCTGACGTTGGGCCTTATTCTCTCGCTGTGCCTGAGATAGATCGTCGCAACTTGTTGTTCATGTCGGGGGTTGGCCTGCTCGCCGCTGCGCTCCCCGCGCCACTGGCCGGGGCAGCACCGGCAAGCCCGGGTTCCCCGCCAACGGCGCCGCCGCTGGTCGGCGCGACTCCGACGTACCTGTTCCACGACGAGTTCGACGGCCCGGCCGGCTCGGCCCCCGATTACTCGAAGTGGAATGTGGCGAAGGCGCGGGAGACCATCAGGAATCCCGTCTTCTGGGACAAGCCCGAGAACATGGGGCAGTACCGCGACGATCGCCAGCACGTGTTCCTCGACGGGAACGGCAACCTGGTCATCCGCGCGACGAGGAACCCCGACGGCAAGTACGTCAGCGGGAAGCTGGTTGGCAACTTCTGGGGTGGCATCAACACCACCTGGGAGGCGCGCATCAAGTTCGATTGCCTGACCCTCGGGTGCTGGCCTGCCTGGTGGTTGTCGAACGACCACCCCGAAGTCGGCGGCGAAATCGACTTGGCCGAGTGGTACGGAAACGCGAACTGGCCTTCGGGAACCACCGTGCACGCCAAGTCGGACGGCACCTCGTTCGCGACCAACCCGTTCCCCATCGACAGCGCGTGGCACACGTGGCGAGTCACGTGGAACGACGCAGGGATGTACTTCTGGATGGACTACGTCGACGGCGCGCAGCCGTACTTCGAGGTTCCTGCCAACTCCCTCGACGGGTGGCCGTTCAACTTCCCCGACTACAAGGTGTTCCCCGTGCTGAATCTGGCGGTCGCCGGTTCCGGCGGCGGAGATCCCGCAGGCGGTACCTATCCGGCGGACATGCTCGTCGACTACGTACGCGTCTGGTGACTCATCGCGCGGCCGCAACGGCAGGCACTGGCTGAGCCAGGCCCAAGTGGTCGCGCAGCGTGGTGCCCTCGTAGTCGGCCCTGAACACGCCGCGCTCCTGCAGTAGGGGCACGACCTGGTCGACGAACGAGTCGAGCCCGCCGGGCGTGACGTGGGGGACCAGGATGAATCCGTCGCTGGCATCGGCCTGGACGAGGTGATTGATCGTCTCGGCGACCGTGCTGGGCGAGCCGACGAAGGTCTGGCGGCCGGTGACCTCGACGATCAGCTCGCGGGTGGTCAGGTTCTCGGCCTCGGCCTTGGCCCGCCACTCGTTGGCCGTCGCGATGGGGTCGCGGTGCATGCGCACGCTGGCCCGGCCACGCGAGATGGTGTTCTCCCCGACGATCGGATCGACGGACGGCAGTGGCCCGTCCGCGTCGTGGTCGGACAGGTCGCGGTTCCAGAGCTGCTCGAGAAACTTGATCGCCGTCGCCGGTGATACCTGCGCCAGGCGGACGTCGTGGGCGATGTCGGCCGCCTCGGCGTCGGTGTCGCCGAGCACGAACGTCGCTGCGGGCAGGATGAGCAGCTGGTCGGGACGGCGCCCATGCGCGGCGAGGCGGCCCTTGACGTCGGCGTAGAAGGCCTGGCCGTCGGCGAGGGTTCCGTGCCTGGAGAAGATCGCGTCGGCAGCGGCTGCGGCGAACTCGCGGCCATGGTCGGAGTCGCCCGCCTGGAAGATCACCGGCCTGCCCTGGGGGCTGCGCGGGACGTTGAACCGGCCGCTGATGTCGAAGTGCGCGCCTCTGTAGCTGAACGCGCCCGCGGCGGGATCGGACAGGAACACACCGCTGTCCTTGTCGGCGACGATCTCGTCACCGCGCCAGGAATCGAACAGGGTGTGTGTGGCCTCGAGGAAGTGTTCGGCGCGCTCGTAGCGCTCGTTCTCGGCCAGGAACCCGCCGCGGCGGAAGTTCTCGCCGGTGAAGGCATCCCACGACGTGACGACGTTCCACGCGGCACGGCCCTCGGAGAGATGGTCGAGCGAGGCGAATTGCCTGGCCACTTCGTAGGGTTCGTTGAACGTCGAGTTGATGGTGCCGGTCAGCCCGAGCCGGTCGGTGACCGCGGCGAGCGCGGCCAGGATGGTGAAGGTGTCCGGCCGTCCGACCACGTCGAGGTCGTAGATCTCGCCGCCCTGCTCACGCAGGCGCAGGCCCTCGGCGAGGAACATGAAGTCGAACTTGCCGCGTTCGGCGGTTTCGGCGAAGTGGACGAACGAACTGAAGTCGATGTGGCTGCCCGAGGCGGGATCACTCCACACGGTGGTGTTGTTGACGCCGGGAAAGTGCGCGGCGAGGTGAATCTGCTTGACTGGCTTGCGCATGCGTGTTCCTAGACGTTCGAGTAGCGGTTGGCGGGACGCGGCAGATCGAGTGCGCCGCGCAGCGTGGCGGCGTGGTAGGCGTCGTGAAACGCCCCGCGCCTTTGCAACTCGGGAACCAGGCCGTCGGTGATCTGCAGCAGATCGTGGGGCAGCGTGGCGGGGCGGAGCCGGAATCCCGCGGCGCCCGCCGCGTGCCACTCCTGTAACACGTCGGCCAACCCTTGCGGCGTTCCGACGAAAACCTCGGCGTCGCTGATGTATTCGCGCCCGAGTATGGCGTCGAGGCGCTCCCGTCGCGCCGTGGCGCCGGCGACGGTGTCATCGAGGAACACGACGAGGTCGGCGAACACCTTTGCCGGTGCCGCGTCGCCTGCCCGATGCGCTGAGATGACGTCGACGATGGCCGTGGTTTCGGCGGCGCCGTGCGGAGTGACGAAGCCGACGTCCGCGCTCGATGCGATGAGGCGGTAGGCGGCCTCCCCGTGGCCGAGTGCGGCCACGATCGGCTGCCCCTGCGGGGGCCGCGGCGTGATGGACGGGCCCTTGACGGAGAACTTCGAGCCTTCGAAGTCGATGTAGTGCAACTTGGTTCGGTCGATGAACCGACCGGTGGACACGTCGCGGATCTCGGCGTCGTCCTCCCAGCTGTCCCAGAGCCGACGAATGACCTCCACGTAGTCGGCGGCCTCGGTGAAGAGTTCGTCGGCGAACTCCTTGGGCTCGTCGGGGACGGTCCTGCGGCCGAAGTGGGCCGCCGCATCGCGACTTCCCGACACCTGCACGCGGACGCCGGCCCGGCCGGAACTGACGTAGTCGAGCGTGGCGATCGCCTTCGACAGGTGGAAGGGCTCGGTGTGCGTGGTGATCGCCGTCGGGATGAGGCCGATGTGGCTGGTGCGGGGTGCGACGCGGGAGGCGATCAGCACGGCGTCCAGCCGGCCGCGGACCCGGTCGGTCCGCTCGTCGGCGCGCAGCGGATTGTCGAACTGCAGCGTGAGCCCGTCTTCTATGGTGACGAAGTCCAGCAGTCCACGCTCGGCTTCGGAGACTAGGTCGGTCCAGTACCGAGGGGTCAGGAGGTCGGCGGGGCGGGCGTCGGGCTCACGCCAGGAAGCCGGGTGCCACCCGGTCCCGTCGAGCGCGACGGCCAGATGGAGCCGTTCCGGTGCAGTGGCCACAGACGAATCTCACTTTCCTATGCGTTGACAACGTCAACGCTGCGCTGCGTTGCCGCCATTCCTGGCTCGCGACATCCCGTGACCAGTGTGGGTCTGGGGCCTGTGCGTTCAAGGTATGCACGCACGGTGATTCAGTGATCCCCCCGTCGCTTCGCTCGCCCTCAGTGATCCCCCCGTCGCTTCGCCCGCCCTCAGTCGACGCTGGTTTCCGATGCGGCAGCGATGACCCCGTCGAGGACGTCACGGGTGTTCGCCAGATCGCGGATCTCGCGGTCCAGTCGATTCCGCTCCGCGGTGAGTTCGGTGACCAAACGCGGCGTGGCGTCGGGGGCGGGGCCGCCGTCGCTGTCACGCATGCACGGCAGGAGGGAGCCGATCGTTCTGCTTGGCAAGCCAGCGGCGAACAGTTCCTGGATGTGGATCACGCGATCGACCGCGCGCTCGGCGTACTCGCGCTGCCCGCCTGGCGTCCGGTCGGATGCCAAAAGACCTTGCTGCTCGTAGTAGCGCAACGACCGTTCGCTCACCCCGGTCCGCCGCGCCAGCTCACCAATCCGCATACGCCCGTTATACCTTCGCGGCTTGACCCTGACACTGATGTCAGCTCATACCGTGCGGCCATGACCACACCGGGATTGACCTCATCACATCCTCGTCCGCCCTTCGACTACAGCCCCATCAACGATCGCCCACCGATCAACTGGCCTGGCGGTGCCAGAGTCGCGGTGTACGTCGGTCTGAACGTCGAGCACTTCCTCCTCGATCGGCCGTCGACGAGCATCTGGGCTGGCACGGCCGAGCTGGCTCCCGACGCGCTCAACTACGGCTGGCGCGACTACGGTGCCCGCGTTGGGATCTGGCGCACGATCGAAAGCCTCGACCGGCACGGCATCCGTCCCAGCGTCCTGCTCAACACGGCGGTCATCGACCACCACCCGCAGATCGTGGCAGCAGGCCTGGAGCGGGACTGGGCGTGGCTCGCACACGGGCGCAC
>Ga0137415_10003869_pt1 | contig 14851 bp, 12 predicted proteins | sample CZODoug3_1_1_16f_FD_183082 | JGI IMG/M metagenome (GOLD analysis project Ga0137415, IMG submission 183082) | Vadose zone soil fungal communities from Angelo Coast Range Reserve, California, USA - CZODoug3_1_1_16fungal (Hybrid Assembly) | ecosystem: Environmental > Terrestrial > Soil > Vadose... | reverse complement strand
CGCTTCCAGGTGTCGCTCCCGACGCCCGTCGCGATCGCTTATTCATTCGCACAGCCCGCCGCCTGCCCGGTGATCGCGGCGGCGATCGAGCGACGGATGCAGATCGAACTTGCCGAACTGCTTGCGGCGATCCCGCACGCCGACCTGGCGATCCAGTGGGACTGCGCGTTCGAGCCGATCGTGCTCGCGGGCGGGATGCCTGACCTGACAGGCAACATGCGCGGCCACTTCCTCCGCGAAACGCCGGCCTTGATCGACCGCATTCCCGTCGACATTCCGGTCGGTGTGCATCTGTGCTACGGCGACCCCGGCCATAAGCACATCATCGAGCCAGATAGTCTCGCGCTGAGCGTCGATCTCGCACACAACCTCACCGCTGCGACGAAGCGGCGGATCGACTGGTTCCACATGCCGGTTCCTCGCGATCGTGACGACGATGCCTATGTCGCGCCGCTTGCCGATCTCGCACTGCCAGAAGGCACGGAACTCTATCTTGGGCTCGTGCACATGACCGATGGGGTGGAGGGCGGGCGCCGCCGGATCGCGACCGCCGGGCGCCATCGTCGCGATTTCGGCATCGCCACCGAGTGCGGCTTCGGCCGGCGCGATCCCGCGACCATCCCGGCGTTGCTCGACCTTCACGCACTGCTCGCGGACTGAAGCCCGTCACTCTCCTCGTCTGTGACGATGGGGCCGCCGACCCTTCGCGACAGGCTCTGAACTTGTGCCACGATGCGGCCGTCACCGGTGCGCACTTCGATCGAATAGGAACCGCTGCGCCCGACCAGGGCCGTCTCGCGTGCCTCCGCGACCAGTTCCTCGCCTGCCTGGGCGGGGCCAAGGAACAGGATCGAGGACCCTTGCGCCACGGACGCCCGGTTGTGCGAATTGCAGGCATAGGCAAAGGCCGTGTCGGCGAGCGCGAAGATCATCCCGCCATGGGCGGTCCGATGGCCGTTGAGCATGTCCTCGCGCAGCACCATGCTCACCCTGGCATAGCCGACACGCGCCTCCTCGAGGACGAGACCCCACGCCGGCGCGGTGCCTTCCCTGGCCATGAGCGTCTGCGCGACACGCCGGGCGAGGGCGTCGCCAACCAACTCAACTCGGGAGTCCGATCGAATCTCCATGCCACAGCTCCTAACGAATCATTTTGTGCTTGCCAATAACAGTCTGACCGGCCCGTCTATTAATGCGGCAAAAGTCCGCGCGTCAGATTACCGTCAGAAGTAGCTCGTATATATCCTCAACACTGGAAATTGTTCGGCAATTCGTCGCAGCACAACGGTCGGCAAATGAAGCAGCCGCTACATCGTATAACTGATCCGGACTAACACCAATCTCCTGCAATCGCGTGGGTAGCCCAAGCCGACGGACGAGATCTTCGACCGCTGTGCCAGCTTGCCGGTCGCTCTGGCCGGTTAAGGCCTCGGCTATCCGGAATTGTGGTCCGGCGCTGTAATTCTGGTTCCATCGCAACACGGGCGCGAGCGTAACGCACGAGGTGAGGCCATGAGGGACACCGCAGACAGCCCCAAGAGCGTGTCCGATCGCGTGGCTGGCGCCAACCGATACGCCGTGAGCTGGGCCCGTGGCGGACATCCAGGCCGCGAGTTGTGCTTCCCCGAGCGCGGAATGCAACGGCATCTCACCCGAGTCATATGCACTAGCGATCAGATCCAACGTGCGACCTAGTAGTTGGACCGCCCGCTCCGCCAACGGAGCAGCGAAGTGGTTCGCTTCTACGGCGCAAAGCGCCTCCACGGCGTGATCGAGCGCCTTAATTCCGGAGGAAAGCAGGATCGCACGGGGCGTGTCCAACAACGCGCTGGGATCATAGATGATACTGCGCGGTATCGCGTATTGGTGCCCCACTACCTCCTTGGTTGATCTCGCCTCGATCAGCATGCCGCCGATTGGGGATAGCTCGGCAACCGACAATGTCGTCGGGATGGCGATGATACGTGGACTGGGCTCAGCTTCGGCGGAATTGAGGCGGGATGGGCGAGAGAACAGCTCCGTAAGACGGTCAGGAGAGGTGATGTCGTGCCACAGCGCGATTGCTACGGCCTTGGCGGTGTCAATCACCGAACCGCCACCTACGGCAACGATCCCACCCGGACGGCGGCCTTTCAACAACTCGAGCGCTTCCAATACACAGCTGGACGGCGAATGCGGACGGCATGCGCCGTAGATCGGGGTCCCTGGAGGCATCACGCCACGGAGTGATTGGACATAGCGCGAATTCAACAGCGAGGGGCTGGTTAACAGCAGAATAGATCTGATGTTGTCCTCCGCCAGAATCGGAGGCAGCGCCTCGCGCGCGTCCATATCGAACGTTACGCGTGCGAGGCGGTTAAAGACATGCTGGAAGCTCGTGGCGGTCTCCTTCGAATCGAGCGTTGCTCAGCTGGCCGGAAGATACAGGCCGGCGTCAAAGCGATAGCTGCGCCCGTTGTGCATGGGGTTGCGGACGATCTCCTCGGCGAACAATGCAAACTCGGAGGCCTTCCCCATACGCTTCGGGAAAAGCGACATTGAGATGATCCCCTCTTTCACTTGGGGTGGAGCCTGCTCGTACATGGGCGTGTCGAATGCACCGGGCGCGACGGTCGTCACGCGAATTCCGTGCGCGGCCAGTTCGCGCATCAGCGGTAACGTCATGCCGACGATTGCTGCCTTGGACGCGCTGTAGGCAATCTGCCCGATCTGCCCCTCATACGCAGCGCCCGACGCGATGTTGATAAGCACGCCGCGTTCGCCGTCGGCATTCGGTTCATTGCGGGTCATCGCCAACGCTGCGGAGCGCGCAAGATGCACGGTGCCATAGAGGTTGACCCTCAGCACCGCATTGAAACTCTCCATCGAGATAGGTCCCTTGCGGCCGAGCAGCTTTGCTGGGCCACCGATCGCTGCCGCAGCGATCGCGACGTCGATGCGCCCAAAGCGTTGGAGTCCAGCGTCGATAGCGGCATGGACCGCATGCTCATCGCCCACATCGCAGGCGACGGGGAGATATACATCTCCAAGTTCGGCGGCAACAGCGTTGACCCGTGCCGAATCGCGATCGAGCGCCACAATTCCCCGTGCACCGAGAGCGAGGAAATGACGTGCTGTCGCCTCGCCGAGCCCCGATGCGCCGCCAGTGATCGCGACGACCTTATCCCGAATATCCAAGGTATTTCTCCAATTGTGAGTAAATTAAAACAGTTTGATAGTGCTGCGCCGTATCGTCGGCGTGTCGGGACAAGCCTATATCTGTGTCCGCAACAGTTCGCGGAGCGCAGGCTTGCGGATTTTTCCGTTGGCGGTCTTCGGCAGCTCTTCTACGAAGTGCCATTGACGCGGAACCTTGTACCGCGCGAGTCTCTCCTCGCACCAGGACTGGATATCTGCCGTGGTGAGGCCGCTCGCAGCGGATTTCACGACGAAGCCGACGGGGACCTCGCCCCATTTGGGGTCGTGCGTCCCGATCACCGCTACCTCGACAACACCCTCACAAAGAAAGACGACTTCTTCAATTTCCTTCGGATAAACATTCTCGCCGCCGCTGACGATCATGTCCTTCTTCCGATCTACCAAAGTCAGGAACCGATCCTCGTCGAGGAACCCCAGATCACCGGTGTGGATCCACCCGTTCCGGATGGTTGCCGCCGTCTGCGCGGGATTGTTGAAATAGCCGCTCATGCCGGCACTTTCGTTTACGACGACCTCGCCGACCACGCCAACTGGACAATCGAGGCCCTGCTCGTCCACCACCCGGATTTCCAGATGAGGCAATTCGCGGCCGGCACTGCTCAACTTGCGGTCATGATCCTCAGGCATGAGGACAGAAATGAGCGTCGTTTCAGTCTGACCATAGGATTGCTGAAACCTGACATCCGGCCAGAGCGCCTGCGCGCGCTTGGCCAACTCGACCGGCATCGGCGCCCCTCCATACCAAGCGTTTCGCAGGCTGGCAGGAGCCCCTTTTTGAGCACAACGATCGAGAAAGACCGAATATTGCGACGGTACGCCAAAGAATGTCGTTGCGGCGGTCCGCTCGATCAGATCAAACAGCGTGTCCGGCTCAAAACGCGCCGTCAACACGACCGAGGCGCCCACAAACAGATGCGGGTGCGACACGACGAACAAGCCGCCACCATGGAAAAGCGGCACCGTTAAAAAGAGCCTGTCGCTACGGTGAATCCGGGTCGCCAGCGCCGTGGCAATCGCTCCCTCCAGTAACGCCCGGTGCGACAACATGGCACCTTTTGGTTTCCCCGTAGTGCCGCTGGTATACAAGATGGTCGCTGTCGCCCGCTCGTCGAAATCTGACGGCAGAGCATCCAGCGCCGGCGCCCTCACATCCAGAAGCGCAGGGTTGATCTCGACGAGGGTCAAGACATTTCCCGTCGCTTGCCGAAGCGCCACGGCCTGGGTGGCGAAGGTGGGCGTGTGGAATAACACGCGCGGCGTACAGTCACGCAACATCTGCTCGAGCTCAATGACTGTGCAGCGGTAGTTGAGCGGCACCATGACCGCGCCGATCTTCATGATCCCGAAATAGATCGGGTAGAACTCGAGCCCGTTTTCCGCCAAGAGCGCCACGCGGTCGCCCGCATGCAGTCCCATGTCGAGCAAGCGGCGACCGGTCCCGTCGGCACAGGCATTCAGCTCCTCAAAGCTGAGCGTCCGATCCTCGAAAAGTAGCGCCGTCGCGCCGCCATAACGACGCCCATTGAGCCGCGCGACATCGCCCAGAAAGCGCATCTTAGAGCTGCTCTTTGAAACTAGGGAAGCGATAGCCGTCAAGGAAAGTGCGGGCGATGACGGTTCGCTGGATGGAAGGCGTGCCTTCCTCAATGATGTTGATGCGACAGTCGCGATAATGCCGTTCGATATCCCGCTGCGTCGTGTAGCCGACGCCGCCATGGAGAAGGAGCGCGCGGTCGGTCACTCGCATGACGGCCTCGGCGCCGAATTGCTTGCACATCGCGGCCTCGGCCGGGATGCGTTCGCCTCGATCGAGCTTGGCGATGGCGTCGGCAAGCATCGTGCGGAGCGCATAGACGTCCATCGCCATCTCGGCGAGGTAGGTCCGGATCGTCTCGCGCGCAGCGATCGGCTTGCCGAAGGTGACGCGCTCCTTGGCGTAATCCAGCGACAACTCCAGAACTCGCTCCGCCGTCCCCAGCGCAGTCGAGCCGATGAACACCCGGCTCTCCTCGAGCGCCTCGAGCGCGTGATGCAGGCCGTTCCCCTCTACGCCGCCGAGCAGGTTCTGCGCTGGAATCTGCGCGTCATCGAGGTTCAACCGGCCATGTTCCGCCCCCTTGCAGCCCATCAGGCCCCCGACGGGCTCCCAGGTAAACCCCGGAGCGTCCTTCGGTAGCAAAAGCACGCTGATCCCTTGAGCGCCCTTACTGCGATCAGTGTAGCAAACCAACATAACATAGTCGGCAATGTCGCAATTGCTGATGAGGTGCTTGCGCCCGTTCACGTAATAGGTATCGCCCCGACGCACCGCGGTCGTCGTAATATCGGTGCCGGTGCCGTTATCCGGCTCGGTCAGGGCGAAGGCTAGCTGGATCGCTCCGCTGGCGATGCCGGGATAGATACGCGCCTTCTGCTCGTCCGTCGCGAACTCCAGGAGCTTGGTGGCCGAGACATGCGTATGCAGATATCCGCGCAGACCGGCATACATCTTCGACAGCTCGATCAGCACCGGTACATATTGTTTTACGGTCAGACCCAGACCGCCATAGCTTTCGGGTACCAGACAGCCGTAAAGGCCCAGCGCCGCAAGCTTGGGTATGACTTCCTTGTGCGGGATATGACCTTCACGCTCAATGAGGTCGATATACTGAGACAAGTCGTTCCAGATGAGGTCCTCGACCTTCGGAAACCACTCGCGATAACGCGCGTTGTCCATCTTGTCCCCCGTTCCTATAGTTATTCGGCAACCAGGATATGAATGTTGCAGGCGCGGGTGTCGGTTTCCTTGCTGCCACCCATCATCTGAGCAAGCCCGACCCTGGCATTCTTCACTTGGCGACCGGTTGCCTCACCGCGGAGCTGCCAGGCGATCTCCGCGATCTGCCCGACACCCGATGCACCGATCGGATGGCCCTTGGCCAGAAGGCCGCCGCTGGGATTGACCGGGATTCGCCCCCCTATCGCAGTCGCGCCCGCATCGATCAGCCGCCCGCCGTCGCCAGGGGGACACAGCCCCAGGCCCTCGTAGTGGATGATCTCGCAGATTGTGAAGGCATCATGCAACTCAACCAGCGACAAATCCTCCGGACCCAGGCCTGCTTGCGAATAGGCGAGCTTCGCGGCCCGCTCCTCGACTTCCCAGCGCGTGAAGTCGCGTTGATTTTCGTACAATCCAGTCGACAGCACCGAGGCGGCGATCCGGATCGGACGCGAGCCCAGACGCCGCATGACCGCCTCCGAACACAGAACGGCCGCCGCCGCGCCGTCGCTGTTTGGGCAGCAGGAAAATAGCGTGATCGGCTGCGCGATCATCGGCGAGGCGAGAACTTCCTCCACGGTCAACGGCTTCTTGAATTCAGCGTAGGGATTGAGGCAGCCATTGTCGTGATTCTTCACCGACACCTTGGCCAGTTGCTCCAGGGTGGTGCCATGAGCCTCCATATGCTTCTGCGCGACCATTGCAAAATAGCCTGGAAAAATGTCGCCCAGCCGTACCTCGAGGTCCGCCGCACCGACCTTGAGCGGCGTGCCCTTCGGCATGACCGCCTTGTCAACGCCAAAGACTATGACGGCATCGTAAAGGCCGCTCGCCACACCCTGCCATCCGAGATGCAGCGCCGTCGAGCCCGAGGCACAAGCGTTCTCGACGTTGACGACGGGCAAGCCGCTCATGCCCACTTCCCACAGGACATGCTGGCCGACACCCGTCTCCTCCTGGAGCATGGCGCCGAGCGCGTTGCCGCAATAACCGGCCTGGATATCTTTGCCCTTGAGGCCGGCATCGGCCAATGCCCGTGTGACGGCCTCCGCGCCAAGACTGCGAAGGCTGCGATCGAGATGTTTGCCGAAGGTCGTCGAGCCAACACCTGCTACATAGACCGACCTCATGCCGCCTCTCCTTCTCTGCGCGTGAACTTATAGGCAACGAGCGCCTGGCCGGAAGCATTGGAGTAGAGCGCCTCGCTGACGAGCCGCACGGGAGTGCCCGGCTGCAGGCCCTGCGCATCCGCCTTGGCGAACAGGCCGAAGACCCTGAGCGGCACGCCGTCCAGGTCTACATAACCATAGGCATAGGGCGGTTTCAGGCCCACCGGCGAGGGCACACGAACGACAGTGCTCGCGTAGATCCGGCCGTGGCCATCGAGCTTCGCTGCTTCCACCTCAGGCCCCGGGCCACATTGCGAACAGATCGAACGGCGCGGGAACGAATATGTGGCGCACCGCGAACAGCGCCCGCCCAGCAACCTGACGCTGCCGTCCGCCGCGGCCCCGAACAAGTCCGGCATGAAAGGCACCGCTGCTGCCACGGCTGCGTCAGCGATCTGTTCTGTAGGGGAAGTCACATTAGGTTCCTTTGAATGTTCAAAATAGGTAGTGCGTGAACTAGAAATTCCATAGAACTTGTAGCGCAAAGTTACGGGGATCCTCGATACCGATGACATAGGAGCCGGGCGATGTCGGCAGGTTGGCGCCAAAAGTACGGATAGTCCTGTCGGTGAGGTTCTTTCCTATCAGCGACAGGACCCAGTGGTGAAGATCGCTTGCCAACGTGATGGTGGCGTCCACTTTCGCATAGGCCGGCTGCTCCAGGAACGCATCGTCATTCGCCGAAAAGTTGTATTTGTCCGAAAAGAACAGATCGCCGTCCAGCGAGAGGTCCAGATCCGAGGTAATCGGCATCCTGTAAGTAACGTTGAAGTTGCCACTGTAGTCCGGCGCGTAGCGCGTCGGTTTTCCGGTCAGGTCGATGATAGGGTGCCCGTGCTTGATGTCGAGCGCGGTGCCGCCTGCATTCGGATAGTCGGTATAGTGCGAGTCGAGTAAGCTGACATCGAGGCCCAGGGACAGTCTGTGGGTCGCGCGCCAGCGCGACTCAAATTCGATCCCCTTGGCGACCGCACCACCGACATTCGCCACGCTCACAATGGCGCCGCCCGCGACACCGGTCAGATTGGAGACCGAGGTCTGCAAGTCACGAAATTTGTTGTAAAAGAGCGCGATACTCGTATTCAACTGGTGATCGAAGAAGGCGCCCTTGATGCCGGCTTCATAGGCATCAACATATTCCGGTTGGAAAGTGAACGTGCCGCCTGCATGTTCCGTGCTGTTGAAACCGCCCGCTTTGAAGCCGTTGACGTACTTCGCATAGAAATTCAACTGCTCGTCCGGCTTGAATGACACGATGGCCGAGGGGCTGAAATGCTCGTCTGATCGCTCGCCAGAGCGAATCGCGTTAATACCGAGCCCGAGCGCCTTTCCGAGCTGACCAGCCAGAGTAGTCAGCGTCGGATTGGGGAACGGCTGGGTCGGCCCGTAGGGCGAGCTCGCTGTGCCGAGAAACTGATCGAGGTCGATGTTCTTCTCGACCCAACTTTGCCGGCCGCCCACGGAAATTTCCACGGTCTTTATGGGCTTGAACGTCAAGGACGCGTAGAGTGCGCGGGTTTTGCTGTTTTGCTTCGCATCATCTTCCGCGCCGAACGGTGCGAATGCCGCAAGCGCCGCGAAAGGCCCGGCGAGAAATGGATTTACCGTGTTGTAGTTATAGTAGATCGGCGCGTGTATGTTTTCCTTCTGGAAATAGGCGCCGAAGTTGTAGCTGAACCAACCGGCGGCGCGCGAGTCCAGCCGCAGCTCCTGGCTGATCTGGTGGGACCACTCAGGAAAGGTGAAGTGCACGAGGACGGGCACCGACGAATCGGCATCGAGCCTGGATTCGTAGTCGAGGTTTGTATATCCCGTAATAGACGTCAGCTTGTAAGCGTCCGCCTCATAGCTGAGGGTGGCCGCGTAAAGCTGATTGTCGAGGTCATAACCCTCCCCCGGGCCATTGCTTCGCACGTCATTGAGCACCACATCCGCACCCGCAGCCAGGCTGGACTTGCAGAAACCCGCCGCCCCTGCCACGAAGGCGGGGGCCGGCGGGCAATCAGCGATCTGGACCGAGACATTGCCGATTTGGCGCGTATGTTCGCCCTGCAACTTGATGTCCAGGGTCAAGCGATCTGTAGGCCTCCACAGCAAGGTCCCCCTGCCAACATAAGTCTTCACGCTGGGCACGCGCATGCCGATCCCCTCGTCGAGGAGCCATCCATCCCCGCGGATTACGCTCCCGGCGAGCCGAATAGCGAGCGTATCCGTGACCGGGCCGCCATAGGCAGCTTCCACGGTGGAACGATTGAAGTCGAAGTCGTGCAGCGCCCGAACGTAGCCGTCAGATATGTCGCCCGGATCGCGGCTGACGATGTTGAACACCCCGGCGATAGCGTTATTGCCGAAGTAAACGGATTGGGGCCCCTTCAGCACTTCAACACGCGCGAGATCGAGAAAGGTGCTGGCAGAGTCTCGCGCACGACCACTGTAGATTCCGTCCAGGAACGTTGCGACGGACTGCTCGAAGAGTGGATTGTTGTCGCCGGAGCCAATGCCGCGGATGTACAGCAGGGCGCCCGCCGATTGGACGACGCGCACGGACGGCAAGGTCGCGGCAACCTGATCCAGCGATTGCAAGGCCCTTGATTGAAGCGACGCCCCATCCACCACCGCCATTGAGATTGGTACGTCCTGCGCGCGCTCCTGGCGCCGCTGCGCCGTGACGACGATCTCGTCTAGCGTGACCTGCGAGTCCGCCTTGGTCTCCTGAGCCACAGCAGGCTCGATCCAGCCGCCCCAGGCAAGCCATGCCGCGGACAAGAGCGCGATCCTCTTAAAGTTCCCCATTTCGAAGCCCCCCCATTTGCGTACGGGCGGCTTGATCGCGCCCTGAACGATAGATTACTAAACGCACGTTCAAAACTATGGCATTCGCCCGGATCCTTGACAATACCTTACTGATCGACCGTTAGGAACAAAAACTGGTAGGATCGATTCAGACTGAAGAATTGAACTGCAAATAAGCTGCGCCGCGAGGGTCTGCCGCCTATGCCGCTGACGCCGGAACAGGCCATTGCTCGCCATATCGCGACATGCTCGGAACTACAGCTTCCGGAGCAGGCGATTACCATCGCCAAACGCAGCATCGTTGACGGCATGGCGGCACTCGTCGCCGGCCGTAGGGCCGAAGGCATCGACGAGATGCTGTCGCTTGCCGAGCGCTGGGGCGGCGCGCCAGAGGCGCGGATCTACGGCACCGGGCGACGAACCTCGTCTCCCACGGCCGCCTGGATCAACGGTGCCCAGATGCGAGCGCTCGAACTGGATGACTGCACCGACACTCTTCCGCTCCACCCGACAGCGGCGCTGCTTCCGGCATTGCTCGCGGCTGTTGACCTCTCCCCTATGTCCGGCGGCGACCTGGTCCGGGCGCTGATCATCGCGCAGGATCTGAAGATCCGCTTCGGCCTTGCGATCAAGCGGAATGCGATGCAGTCAGGCCGCAACAACGTCTTCCGCATCTTCGCGGCCGCGGCCGGGGTGGCGGCGGCGCTGCGCTTAGATGAACAGCAGACCCTGCACGCCCTCGGCATTTCGGCTTCTTACGGTGCGGGCGACGCACAATGCATCCTCGATGGCTCGATGGCGCTCAGGGTGCAGTTTGGGAACACGGCGCATGGCGCCCTGCACAGCTGCCTTCTCGCGAAGATCGGCGTAACCGGCCCCGTGGACTTCCTCCTTGGTCGTTACGGCTACCTCAACGCGTTCGAGCCGGAGCACGATCTGGACCCGCTCCTTTCGGCGCTGGGCACGCGGTTCGAGAGCACGCGCATCGCAGTGAAGCCCTACGCCGCGTGCCGCGGCACGCACGCCGCGATCGACCTCGCCCTGACGATCCGCTCCACACATGGAAGTCTCGGCCCCGAGGACATCGATCGGATCGACCTCACCGTGTCACCGGAGGTCTACCAACTCGTCGGCGGGCCACGCCAGGCCAAGCTGCGCCCGGAGACGAGCTCGGCCGCGCAATTTTCGCTCCACTTCATCGTCGCCACTGCGTTGCTCACGGGTCGGGCGGGCCTAGCGGCTACGCAATTGAGCCGTCTGACCGATCCGCGCACGCTCGCGCTCGCAGACCGCATCCATGTCGCGCCGGACGAAAGCTGCCGCACGCGCGACATCGTCGGCCGCACCCGCTTCGTCCTGCGCCCGAGTTCGGGTGCAGTCATCGAGCTAAGCAATGATCGACCGTCAGGCGGATCGTCGAACAGCATTTCGCGCGACACGCTGCGTGCCAAGCTCGAAGATTGTGTCGTGTTTGCCGGACGAACGATCTGGCCCAACCAACTCGACCGCTTCATCGAGCGCGTGGATGCCATTCAGGCCGAGCCGTCGGCCAGCCCACTGTTTGATGATTTTGCCTGATCGTCCATGAAGGCTCTCTCTGAGCGCGGCGGAGCGATGTCCAAAACAGGAGGAACATCATGACGGGCAATGCCGAACTGGAAGGCAAGGTAGCAGTAGTCACAGGCGGCGCGAGCGGCATCGGCATCGGCCTCGGCCTCGCAATACGGGCTGCGCGCGAAGGCATGAGGGTGGCTCTCGCCGACGTCGAGGAGGAACCGCTACAGGCCGCGCTCGAACAGGTGCGGACCCATGGCGCCAAGGCGATCGCGGTGCGGACGGACGTTTCCGATCCTGTCGCGGTTCAGGCGTTCGCCGAAGAGGTGGAGGCCGAGCTGGGCGCGCCCTGGCTCGTCTGCAACAACGCCGGCGTCAACAAGTTCAAGAAGCTCTGGGAATTTACCCAAGCCGATTGGCAGTGGATCCTGGGCGTCAACCTGTGGGGCGTGATCAACGGCATTTCGAGCTTCGTGCCTGGCCTCGTCGCACGCAACGCCGGCTATGTCGTCAACACGTCTTCCGCCGCAGGCCTTTATGCGACGCCCGGCGCGGGCGCCTACGTGGCCAGCAAGCATGCCCTGGTCGGCCTGTCCGAATGCCTCTATCGCGAGTTGCGACGCATCGGTTCCGCGGTCGGCGTCAGCGTCCTTTGTCCCAAGCTCGTCGCCACGAACCTGATGACCGCGACTCGCAACGAGCCGGGCGTTCAGGACAAGCCCGCCCCCATAGACATGACGAAGGTCCAACTACCGGTGACCGGCGAGAAAGTGGATGTGAAAACGCCTGACATGATCGGCGATGAGGTCTTCTTGGCCATAGCCAACCGTCGGTTCTGGATCCTGACTCATGCCGATTCCATGCGGGACACGGTGATCAATCGCTTCACGCAGGCCATTCACGGCGAGAACCCTGACGGATCCAGCGAGGATCAGCTTTCGGCGCTCCTCTCCAGCAGGCGCGCGGGGCTGGTCGCCCCGCCGTGAAGTAAAGGGCGTCCTTTCATCTCATTACATGTCGAGGGGACTCATTCCCGCTCAGGCTGCGGCGGGCGGCTCCACCAGGTCGTTCTGCGCGCCAATCATCACGGAGAGGACCTGGCATTGCTCATTGAACGGATTGCTCCAGGCGTGGATTGCTCCGCACTGGATCAGCGTGTCCCCGGCGTTCAACTGGCAGGTCGCGCCGTTGTCGAGCTCGCACATGCAGCTTCCCTTGACCACATATACCATGTCGATCGTGGCGGTGCGGTGCTTGTGGCCTTTGGCCGGTCCCTTAAGTTCCTCCTCGCTCGCCGGCTTGGCATGTTCGGCCCTGGTCTGGGGTTCCATCAACGTATGCAGGTAGCGGAAGCCACCGATCGGGGGGAAAAACCAACCGACCTTCGGGCGCTCGCCTGCATCGGGGAAGTGCGGGTCTGCCCCCGCCCAGACGTCATACACGGACCAGTCGGTCCTGTTTGGTGGCTGAAAGGTCGGCAACTGCACGTCACTGACGACAACCGCGCGACCCTCCTTGTTGTGTGCTGTCACTATGCGTCGCATGGTCATAATCATCTCTCCAGTTGGTTGTTCGAAGGTTAGCGCCGTTGTGCTCCTCGAAGGCGAGGCGGCCAACTTGGCCACATTGAATATGGCAACCCGTATCATCCGGAATCGGTCGGGATGCAAACTCGCACTCTTAACCAACCAGAGCGACGTCTCGACCATGTGACCAATTTGACATCAACTTCCATTCGATCATCAACATATCAGGTGAGTACCAGAAGACGGCCCTGATCAACCACTGTGCGATTATCCACACGGATCGTGCATTGACGCATCGGAATGTCAAAATGACAGCGCGTGAAGCGGCCGGCCACGGAATTTGCACCGCTCGAAAAGAGGAAGTTGCCGGCAAACGAGCGTATCTCTGCGCCATTGCTGTCATTTTTGCCGAACATCGCAGCCGCTTCCCAATGAGCCTTGTGATTGACGCCCCAGCCGACATGCGCGGTGCCATAAGCCTCTGGATCGCCGTAAGAGGCATAATATTCACGGAACAACGCGGCATCGACGCCATCGCCTTCGATTGAGGTGATGAAGTCATTCTCAATACGTAACGTTACAGGCGTTTCGATATACCGCTTGAACGTGCAATTGAAATCGCCCGGCGCGAGCACTATGCGCCCGTTGACGGTGCCTGCAGCAGGGAACACGCCGACCAACCCACCTGGCCAGCCGCCAAGCGTGCCGGGCTCGGTCACGACACCCCAGTTCTTCCCGAACCGCGCCTTTTCCAGCTGAACCGAAAGATCGGTTCCATGATGGGACGATACGTGCATCAGCGAGGCGCCGCGCAGCAGATCGGAGGCTTCCGCCATCCGTGCCTCGATGATGGGATCAATCGCGACCCGCTCGAGGATCTCGGGATGTTCATGCGAAAACACGTAGACGCGGGTTCCCCCAGCCAGGATTTCTCTCAACTCCGGAGCGTGGATAATGCCCTCGACCGTCAGATCGGCGACAAATGCGGTACTTGCCAGGGCTTTTATTACGGCCGAATTTCGCTGCAGCGACTCTGACGCTCCGGTCGATCGCAGGGGTACGCAGTCAATGATCGGCGCCGTCGGCATCACGATGTGAAAGCAGCGAGCTCCCATCCGCTGCAGCGCAAGCTCGCACAGCTGCACATTCAACTGTTGAGATTGAGTCTCTGATAAAATAGCAACTTCATCGCCAGCTTTGACCTGGCAATGCTTGAGGATCTTCTCGAATGTGTCGATCCACTTTGCCTCGATCCGGTCGTTCCTCATGATATCAACTCCCCCTGTCTTCCTGGTTCGATGAGCACCCCGAAGCGGTTGAGCGCAACGGTTCCGTGCCCGACGGGCAGCCCTTGCGCCAATTAAGATTATCAAACGGCCGTTAAGTCAGCAAGATTCATTTGACTCACTGCCCATGCCCTCTTGCTCCCCCCGATGGGCTATGCTATTAACTAAACGACCGTTAGCTTAGAACAATATTTTTTTGTTGCGCCGCTGTGTGCCAGGTGGCTGCAATTCAGGTGTAGCGATCTATTGGGGGGCCTGATGAGAAGCAACCTTGAGCTTTATCTCGGTGGGGCGTCGAGCACATTCATGCTCGTCATGCTGGGCTACTCGGCCCAGGCGTTCGCGCAATCCGTACCTTCGGACAAGTCACAAACGGCCGCCGAAAGCCTCGAGGAGGTCATCGTCACCGCACAGAAACGCTCCGAGCGGCTGCAGGACGTCCCGATGTCGATCACGGCGGCGACGAGCGATCAGCTCAGGTCACTCGGTGTAACCAGCGCGGACGATCTGGCCAAAGTCGTGCCTGACTTCAGCGCTCAGAAAAGCGCTTACGGCCTGCCGGTCTAT
>Ga0137415_10003868_pt1 | contig 14851 bp, 14 predicted proteins | sample CZODoug3_1_1_16f_FD_183082 | JGI IMG/M metagenome (GOLD analysis project Ga0137415, IMG submission 183082) | Vadose zone soil fungal communities from Angelo Coast Range Reserve, California, USA - CZODoug3_1_1_16fungal (Hybrid Assembly) | ecosystem: Environmental > Terrestrial > Soil > Vadose... | reverse complement strand
GCGCATCGATGCGGCAATCGTGGACATGATCGCGCGCGAGGCCACGCGTCAAGGGTCTGTCGTGGGCGTAAGGCTCGCCGAGACGAGTGAGGAAGAGGACGCGGCCCCCTGGACGCGCCTGCCGTCGCGAAGACCGAAGTCGGTAGTCATCACCTAGCCACTCCCGCCCACGGTTCACGCGGTCCTCGCACAGAAGCTCAACCGGCGCGCCAATCGGGCTGGCGATCAGCCGATCCATGATCCAAGCGCACGGCGGGTCGAACACGCGCTCCGCGGTTGCCGCCTCGGGGGAGACGCCGTGGCTCTGGGTCTCGGTGCGCGTCAGCGCGATGACGCCGAGGATCGTTTCGTTCAGAGCCAGCGCAATGATGCCCCCGCGTTCGCAACGACCGCCGCGAGCGGCTGCTTCACCTCCATGCGCGATCGAGGCGACATTCCCCCTCCTGGTCGAGTACTTCATCGAGCGTTTCGCGACCCAGGCTGGAAGGAGGTTCCGCCACATCAACAAGAAGAGCCTCGACCTGCTGCAGTCGTACGACTGGCCTGGAAACATCCGCGAGCTGCAAGACGGACGCTCGACGAGCAGCTGATCGGCGAGGAAACGAAGCTCATCGAAGCTGCGCTGGCGGAGAGTGGCGGGAAGGTTTCGGGGTCCTCTGGCGCTGCAGTGAGGCTGGGAATGCCTGCAACGACGCTCTACTCCAAGATCCAGAGCCTCAAGATCGATCGGCGGCGCCTCAAGCGGTATTGAGACCTGCATGGTCTCCGGCGAGCGCGCCCGCTACGAAATCCAGAGACCGCTTTACGATCGTTCGTAATCCCCATTCGCGCCCGCAGGGAACGGGCATTGGTGCAGCCTGTCTGGCGTACGTCTGCGGTGGATCGCCAGCAGCCGGCGTCACGGCCAGACCCGGCTGCAAACTGGCCCGCAGCTTGCTCCGGTTTGCCGAGGGGATTTACCGATGCGCAAGAGAAGCATGGCGAGCTTTGAGGAGGAGAACGAGGAGGCATGGTGGAGGTGGAACGCAGTCATTCGAAGTGGCGGCCAGGAGGCATAGTCATGGCTTCCCGCATCTCATTTGTCGTTCTCGTGCTCGTCATTGTGACCGGCTGTCAGCAAGGCAAGGCACAAAACAAGAGCAGCCACAACAATGGACTCGATCTGCTTGACAAGGCCGGAAACATCCGCAAGCCAGCAGACTATCGAGACCGTTACCAGGCGCTCGGAACGTTTGAGGTGGTCGATCTCAAAGGCGACCACGAGATGCACTACACGTACGCGTTGCCGGGCACCGCGGAGTATTACCGCAAGACGGGAAAGTTCGCGGATGGAACCGTATTAGTGAAGGAGGTCTTTGGAACTGATCACGGCCCAATGACGACCGGGGACGCGCATTGGGCTTCGGGAACGAAAGTGTGGTTCGTGATGATCAAGGACGAAAAAGGACGCCATCCCGGCAATCCGCTGTGGGGCGATGGATGGGGATGGGCACTCTTCAAGTCTGACGCGCCCAACAAACAGGTCGCAACTGACTACAAAAAAGACTGCCTGGGCTGCCACGTCCCCGCACAGGCAACAGACTGGATCTACGTCCGAGGTTATCCAGGTCTCAGCTCGAAGTAAGCAGTACGATGTGAAATGTGATTCTCGAAGAACGTCTCAAAGGGAGATTTGGTGATGAAAAGGTTTCTGTTCGTAGTCATCCTTGGAGTTGGTCTGATTGCTGCTATCTTGACCCTGCTGAGCACGAGTCCCATCGCCGCTCAGACTAGCCAGTCGGCTGCAGTGTTTGATCCTGATGGCAAGATGAAGTTGCCAACCGGGTATCGCGCGTGGGTTTTTGTGGGTGCTCCCTTGACGCCCGAAGGCCTCAACAACAACAAGGCGGACTTCCCCGAATATCATCACGTATACGTAGAAAAGGCAAACGTCGATGAGTATCTGAAGACAGGCACCTTTCCCGAGGGAACGGTCATCGTAAAAGAACTGACTCGGCTCCTTGAGCCGACTTTTCCAGACGGCTCTCGTAAGGAACCATCTGGACGCGGGTATTTCAACGGTAAGTACAACGGCATCGACGTATCAGTGAAAGACAGTAAGCGCTTTTCCAAGACGAACGGCTGGGGCTATTTCACCTTCGGACATCATCCATTGCCGTATGCGGAGACCGCGGCGGAATCGTCTGTGACCGAATGTGCAGGATGCCATATCGCTCACGTCGCCAGAACCGACATGACATGGATTCAGTTCTATCCGTTACTTCGTGACAAACAAGGGTATTAGGCACGGAGAGTGGGGTGTGGTTGCCGGCGGCTGCGCGATCTGGTTTGGCCGATGGTCTTCGTCGCAACGATGCTGGCGGACTTTGCGCCAGCGACTTTGGATTTGCGGGTGCCATTCGTGGAGCCTGCCATCTGGTCAGCCATCATCACTGTAGGGCTGTTCGTCGCGCTCGCCGTGAACGCCATGGCGGGTCGGATCGTGGTCGTTGGCCCTCTCCCTGGCGGAGCGGCCGGTGCGCACTGACCGGCTGAGCTGGTGGCGGGAGCGGAGCCTGAACGAACGGGTGGTCGCCGCGGTCCTCGCGGGCTCGGCGCTCCTCCTAGCCGAGGTGCGGTTCGAGCACCGCGTGGTCCTGGCCGAGGCGTGGCGCGCCTGGCTTCCGCTCGGCTACGCCGCCGCGCTGCTCCTCGGAGGCAGCGTTGCGCTCCTCCGCTGGCAGCGCGGTGGCCGCACAGTCCTCGCGGCGCTCTTCGCGCTCGCGTTCGTCGTCGGAGCGCTGGGCATGTGGTTCCATTCCGGCGGACACCCGCTGACGCATTTGGTGCGAGTGCTGTCGGCCTGGCGGGTCCCGCCCGGCCAGGACGGCGGAATGAGGATCGGAAGCGCTCCCCCGGTGCTCGCTCCCGGCGCCTTCTGGGGCCTCGGTCTGATCGGCTTGATCGCTTGCCTGGGCGATGGGCCGGACCACCCCGCCGGCGCGAAGCGCGGCGCCGGTGATCGCCGAGGAGAGCGGGCTGGCGAGGAAGGCGACCAGGGGTAAGTCTGTTCGTCGAGGGCCTCGCGCGCGTGAAGCGTGCGTCCGCCGAGCAGATCGAGCGCGAGCTCTTCCGCGACATGCGGCCGACGTCGCTGCTCGAGTCGCCTCGCGCAGGAGGTAAAACGTGCCGCGCGTGTTGACCGCGAAGATTTGCTCGTAGTCCTCGTTGCGCATCTCGACGAACGGCCGCACGGCGATCGCGCCGGCGTTGGCCACGACGATGTCGACGCCGCCCAGGCGCTACGCTTCGTCGAACAGGCGCCGCACCTCCTCCACGCGGCTTGCAGCCCAGTCGCCCGCCCACCCGCTCGCTCGATCGACGGCGCCGGCACCGTGGCTGAGAAGAGGCGGTGCCTGCTCTCCACCGGAGCGGCTGCTCAAGGCGTCGCCGTTGATGGCGCTGTACACGGTGCGCAGCGAGTGGATGTTCGCGAGCAGCTCGACTACAACCTGCTCTCTCTTGCAGCACGACCTGGCCGGCCGCTCCGCCGCCTCGAAGCACAGACCCCACGCCCAACGCAGGGCCGCTGCGAGGGACGAATTGACCGCCGCTGGCGCGCCCCCCCGATCAGCAAGAGTCCGAGGGGAGTTGTCCCAGAACGGTCGGAGCACTCGTGAAGTTACGAAGTTTCGCGAAGTTCAGCAAATCGTAGAACACGGAATCCAGCATCCCTCTCCGTTGCCGGCGTTCGGGAGTGGCTTCCTGGTTGCATTCGGCGCCAGGTGCACGCGAAAGAGATGGTGAAACAACGGAATCCGGCGTCGAGAAGTCGAGCCTGCGGAAGCCAGCTCGGCGCCGGCCGTTGACCAGGAGGATTTCGTGAAGACCACGATGATGGCGCTCGCGCTTGCCCTGGCAGGGTGCGCGGGTGCGTCGGGACAGGTCGAGCAGTCGCGCGACAATCCGCTCGCCGGAATGTGGGCGGGCGTGATCGATCGCGACGGGTGGCAGCGGCCGCTCGCGCTAGCAATCAACGCGCAGCAGGAGGGCACGTATACCGGGAGCTGGATGTCGCTCGAGAACCAGCCCGGCATCATGTTGGACAGCGTGCGGCGCAACGGGGACAGCGTGGAGTTCGAGCTGCAGAACCTGAAATTCGATGGGAAGGTGCAGGGGCGCGCGATCGCGGGAACTGTCGCGAATCGCGATGGATCGAGCTCAGGCAACTTCACGCTTGCGCGCGTCGACCCGATGATGCCGCCCCTGGGGGGGCCCTGGCCGTGATGAAGCGAGCCCCGGAGCAGCTGGCCCAGGAGATCTTCTCTCCGGACGTACCTTGTGCTCGGACCTGCCGGAGGGTCCGCAACGACCCGCTTCTCGCTCTATAACCAAGGCCTGACCCAGGTATTGCGGTATTGCAGGCGACAGTCAACGGCCTACGTTCTCTCGTCCGCGGCGGCGCCGAGCGGGGCTGCCGATGAAGGCCAGCGTCAAGAAAGGGGGGTGCGGGCCGAAGGCCACACGGATGCATCAGCCATCGGGAGGCAAGCACGACACCCAGTGGGAAGACGACGAGTGGCTTGTCTCGCGCATCTACTCCAGCGGAGACTCCCGCCTCCTGGTGCGGAGTCGCGTTGTCGAGCGGCCCGGGACGCTCGCGCCCCTCGAGCGTGCGTATGAGCTCCGGGACGTTCTCGACGCGGACTGGGCAACTCGTCCGCTGTCGCTCGTGAAGCAGCACGGCAGCGACGCGCTCCTGCTCGATGACCCCGGTGGAGAAGTCCTGACGTCGCTCGTCGGTCGTCCGTGGGAGTTGAGGCCATTCCTGCGGGTCGCAATCGGCATCGCCGATGCGCTCCGTCACCTGCACGAGCAAGGGATCGTCCACAAGGACGTCAAACCGGCGCACGTCCTCGTCGATGTCGGCGCGGGCAAGGCCTGGCTGACGGGGTTCGGCATCGCCTCGAGGATTCCGCGAGAGCGACAAGGTCCGCCGGAGATCGCCGCCGGCTCTCTGGCCTGCATCGCGCCGGAGCAGACCGGCCGGATGAACCGTTCCGTGGACTCGCGGAGCGACCTCTATGCCTTCGGCGTGACGCTCTACCAGATGCTCACTGGCGAGCTTTCCTTCGCGGCCGCGGATGCCATGGAGTGGATTCACTCCCACGTGGCCAGAGGGCCTAAACCGGCTGGTGAACGCGTACCCGGCATTCCCGCTGCGATCGAACAGATCGTGTTGAAGCTCATGTCGAAGACCGCCGAGCAACACTACCGGACTGCAGCGGGCGTCGAGGCAGACCTGCGAAGGTGCCTGACCGAGTTGGAGGCGTCCGGCGCCACTGATCCGTTCCCTCTTGCGTCGCAGGACGTGGCCGACCGGCTCTTGGTTCCCGAGCGGCTGTACGGACGGGAACGCGATGTCGCGACGCTAGTCGCGGCTTTCGAAAGGCCGCCCCAAGCGACGACGGGGATCGCAGCGCCGGTCGAGCAGCAGGATCTGGTCACCGCGGTCAAGGTGTCGCAGGCGGTTTCAGGTGAAATCGTCCTCGAACGCCTGATCGAGAGGTTGATGGTGAATGCGGTCGAGCAGGCGGGCGCCGACAGAGGGCTCCTGATCCTCGTGCGAGGTGACGAGTCTCACGTCGAGGCAGAAGCCATCATGGACCGGGAGCGCGTCACCGTCAGTCTCCGCCAGGCAGGCGCGGGTACCGCCGAACTCCCGGAGTCGATGCTCCGGTACGTCGTCCGCACGCACGAGAGCGTGATCCTCGAGGATGCTTCGAGCCAGCACCTGTTCTCGGCGGATCCCTATATCGTCCAGAAGCGCTGCCGCTCCGTCCTTTTCTTGCCGCTGTTGAAACAGGCCAGCCTGAAGGGCGTGCTCTATCTCGAAAACAGCCTCAGCCCTCACGTGTTCACGCTGGCGCGAATAGAGGTGCTGGGGTTGCTTGCCTCGCAGGCGGCGATTTCGCTGGAGAACGCCCAGCTCTATGCCGATCTGAAGCAGGCCCAGGAGAGGACGCGGCAAATCGAGCAGGAAGTCCGGCGGGTCGTCGACACCATTCCCGCGCTGGTCTGGACCGCATCGCCTGACGGCATGGTCAATTATTTCAGCCAGCGCTGGTTGGACTATACGGGCCGCTCGCTGGAAGAGGAGCTCGGCTGGGGCTGGATGCTTGATGTTCATCCGGACGATCGCGACCGCGTGCGGGCGGAGATGCGGAGCTCCTTGCCCGCGGGGAAGGCTTCTGCCGAAGTCGAGGTGCGGCTCCGGCGGGCCGACGGCACGTATCGTTGGTTCCTCGGTAGACAGGTGCCCCTGCACGACGCTGCCGGACAGATCGTCGGCTGGTACGGAACCGCCACCGACATCGAGGACCGAAAGCGCGCCGAGCAGTCGTTGCGCCGAAGCGAGGCATACCTCGCGCAGGCCCAACGCCTGAGTCACACCGGCAGCTTCGGAGTGCGCCTTTCGCCCGAGGGGATCGTCTGGTCGAAGGAGACGTTCCGTCTGCTGGGGCTCGACGACACAAGCAAGCCGAGCCTGGAAACGGTCTTCCAGCGGACCCATCCGGAGGATGTCGCGCTCGTGCGACAGGCGCTGGACGAAGCCATCCGGAGTGGAGCGGGCGTGGACTTCGAGCATCGCCTCGTGATGTCAGACGGCTCCGTCAAGCACGTCCACGTGGTGGTCGATACGATAAGGGACGACTCCGGCGACGTCGAGTTGGTCGGGGCCGTACAGGACATCACTGCTTCGAAGAACGCATTCGAGGAGATCCGGACGCTGCGCGACCGGCTCGTCCACGAGAACGTCGCGCTCCGCGAAGAGGTCGACAAAGTGTCGATGTTCGAGGACATCGTCGGCAGCTCGCCGCCTTTGCGGGCGGTGCTTTCGCGGGTGAGCAAGGTAGCTCCTACGGACTCGACGGCGTTCATCACCGGAGAAACGGGGACCGGAAAGGAGCTCATCGCCCGCGCAATCCATCGACGATCGCCGAGATCGTCGCGGCCGTTCGTGGCCGTGAACTGCGTCGTCATTCCCAAGGACTTGATCGCGTCGGAGCTGTTTGGTCATGAGAAAGGCGCCTTCACCGGAGCGCTGCAGCGCAGGGCGGGACGATTCGAGTTGGCCGAAGGCGGCACGTTGTTCCTCGACGAGGTAGCGGAAATCCCGCCCGAGATTCAGGTCGCCCTATTGCGCGTGCTCCAGGAACGCCGATTCGAGCGGGTGGGGGGCACCCAGTCGATCTCGAACGACGTGCGCGTGATCGCCGCCACGAACGTCGATCTGGACGCGGCGATGAACGCTGGCGCATTCCGCCGCGATCTGTTCTACCGCCTGAACGTGTTTCCCATCCAGATGCCTTCCTTGCGCGAACGGCGCGAAGACATTCCCCTCCTGGTCGGGTACTTCATCGAGCGCTTCGCGACGCAGGCCGGAAAGAGGTTCAGCCGCATCAACAAGAAGAGCCTCGATCTGCTGCAGTCGTACGACTGGCCCGGAAACGTTCGCGAGCTGCAGAACGTCATCGAGCGGTCGGTGATCCTCTGTGACACGGAAGAATTCTCGGTCGACCAGCATTGGCTCGCTTCGCCCCCGCCCGCGAAGGAGCCGACAAAACGGACGCTCAACGAGCAGCTGATCGGCGCGGAAAGGAAGCTCATCGAAGCCGCGCTGGCGGAGAGTGGCGGGAAGGTTTCGGGATCCTCTGGCGCTGCGGTGAAGTTGGGAATGCCTGCAACGACGCTCTACTCCAAGATCCAGAGCCTCAAGATCGATAGGCGGTGCTTCAAGCGATATTGAGACCTTCATGGTCTCCGGCAAGCGCGTCCGCTACGAATCCCGAGACTGGTTTACGATGGTTCGTAATCGCCATTCGCTCCCGAGGAACGGACCATGGGTGCGGCCGCTGGCATGGGCGTTGCTCCGCTACAAGCTGCATGTTCAAGATTCGGAGGACTTCGGCAAAACCATTGGTCCTGTATCTCGTGAGCGGCCGTATCGACGAAGAGGCAGCATCCGAGCTGCAGCGTCTCTTCGGCCAGGAACCGGCGGGGAGCAGCGTGGCTCTGGACCTCGGGGAGGCTCGACGCGTCGACGCCGTTGCGATCGAGTTCCTTGCTCGTTGCGAGGACTCTGGAATCAAACTCCGTAATTGTCCGGCGTACGTTCGCGAGTGGATCGCCAACAGCCGCCGTCACGGCTAGACCCGGCGGCAACTTGGTCCGCATTTTGCTCCGCTGTGGCGAGGATGCGCAAGAGAAACATGGCGAGGTTTGAGGAGGAGAAGGAGGAGGCATGGTGGCAAGCCATCGATCGGTGCCCCGGCCATTCCTCGTAGCGGCATCACAGGAACAGGAGAAATAAGTATGCCGACAGAGATGAGTATGTCGAAAGAGATGGGTATGATGATGTCGAATCATCATGGCGGACATCTCTACATGCAGACGAACGAGACCCGGAACGTCGTCATGCACTATCATCGGTCTGCGAACGGCGCGATTCACGAGGTGGAACGTGTCCCCACGGGCGGCTCCGGTTCCGGGACTTTCAAGCCGATCAGCGGCCAGGAGAGCGCGCCGAACGCGTTTGAGGGCGCGGGTAGCGTCATCCTCACGCCGGATCGGCGGTTTCTGTTTGCTACCAATGGCGGCGACAATTCGGTCTCCAGCTTCAGCGTAGGCAAAGACGGTCGCCTCACGCTGCTGGACGTCAAGCCGACGGGGAACGCCGTGATGGGAAAAAGCGGCACCGCCAAATCGCTGGCCTATTGCCCCTCGAAGGGCATGCTTTACGTGCTGCACTCGTTCGGCCCCGACCATGTCCGGCTGATGTCGGTCGACGGCGCAGGCAAGCTCACGGCGCGCCCGGAGCGATACACGGTGAATACGCAAGACAAGACCGATCGTGTGGCCACCATGGCCGTGCTCTCGCCCGACGAGAAGTTCCTTCTGGTCGGCACCACGTTCGACGAGCGACCCCACGCGAATCCGGACGGCACACCAATTCTCTGGGTCCGGCGGCCAGACGGCACACCAAAGTCGATCGCTTCGAATGCGCCAGACCCCGACGGCCTCATCACATTCCCCGTGGGCCGGGACGGCACGCTCGGCGCACCCTCGTTCCACGACGGGGGAGGCGGTTCTCCTTGGAACATAGCCTTCCTGCACGGCCGGCCCGATACCTTCATCCTCGGATATGCCGTCGGCGACGGGTGCGTCATGGGCAGCATCGACGAAGAGGGCAGGATCGGCCTCGGTCCGCTCGTGCCGATCGACACGAGCGCAGGCAAGCCCGCTGAACTGTGCTGGCTGGCCATCTCGCCGGATGACCGCTCGGTCTTCGCTACGAACTTCGGCTACAGCAGCATCAGCAGCTACCACATCGACGGCGCCGAGCTCACCATCGCGAAGGATCCCGCGTGCCCGAAGATCCAGGGAGATGGCACCTTCAGGGCGCTCAATGGAACCGTTAGCAGCGGCCCGAGCGATAACTGGCTTACGCCAGATGGCGCCTATCTCTACCAGATCTATGGAAATGCCTCGAAACTGGTGGGCTACGCCACTCAGCCGGACGGCTCGCTCAACGAGGTCGCCAGCGTGAGAATTCCCTACAATAGCCCGCAGGGCCTGGCGGGATTCTGATTCCGCTCAACGGGGGCGCAATGATCCAGCTCGGGAACGCGGCCCGGCTCGGCGGTAACCCGCTGCAACGGAGGCGGTGCAGCCACCTCGGCGACAATAAGCGCAATCCCGGGAGTGGCTGCGCCGCACGCGAGCCTGCGGGGAATCCGTCCGATAAGGATCTGCAGCGGGCGGAAGGCTCCGTCCGGATCGTACTGGGCGGCTCTGAAAAGGGCACCCGCATCATGGACGTCTTTCAACGGTCTCCCATTCGCATCATGTTCCCAAGGGCCGGTGGTGGTCCGCTAGAAGAGGCTGTTCTCGTAAATACTGCAGGCGGTATTGCGGGCGGAGACCGGCTCGAATCTGCTGTGACAGCGCTAGCCAATGCTTCCATCGCGGTGACATCACAGGCGGCTGAAAAGGTCTACCGGGCGTTGAACGAACCCGCGCGCATTGCGACGAAGCTGAAAGTGTGCGAGGCCGCGAGACTCGCGTGGCTCCCCCAGGAAACAATCGCCTTCAATTGGGGACGCCTTAGCCGGGAGATGGACATCGAACTCTCCTCCGGAGCGGAGCTGCTTGCCCTCGAGTGGCTTGTGTTGGGTCGCGCCGCACACGGTGAGGAGATGGTCGGGGGACACATCAGCGATAGCTGGCGCGTCAAGAAAGACGGTCGGCTGATCTGGGCGGACAGCTTCCGCGCCACGGGGGAGATGTTTCCGCACCTTCACAGAAAGGCCCTGCTCTCGAATTACAAAGCCGTTGGAACGCTAGTCTATTTCGGGCCTCGTCTCGACACACGGCTGGAGTTTGTGCGCGACATTTCTCCTTCCCTGAAGTGCCACTGCGCCGCAACGTCGGTGGGCGGGCTCATGATCGTTCGCTTCGCAGCGAAGGTGTCCTCCGATTTGAGGCTCGCCTTGCGCAGCTTTCTCCAGCAATTCAGCCGAGAGCTTGGACCCGGTCCTTTCCGAGTGCCGAAGATGTGGTCATGCTGAAGTCCGCCGTAGAACGGAGAAGCTCATGAACCTCACGCCGCGTGAAAAGGACAAGCTCATGATCGCGCTCGCGGCGCTGGTCGCTCGGGGGCGGCTCGCAAGAGGCGTCAGGCTCAACTATCCAGAATGTCTAGCGCTCATAACAGATGTCGTCATGGAGGGAGCACGCGACGGCAAGTCTGTTGCCGAGCTCATGTCGGAAGGCGGCAAGATCCTGACCCGCGGTCAGGTCATGGAAGGCATCGCCGAAATAATCTACGAGATGCAAGTGGAAGCGACGTTCCCTGATGGCACCAAACTCGTTCCCATTCACAATCCAATTCGCTAAGGAGCCCAGTATGTGGTTCATCTCGATTTGCATGGCCGTGGCTGGCGTTGCGGCAGCGGGCTGACATGATACCGGGCGAGATTCTTCCCGCATCTGGCGAGATTGTCCTGAACAAGGATAGGGCGGCCATCTCTCTTGAAGTCGCCAACACAGGCGACCGACCGATCCAGGTCGGCAGTCATTATCATTTCGCCGAGACCAACGCGGCTCTCGCCTTTGATCGACGGGCCGCTGTCGGGTGTCGCCTGGACATTCCGGCGGGAACGGCCGTGCGCTTCGAGCCGGGCCAGTCCCGTGAGGTCCGCCTGATCCCTTACGCGGGCGCGCGCCTTGTGTACGGCTTCAACCGGGCGGTAATGGGAGCGTTATGCCGCACACAATGAGCCGCGCCGCCTATGCGCAGATGTTTGGCCCGACGGTCGGGGACAAGGTGCGCCTCGCGGATACCGACCTCATCATCGAGGTGGAGAAGGACTTCACGACCTATGGCGAGGAGGTGAAGTTCGGAGGCGGGAAGGTCATCCGCGACGGCATGGGTCAGTCGCAGCGTTCTCGCAGGGAGGGCGCGGTTGATACGGTGATCACCAACGCGCTGATCCTCGATCACTGGGGCATCGTGAAGGCCGATATCGGCCTCAGGGACGGCCGCATCGTCGGCATCGGCAAGGCCGGCAATCCCGACATCCAGCCCAAGGTCGACATCGTGATCGGGCCAGGCACCGAGGCGATCGCCGGCGAAGGCAAGATCGTTACCGCGGGCGGCATCGACTGCCACATCCATTTTATCTGCCCGCAGCAGATCGACGAGGCGCTCTATAGCGGCGTCACCACCATGATGGGCGGCGGCACGGGGCCGGCGCACGGCACCTTCGCCACCACCATCACGCCCGGCCCCTGGCATATCGGCCGCATGCTGCAGGCAGCTGAAGGCTTCCCGATGAACCTTGGCTTCTTCGGCAAGGGCAACACCAGCAAGCCCGCCGGCATCAAGGAGCAGGTCGAGGCGGGCGCCTGCGGGCTGAAGCTGCACGAGGACTGGGGCACCACGCCGGCCGCCATCGACAACTGCCTGACCGTTGCCGACCGTATGGACGTGCAGGTGGCGATCCATACCGACACCTTGAACGAATCGGGCTTCGTCGAGACGACGCGTGCCGCCTTCAAGGGCCGCGCCATCGCCACCTTCCATACCGAAGGCGCGGGCGGCGGCCATGCGCCCGACATCATTCGCCTCGCCGGCGAGAAGAACGTGATGCCGAGCTCGACCAATCCCACCATGCCCTACACGGTCAACACGGTGGACGAGCATCTCGACATGCTGATGGTCTGCCACCATCTCGACGAGGCGATCCCCGAGGATGTCGCCTTTGCCGAAAGCCGCATCCGCAAGGAGACTATCGCCGCCGAGGACATCCTGCACGACATGGGCGCCTTCTCGATGATGTCGTCCGACAGCCAGGCGATGGGCCGCGTCGGCGAAGTTGTGATCCGCACCTGGCAAACCGCCGACAAGATGAAGAAGCAGCGTGGCCGCCTCAAGGAAGAGGCGGGCGACAACGACAACGTGCGGGCCAAGCGCTATGTCGCGAAATACACGATCAATCCGGCGATCACCCACGGCATCTCGCGCCATGTCGGCTCGGTCGAGGTCGGCAAGCGCGCCGACCTGGTGATCTGGTCGCCCGCCTTCTTCGGCACCAAGCCCGACTGCGTGCTGATCGGCGGCACGATCGTGGCGGCGCCCATGGGCGATCCCAACGCCTCGATCCCGACGCCGCAGCCGGTGCACTACCGGCCGATGTTCGGTGCTTTCGGCAAGAGCCTGGTGGCGAGCCCGGCGCTTTTCGTCTCCCAGGCGTCGCTCGCCAAGGGCATCGCCAAGAAGTGGGGCCTCAGCCGGCCGATGCTGGCGGTGAAGGGCACGCGCAAGATCGGCAAGAAGGACATGGTCCACAATTCTCTCTGTCCCAAGATCGAGGTCGATCCCGAGACCTACGAAGTGCGGGCCGACGGCGAGCTTTTAACCTGCGAGCCCGCCCAGTCGCTGCCCATGGCGCAACGCTATTTCCTGTTCTGACATGAAGCGCGCGACCGAAGTCGTGCGTGCAGGCCGCTGGCCGGCCGGCGAGCGCATCGATAGCGTCACTCTCTTGTTCGACGACCGCTACCGCCGTCGATTGCGCATGCTGGGCGATGGCGGTGTCGATTTCCTGCTCGACCTGATCGAGCCCATGGTGCTGCACACCGGCGACGGCCTGAAGCTGGAAGAGGGCGGCTTCGTCGAGGTGAAGGCGGCCGAGGAAGACCTGGTCGAAGTGCGTGGCCGCGACGCCGCCGCCTTCGCACGGCTGGCCTGGCATCTGGGCAATCGTCACCTGCCCGCGCAGATCGAGGGCGAGCGCATCCTGATCCGCGACGACCATGTCATCATCGACATGCTGAAAGGCCTGGGCGCCGAGGTGCGCAAGGTGAAGGCGCCGTTCGATCCCGAAGGCGGCGCCTACGGCCAGCACAATCACGATCCCGGCCACCATCACGGTTTGCTACACGGCGAACGCCATGACTGACCCGCTTTACCGGCTGCTGGCCTGGCTGTCGCCGGCCTATCCGATCGGCGCCTTCAGCTACAGCCATGGCGTCGAGACCGCGGTCGAGGAGGGCTTCATCAAGGATCGCGCCGGGCTTGTCGCCTGGCTCGAGACAGTGCTGCAGGACGGCACCGGCCGGGTCGATGGCGCCTTGTTTGCCGCGGCTTGGCGAGCCGCTTCGGCCGACGACTGGCCGGCTTTCGATACGATCGCTGAACGCGCCGCTGCCTGGCGTGGCACGTCCGAGATGGCGCTCGAATCGCGCCAGCAAGGCGGCTCGTTCCTGTCGATCACGCGCCACGCCTGGCCGCGCCCGGCGCTCGCTGCGGCACACGAACGGCTGGGCGGCGAGCTTGCCCTGCCGGTCGCCGTGGCCCTTGCCGCCGCGGCGCATGGCATCGCACTGGAGGCGGCGCTGGGTGGGTACATGCACGCCTTCACCTCCAACCTGATCTCGGCCGCCCTGCGTACCGTGCCGCTCGGTCAAAGTGACGGGCAACTCGCACTGGCTGCCCTCGAAAGCATCGTCCGCCGCGCGGTCGAGGCTGCCCTCGCGGTAAGCGACCTCGACGAAGTCGGCACGACAACACCGCTGCTCGACTGGTGCTCGTTGCGGCACGAGACGCAATATACGAGGCTCTTCCGGTCATGACGCCGCTAACGACCGCGCTTTGCCTGGTGATGCTGTTTCTTGCCGCTGCGCATGCGTGGTGGGCAGTGGGCGGCATTTGGCCTGCGCAGAACGCGGCGGCCCTCGCCCATGGCGTGATCGGGGATGGTCGCGACCGCATGCCGCCGCCTTGGCAGTGCGTCGCAGTGGCGGTGGCACTTGCGGTTGTCGGCGGCTGGCCGTGGCTGATGGTGCGCTTCCGCGACAGCCAGGTTGTCTTCATCGGTGCCCTCGTGATCGGCGCCGTCTTTTTCATTCGAGGCAGTGCCGGCTACAGCCCTCGCTGGCGCGGAAGGTTCAGCACCCAGCCGTTTCGCACGCTCGACCACTACGTCTATTCGCCGCTCTGCCTGGCCTTGGGCGTGGGCTTCATCGCTTTGCTGACGCGGGAGATGCAGTGATGGAGTTGCGGGGTCCTTTGCGCGTGGGGGTTGGCGGTCCGGTCGGCTCGGGCAAGACCGCGCTGGTCGAGCGCCTGTGCAAGAAGATGCGCGACGACTACGACATCGCCGTCGTCACCAACGACATCTACACCAAGGAAGACGCTGAGTTCCTGACCCGCGCCGGCGCGCTGGCGCCCGAGCGCATCGTCGGTGTCGAGACCGGCGGCTGCCCGCATACGGCGATCCGCGAGGACGCCTCGATCAACCTGGCA
>Ga0137415_10003867_pt1 | contig 14851 bp, 13 predicted proteins | sample CZODoug3_1_1_16f_FD_183082 | JGI IMG/M metagenome (GOLD analysis project Ga0137415, IMG submission 183082) | Vadose zone soil fungal communities from Angelo Coast Range Reserve, California, USA - CZODoug3_1_1_16fungal (Hybrid Assembly) | ecosystem: Environmental > Terrestrial > Soil > Vadose... | reverse complement strand
AGCCACGAGCTGCGCACGCCGCTCAATGCCATCATCGGATTTTCCGAGATCATGGAAAGCGGCATGTTCGGAACGCTGGGATCGGAAAAATACCAGGAATACTGCCACGATATCCTCACCAGCGGTCACTATTTGCTCGAAGTGATCAACGACATCCTGGATATGTCGAAGATCGAGGCCGGTCGCATGAAGCTCGACATGGAATCGCTCGATCTGTCGAAGACGCTGGCGGAATCGCTGCGGGTGGTGTCGGGGCGCGCCGACGACAAGGATCTGGTGCTCGATGCCGACATCGAGGGAACCATTTCCGTGGTGGCGGATCGTCGCGCGATCAAGCAGATTATCGTCAACCTCTTGTCCAACGCGGTCAAGTTCACGCCGGAGGGTGGCAAGGTGATCGTCCGCAGCCGCGTGCTCAGCGATTCCATCCTGCTGATGATTGCCGATACCGGCATCGGTATCGCGCCGCATTCGCTCGCGCGGCTCGGCCGACCGTTCGAGCAGGTCGAGAGCCAGCTCACCAAGACCTACCACGGCTCGGGGCTTGGCCTCGCCATCGCAAGATCGCTCACCAACCTGCATGGCGGATCGATGCGGCTGCGCTCGAAACTCGGCGCCGGCACCGTGGTTTGCGTGTCGCTGCCGCGCGACGCGGGCAAGGCCAGAGCGAAGATGTCCGTGGCGGCTTGATTGTCCGGCTTTCAGGATTCCAGCGTCGGTGCGACTTCGCGGACGGTGTGGACAAGGGCCGCGATCAGCGGCGTCATCGGGTCGCGCTGCGGAACCACCAGTCCGACACTATAGGTGACGACCGGATCGACAATCGGAATGCTCCGGACGGTGTCCGCCAAGCCAAGCGTTTCCGCGAGCTTCGCCGGCATGACGCTGGCCCAGCGCCCGGTCTTCACATGGGTGTACAGAACCAGCAACGAGTTCGAGGTCAGCGTCGGCGTCGCCTCGGCGCCGACCGAGCGCAGCGCGCGATCGATAATGCGCCGGTTCTGCATGTCCGGCGTCAGCAGGCACAGCGGCACCTGCCCGACTTCCTTCCAGGTGACGGAATCGCGATCGCCGAACATGGCGTCGGGCGAGGTCAGCAGGCGATAGCTCTCGTTATAGAGCGGTATGGTGCGAACCTTGCCGATCGGTTCGTTCTCGATGTAGGTCAACCCGGCATCGACCTCGAGATTTTCCAGCAGGCCCAACACGTCGGCCGACGTGCACGACACGATGCGGAACCGCACGTCCGGATGGCGGGCGCGAAACGGCGTCGTCAGCGACGCCACCATGCCCAGAACCGTCGGGATCACCGCGATCCTGATCTCGCCGGATAGCTTGTCCTTGAGCCCGTTGATTTCCTGCCGCATCGCGCGGGCGTCGCCGACAATGCGCCGCGCCCAGTCGAGCGTGCGTTCGCCTTCAGGCGTAAAGCCCTGAAACCGCGAGCCGCGCTGCACCAGCATCACGCCAAGGATTTCCTCGAGCTGCTTGAGGCTGGTCGACATCGTCGGCTGGGTGACGCCACAGGCTTCCGCGGCGCGTCCGAAGTGACGCTCCTTTGCCAGCGCGAGCAGAAGTTCGAGCTTGTCGATCAAGAGAGCCTCACCGTTCCAGCGCTACGAATATCACGATCTCAAACCACAAATATGCAAAAAGTCGCGCCAAATGAGCGCGGCTGTCACGCTCATATGGGCTCATTTCATTTACCTATGGGACCATCCAATAACCCTATCGATCGCATTTCCGTATCGCAGCATGAGACAGCTTTATTGATTTCCGGATCAATTCCAATTCTCATCGGCCGCCAATAAGCAGCTGACAGAGAGCATGGATGATGCCGGTTTACGAACCATGGAATGCCGCGCGCGGCGCTGAAATCATCGCGGGGCACAGCCACCTTGAAGGCGCGACGCTGGTGATCCTGCACGCCCTGCAGGAGGCGTTCGGCTACGTGCCGGAGCCGGCTGTTCCCATGATCGCATTGGCGTTGAACCTGTCCCGCGCCGAGGTGCACGGCGTCTTCACCTTCTATCATGATTTCCGGCGCGAGCCCGCCGGGAGGCACGTGCTGAAGCTGTGCCGCGCCGAAGCCTGTCAGGCCGCAGGCGGCGATGCGCTGGCGACGCGCGCGGAAGCGCGGCTCGGCATCACCATTGGAAACACCACGGCCGACGAGCGGGTGACGCTGGAGCCGATCTATTGCCTCGGTCTGTGCGCCACGGCGCCGTCGGCGATGCTGGATGGCCGCGTGGTCGGGCGGCTCGACGAAGCGCGTATCGATGCGCTGATCGCGGAGGTGTTGCGATGACGATGCGGATTTTCGTATCCCGCGATGCCGGTGCTGTCGCGGTCGGAGCCGATGAAGTCGCATTGGTGCTGGGCCTGGCCGCCGACAAGCGCGGCATTGAGATCGAGATCGTCAGAACCGGCTCGCGCGGGCTGTATTGGCTCGAGCCGTTGATCGAAGTCGCGACATCTCAAGGGCGCATCGCGTTCGGTCCGGTGACCGAGTTTGAGGCCTGTTCCGTCCTCGATGCGACGATATCGGGCGGCGCGCACCCCCTGCGGCTTGGCGTCGCGGATGAGATCCCCTGGCTGAAGCGGCAGACCCGGCTGACGTTCGCCCGCTGCGGCGTGATCGATCCGCGGTCCCTCGATGATTATCGCGCCCATGATGGCTACAAAGGCCTGGAGCGCGCGCTGACGTTGACGTCGGACGGCATCCTCGCCGATGTCACAACTTCCGGATTGCGCGGCCGTGGCGGCGCCGGATTCCCGACCGGGATCAAATGGAAAACCGTGGCGCAGACCAGCGCCGACCGTAAATACATCGTCTGCAATGCCGACGAAGGCGACAGCGGCACGTTCGCCGACCGCATGATCATGGAAGGTGATCCGTTTGTCGTGATCGAGGGCATGACGATTGCGGGCATCGCGGTCGGCGCCACCAAGGGTTACATCTATATCCGCTCGGAATATCCGCACGCCGTCGCGGCGATGAATGCGGCGATAGCGGCGGCGACGCGCGCCGGCTATCTCGGCGCGCGCATCGGCGGCTCCAGCCACTGCTTCGATCTTGAAGTCCGCGTCGGCGCCGGCGCCTATGTCTGCGGCGAGGAAACCTCGCTGCTGGAAAGCCTCGAAGGCCGCCGCGGCATCGTCCGCGCCAAGCCGCCGCTGCCGGCGCATAAGGGCCTGTTCGGCAAGCCCACCGTGATCAACAACGTGCTGTCGTTCGCGGCGATCCCCTTCATCCTCGCCGGCGGCGCCAAGGCCTACGCCGACTTTGGCATGGGCCGTTCGCGCGGCACGATGCCGATCCAGCTCGCGGGCAACATCCGGTATGGCGGCCTGTTCGAAACCGCGTTCGGCGTCACGCTCGGCGAACTCATCGACGACATCGGCGGCGGCACCTTTACCGGACGCCCGGTGCGCGCGGTGCAGGTCGGTGGCCCGCTCGGCGCCTATTTTCCCCGCGCGCTGTTCGACACGCCGTTCGATTATGAAGCGTTTGCGGCGCGCGACGGCCTGATCGGCCATGGCGGCCTCGTGGTGTTCGACGACAGCGTCGACATGGCCAAACAGGCGCGCTTTGCGATGGAGTTCTGCGCGGTGGAATCCTGCGGCAAGTGCACGCCGTGCCGGATCGGCTCGACCCGCGGCGTCGAGACCATCGACAATATCCAGGCCGGCGAGCGCGTGGCCGAAAACCTCGCGGTGGTCGAAGACCTTTGCAACACCATGAAATTCGGCTCGCTCTGCGCGCTCGGCGGCTTCACGCCCTACCCCGTCATGAGCGCATTGAAACATTTCCGGGAAGATTTCGGCCCGGCGCCGGCGCGCCTGCAGGCCGCGGAATAAAAGGAGATCGCCATGTCGCTGATCCAGGAAACCGATTTCGGAACGCCGCGCTCCAGATCCGAGACGATGGTGACGCTCACCATCGACGGCAATACCGTCACGGTGCCCGAGGGCACCTCGATCATGCGCGCGGCGATGGTATCAGGCACGCAAATCCCAAAACTCTGCGCCACCGACATGGTGGATGCGTTCGGCTCCTGCCGGCTCTGCCTGATCGAGATCGAAGGCCGCGCCGGAACGCCGGCGTCCTGCACCACGCCGGCGATCAACGGTCTCGTGGTCCACACCCAGACCGAGCGGCTGAAGAAGCTGCGCAAGGGCGTGATGGAGTTGTACATCTCCGACCACCCGCTGGACTGCCTGACCTGCGCCGCCAATGGCGATTGCGAATTGCAGGACATGGCCGGCGCGGTCGGCCTGCGCGACGTTCGCTACGGCTATGAGGGCGACAACCATGTTTTCGCCAAATCACAAGGCGCAGCCAATCGAGGTGAAGCCAATGCGGCCTGGATGCAGAAGGACGAATCCAATCCGTACTTCACCTACGATCCCTCAAAATGCATCGTCTGCTCGCGCTGTGTCCGCGCCTGCGAGGAAGTCCAAGGCACCTTTGCGTTGACCATTTCCGGCCGCGGCTTCGACAGCCGGGTCTCGCCCGGCATGAGCGAGAGCTTTCTGGGTTCGGAATGCGTGTCCTGCGGCGCCTGCGTGCAGGCCTGCCCGACCGCGACCTTGACGGAAAAATCCGTGATCGAAATCGGCCAGCCCGAACATTCGGTGGTCACGACATGTGCTTACTGCGGCGTCGGCTGTACCTTCAAGGCGGAGATGCGCGGCGAGGAAGTCGTGCGCATGGTGCCGTACAAGGACGGCAAGGCCAATCGCGGCCATTCCTGCGTCAAGGGCCGCTTCGCCTGGGGCTACACCACCCACAAGGAGCGCATCCTTAAACCGATGATCCGCGACGACATCGCCGATCCCTGGCGCGAAGTGCCGTGGGACGAGGCCTTCAACTTCGCCGCCGCCAAGTTCAAAGGCATTCAGGAAAAATACGGCCGCGACGCCGTCGGCGGCATCACCTCGTCCCGCTGCACCAATGAAGAGACCTATCTGGTGCAAAAGCTGATCCGCGCCGGCTTCGGCAACAACAATGTCGACACCTGCGCCCGCGTCTGCCATTCGCCGACCGGTTACGGCCTCTCGACCACTTTCGGTACCTCGGCCGGCACCCAGGACTTTGACTCGGTCGAGCACACCGACGTCGTCATCGTGATCGGCGCCAATCCGGCGTCCGCCCATCCGGTGTTTGCATCGCGCATGAAGAAGCGGCTGCGGCAAGGTGCAAAGCTGATCGTGATCGATCCGCGGCGCACCGAAATGGTCGAAGCGCCTCACCTCAAGGCGCAGCACCATCTGCCGCTGATGCCCGGCACCAATGTCGCCGTGCTGACCGCGCTGGCGCATGTGATCGTCACCGAAGGCCTGGTCGATGAAGCCTTCGTGCGCGAGCGCTGCGACTGGAGCGAGTTCGAGGAATGGGCGGCCTTTGTCGCCGATCCTAAGAACAGCCCGGAAGCGACCGCGATCATGACCGGCGTCGATCCGAAGCAGTTGCGCGCCGTGGCGCGTCTGTTCGCCACCGGCGGCAACGGCGCGATCTATTACGGCCTCGGCGTCACCGAGCACAGCCAGGGCTCGACCACCGTGATCGCGATCGCCAACCTCGCAATGGTAACCGGCAATATCGGCCGTCCCGGCGTCGGCGTGAACCCGCTGCGCGGCCAGAATAACGTTCAGGGCTCCTGCGACATGGGCTCGTTCCCGCATGAACTGCCCGGCTATCGCCATATCTCGGGCGATGCCGTGCGCGACCTGTTCGGGGCTGCATGGAACGTCAAGCTCAACCCGGAGCCGGGCCTGCGCATTCCCAACATGTTCGACGCCGCGATCGAAGGCACCTTCATGGGCCTCTATGTACAGGGCGAGGACATCCTGCAGTCCGATCCCAACACCAAGCATGTGGTGGCCGCATTGTCGGCGATGGAATGCGTCATCGTCCACGACCTCTTCCTCAACGAGACCGCGAATTACGCCCACGTCTTCCTGCCCGGCTCGACCTTCCTGGAGAAGGACGGCACGTTTACCAACGCTGAGCGCCGCATCCAGCGGGTTCGAAAAGTCATGACGCCGCGCAATGGGCTCGCCGACTGGGAAGTCACCATTGGGCTTGCCAAGGCGATGGGCTTTGACATGCACTACGATCATCCATCGCAAATCATGGACGAGATCGCCGCGCTGACGCCGACATTCGCCGGCGTCTCCTACGCCAAACTCGACCAGCTCGGTTCGGTGCAATGGCCCTGCAACGAGAAGGCGCCCGAGGGCACGCCGGTGATGCATATCGGCGGCTTCGTCCGCGGCAAGGGCAAGTTCGTCATCACCGAATACATCCCGACCGACGAGCGCACTGGACCTCGTTACCCGCTGCTGCTGACCACGGGCCGCATCCTCAGCCAGTACAATGTCGGCGCGCAGACCCGCCGCACCGAAAATGTGATCTGGCACAGCGAGGACCGGCTCGAGATCCATCCGCACGACGCCGAGCAGCGCGGCGTGCGCGACGGCGACTGGGTCCGGCTTGCGAGCCGCGCCGGCGAAACTACCTTGCGCGCGGAGATCACCGACCGCGTCGCGCCGGGCGTGGTCTACACCACCTTCCACCACCCGGATACCCAGGCCAACGTGATCACGACCGAGTATTCCGACTGGGCCACCAACTGCCCGGAATACAAGGTGACGGCGGTGCAGATCTCGCCGTCGAACGGCCCCTCCGAATGGCAGAAGGCCTATGACGAGCAGGCCCGCCACTCGCGCCGGATCGCGCCAGCAGTAGAAGCGGCGGAGTAGCTGAAATGCACGATCCGGTCCGCAAAGCTCGCCGGCAAATCTGGCGTGACGGCAGCCCGAGCGAAGGCACGCGCCTGATCCCGGAAGAAACCGCGCTTGCGCTGACCTACAATGGCGGCACCTACGCCGTGATGATGGGCACGCCGCGGAATTTGCGCGATTTCGCCGTCGGCTTCAGCCTCAGCGAAGGTGTCGTGCAATCGCCCGGCGAGATCGAAACGCTCGACATCATCGAGCTCGACGACGGTATCGAGCTGCGGATGTGGCTGCAGCCATCGAAGGCCACGCTCGTCAACGAGCGGCGCCGCCATATCGCGGGCCCGACCGGCTGCGGCATCTGCGGCGTCTATTCGATCGCCGAGGCCGTTCGGCCTGCCGCGATCGTGCCAAAGGGGCGCACCTTCTCGCCCCGCGAGATCATGGCCGCGATGGCGGCTATCGCGCCGTTACAGCAGATCAATATCGAGACTCGCGCGGTGCATGCGGCGGCGTTCTGGCGGCCTTCGCGCGGCATCGTCGCCTTGCGCGAGGATGTCGGCCGTCACAATGCGCTGGACAAGCTCGCCGGCGCGCTGGCGCAGGAGAATGTGTCCGCCGCCGAAGGCATGGTGCTGCTGACCAGCCGCGTTTCGGTCGAGATGGTGCAGAAGACCGCTGCGATCGGCGCGCCGCTGCTGGTCGCGGTGTCGGCCCCGACTGCGCTTGCGGTACGAACCGCCGATACCGCCGGGATCACGTTGGCTGCGATCGCCCGATCGGACGGATTTGAGGTGTTCACGCACCCGGAGCGTATTGCTGTCGCGAAAGCGTTTTCGAGCGAAGTGGGCACCGGTTCGCATAGCAATCAAGTTTACGCAGATTGCGTAGACCTATCTGCGGCAGAAAACGCGTCGGAAGAGAAGACCAGCGCCAAGGAGACAGCCGATGTCGCCTGATCGACTGATCTACATGGCCAACCAGATCGGCAAATTCTTTCAAAGCCAGGGCCATGACAAGGCCGTGCCAGGCATTGCCGAGCACATCAAAAAATTCTGGGACCCGCGGATGCGCAAGGCGATCTTTGCCCATCTGGACGCAGGCGGTGTGGGCCTTGACCCCTTTGTCCGTGACGCGATCGAGACGTTGCAGAAGACCTAGGACATCACGTCGAAGCCACGCGCCCATGATCGCGGCGGCGGCCTTTAGTCAAACGCGACACCGATCCGTTTCTCTTTGCGCCAGACGATGTGGCATGGCCGTTTCATTTGCTCGGATGCCACAAACAGCGTGAAGCGGTCGGGGATAAACAATGGGCTCACAACTTCGAGCGCCGCCCCGGTCTCCGACAGGTTCCGAACCGTGCAGTCAATTGCGCCGCCGCCGAACTCAATCGTTCCGGCCTTCAGCATGCGGCGACGGGGGGCGATTCGATGTTCGTTCATGTCCGCACAATACGGATCGAATCACCGACCCGAACACGCCCATAGTACTATGGGAGCGCGTCCGCACCAATCCGCTTCTGCCGCGGCGTCGGCAGCTCGGAAATTCTACTGCTTCTCGAGTTTCGTGATGGTCTTGGTTCCACCGGTTTCGGTCGCAGAAAACGTGACCTTGTCGCCGGCATGCAGCGTCTCGAGCAAGGTACCCTGTACTTTGAACTCTTGAGCAGCGCCGCCGGAACTCGCTCCGACCGTGCCGCTTTGCGTTTGTTGAATCGCGATCGTCCCGCTGATCCGATTAATTTGAGTGACGGTTCCCGTCAGCGCTTGCTGCGCCAACGCCGCCGAACCGATGAGGGTGAGCGCCGCAGCGCCAGCCAAAACGATCTTTGCCATTCTCATGGAGGCCTCCCGGCTATCGAACCGTTTGCGATAAGCCGCAATAAGCCGATTTGTTCCCGTGCGCGCTTGTCGCTGCGGTGCACCAAACGGTCCTGTTCTCAAGGTTGCGCAGGGATGCCGTTCAGGGCTAGTTTTTCACAAAAATCAGGGAGGCAACAATGCGCTATGGTCTGTTGATGGCAGGATTGATGGCCCTCGCGGCGCCGGCGCATGCCGAGTCCCGCCAGGCCTATGTGACGATGGTCTTGCAAGCGTTCGCCGCCAAGGTGGAATGCCCCGGCACCGACGTCGCCTATCAGGATCTGGTGCAAAAGGCGCAGGAGATGCAACTGCCTGAAGGAACCACCGAGCAGGTGCGAAAGGCCATCGCCTACATGCACACCGGTGGAAAAATGGGCGAGCGCCAGGCCGACGATTTAATGACGGAGGTCGCGATGGCGACAAGGTCGACCGACCTGGACCAGAATCGCCTGGGCATGTCGACCTGGTGCGAGACTGAGAAAACGCGGCTTTCCGGATTTATTCGCACGAAGAACTGACCGCCTATTCTAGCCGCCGACCAGCGCCCGAAACACCCGCCGCACCTCGGCCTGTGTTTCCCGCAAGCGCGCTTCCAGCGCAGAGAAATCGGGCGCATCGCCGGCCCGCGCCATCACCCGCAAAAGGTCTTCGCCTGTTGTTTCCGGATTGAATTTTTCGGTGACGCACAGCCGCAGTATCTGCGTCAAATCGTGGTAGAGCCGCGCCGCCGGGCGCAGGATTTCGGCTTCCGGTTGCGCCAGCACGCCGAGCTTAAAGGCATTGTCGAGCACCTGCAGGGTGGAGACGCTGAGGATTTCCGGCTTGTTCGCGGCGTGAACGAGCTGGAGGTATTGCGCGATGAAATCGATATCGACGAGGCCGCCGGCGGCGAGCTTGAGATCCCAGACGTCATCCTCGCCCTTCTCCAGCGCGATCGCGCGGCGCATGTCGGCGACGTCACCGGCGGTGGCAGCAGGATCGCGCGGCCGCGTCAGCACGCCGCGAATGATGGCTTCGATCCGGCCGCGGAATTCCGGCGAGGACGAAATCACCCGCGCCCGCGTCAGCGCCATGTGCTCCCAGGTCCAGGCTTCGCGTTCCTGGTAGTCGGCGAATGAATCGAGCCTTGAGGCCACCGGTCCGGCACGGCCCGACGGCCGCAGCCGCATGTCGACATCGTAGAGCACGCCGTAATTGGTCCGCGTCGTAAACGCTGAGATCAGCCGCTGGGTGAAACGGGCAAAATACTGCGCGCCATGCAGGGGGCGCTCGCCGTCGGAATCCGGATGATCATGGTCGTAATCATAGAGCAGGATCAAATCGAGATCGGAGGACGCCGTCATCTCGCGGCTGCCGAGCCGGCCCATGGCGAGGATCGCGGTCTCCTGCCCCTTGATGCGGCCGTACTGCGCGGCGAACTGGCCGGTGACGAGGCCATGCACGGTATGGACGATACCCTCGGCGACGTCGGCAAAGGCGATGCTGGCCTGCTGGGCCGAAACGGTGCCGGACAGAATTCGGGTGCCGATCAGAAACAGGCTCTCCTGGCCGAACAACCTGAGACGATCGAGGAAATCCTCGTAGGAGCCCGCGTCCTGCAGCGTGGCGGCGAGCCGCTCCGACAATTCGCGTCTGTCCGGCATCGCGCCGAAGAAGCGCGGATCGATCAGCCCGTCCATGATCTGCGGCTGGCGTGCCAGCATGTCGCCCAGGCGCGGCGCCGCGCCGAGGATCAGCGCCACCAGGGCCACGAGGTCGCGGTTCTGGCTCAACAGCGACATCAGCCGCCCGCCGCGTTGCAACGCCTGCAGGAAGCGATCGAAGGCAGTCACCGCATCGTCGGGCTCTTCGGCATCGGCCAGGCCGTCGATCAGGCCCGGAATGAGCTCGAGGAAAGCGCTTCGCGTCGCCTCCACGCGCAGCGCGCGATAATCGCCCTCGATCCATTGCTGCACCGTCTTGGCCACCATGATCGGCTTCCTGAAGCCGAGATTGGTGAGATATTCGAGCAGCCGCGGATCGTCGGGGCCGGCGCCGTAATTGACCTTCGGCAGTGTCACGGTGCCGCTCGGATCGCCTTCGAACAGCTTTCTGTAATGGCCCTGCACGATATTGAGATGGCCGAGCAGGTCCTTGGCGAAGGCCGCGCGGCTTTCGTAACCGAGGAAATGCGCGAAGCGTTCCACCGCCTCGGCGTCGTCGGGCAGCGTGTGGGTCTGCTCATCGGCGACCATCTGCAGCCGATGCTCGACGCGCCGCAGGAATTCATAGGCCGCGGTCAATTCGTCGCAAGCCTGGAACGTGATCCAGTTGCTCGACGCCAGCACCTTGAGCGCCACCAGCGTTGGCCGAACCCGCAGCTCCGGATGGCGGCCGCCGGCGATCAATTGCTGGGTCTGGGCAAAGAACTCGATCTCGCGGATGCCGCCGCGGCCGACCTTGACATTGTGTCCCTCGACCGAAATCTCGCTCTGGCCGCGATAGGTCTGCATCTGCCGCTTCATGTCGTGGACATCGGCGAGCGCGGCGAAATCCAGATGCTTGCGCCAGACGAACGGCGCGATTTCGGCGACCAGCGCCTCGCCCGCTTTGGCGTCACCGGCGCAAGCGCGCGCCTTGATCATCGCCGCGCGCTCCCAGGTCCGCCCTTCCCGCTCGTAATAATGCAGCGCCGCGGCAGTCGAGATCGCGACCTGCGTCGAGGCGGGATCGGGCCGCAAGCGCAGGTCGACGCGGAACACATAGCCGTCGCCGGAGCGCTGCTGCAAGAGCCGCGCCAGCGCCTGCGTGACCCGCACGAAGAACGGTTGCGGTTCGATATCCTCGGCCAGCGAAGTCGCGGTGGGATCGAAAAACACGATCAGATCGATGTCGCTGGAATAGTTCAGTTCGCCGGCGCCCATCTTGCCCATCGCCAGCACGATCAGGCCGCTGCCCTGTTCGGGATGATCGGGATCAGTGGCCATCATCCGGCCGCGCGCCACTTCCTGCCGCAGCAGGAAGCGAAGCGCGGACTGTACCGAGGCGACCGCGAGGTCGGTCAGCGCGGCGGTGATCCGCGTCAACGGCCAGACGGAGCCGATGTCGCACAGCGCGATCAGCAGCGCCGCCTCCGCCTTCATGCGGCGGAGGTGATGCATCACGTCGGCCTCGCCGGCGGCGGCAAATGCCTCTGTCGAGGTTTTCTCGATCAGCGCTGAGAGGTGCTGCTCCGGGTCGCATGACAACAGCCGGATCAGCCGCGAGGCGTCGGCCCGCACCAGGTCGAACAGATAGGGCGAGAATTCCGCGATGCCGAGCAGGATGGTCCTGGTGAAGGTCTGATCCAGCAATTCATTGAGCGCAGCCGATTGCGCCGGCTCGAGTTCGGCGAGCCAGTCTGTCAGAAATTGTTCGGCTTGATTGGAAACGGAGACATGCGGTCCGCCCGTGAACCGCGCGGCCAGACCCCGATGTCGATCCGCGTTTCCCGGCGCGGAAGCATTCATGCCGCCTTCTGTGGCACATCCTGCGTTTGAGCCGCAAGCCTGTCACCGGCGCCGGCTCGCGCCGGGATCGCCAGCGTCGCGACCAGTCCCGGGCGCGAATCGCCGAGCCTGAGTTCGCCGCCGTGAAGGGTGGCCACCGCCGACGCCAGGCTGAGGCCCAAACCAGACCCGGGCAAGGTACGGCTGGCCTCGAGCCGGACGAATCGCTCGACCGCGTGTTTGCGGTCGCCTTCCGGAATGCCCGGGCCATGATCGGTGACGCTGAGCAGCACCTGGTCGCCCTCGCGCCGTGCCTCGATCAGGATTTCCTTGCCGCCTTGGGCCGCGCCCGCGCCGAGCGGCTGTACCGTTGTGACCGGCTTGCCGTATTTGATGGCGTTTTCGACCAGATTGGCCAGCGCCTGGCTGACCAGCTCGCGATTGCCGTGCAGCCATGCCGGCCCGCTGGTCTTGACGCGGAGCGTCATGCCGTCGTCTTCGGCCAGCGGCTCATAGAGTTCGTAGATGCCATTGGCGACATCGGAGGCATCAAAATCGTCCATGTTGCCGCGCGCCTGCCCGGACTCGGCGCGCGCGATCATCAGCAGCGCATTGAAGGTGCGGATCAGCCCGTCGGATTCCTCGAGGGTCCGTTCCAGCGCCGCCCGGTAGTCGGCCTCGCTGCTGGATCGTGCCAATGCCTCTTCGGCGCGATTGCGCAGCCGCGTCAGCGGCGTCTTCAGATCGTGGGCGATGTTGTCGGAGACTTCCTTCAAGCCCATCATCAACGCTTCGATGCGCTCCAGCATGGCGTTGAGGTTCTCCGCGAGGCGATCGAGTTCGTCGCCGCTGCGTCCGACCGGCAGCCGTCCGGAGAGATCGCCGGCCATGATGCGCTGGGTGGTGCCGGTCATGGCATCAATTCGCTGCAGCACCCGCCGCGCCACGAAGATGCCGCCGCCGATGCCGAGCACCACGACAACCAGAATCGACCATTGCGCGGCTTTGGCGACGATGCCGAACATGCGCCGGCGTTCCTCGAGGTCGCGCCCGACCAGCAGCCGGAAGCCGTTACTGAGTTCGGTGACGTGCACCAGCGCGCGATGATCCATGTTGTCCTGGTCGTCGAGCCGCCGATAGGCGGTCTCGGTCCAGCCCGAAATTCCCATCACGCCGGGCGCCAGCGAACCGACATTGCCGCCGATCGCCTGCCCGGTCGGCGTGGTCACGAGGTAAAGATTAGCACCCGGCCGCAACGCGCGGCTTCCGATGGTGAAGACCAGCCCGCGCAGGCCACGGCGCGAATAGATATCGTTGATCTCGCTGATTTCGGCGTTCACCGTGGTGGTGATCTGTTCGGTGATGAGCCGGCGCGTGTTCCAGGCGAAATAGCCGAGCAAGGAGGCGGCAAACAGCGCGAACAGAAATAGATAGACCAGCGTCAGCCGAAACGCCGTGGTGCGGACGAGTTTACCGAATGCCGTCACGGATCATATACCCGGCGCCGCGGATCGTGTGCAGCAAGGGCCGCTCAAAGCCCTTGTCGATCTTGGAGCGCAGCCGTGAGATATGCACGTCGATGACGTTGGTCTGCGGATCGAAATGGTAATCCCAGACGTTTTCCAGCAGCATGGTGCGCGTCACCACCTGGCCTGCGTGCTTCATCAGATATTCCAGCAAGCGAAACTCGCGCGGCTGCAGCGTCAGCTCTTCCTTGCCGCGGGCGACGCGGTGCGAGAGCCGGTCAAGCTCGAGATCGCCGACGCGATAGACCGTCTCCTCGGCCGGACCGCTATGGCGGCGCGACAGCACTTCGACGCGCGCCAGAAGTTCGGCGAATGAATAGGGCTTTGGCAGGTAGTCGTCGCCGCCGGCCCGCAGGCCCTTGATGCGGTCGTCGACCTGGCCGAGCGCCGAGAGGATCAGGGCCGGCGTGCGGTTGCCCTTTTCGCGCAGCGTGCCGATCAGCGACAACCCGTCGCGCTTCGGCAGCATGCGATCGATCACCAGCACGTCGTAGTCGCCGTTGTCGGCGAGCGCGAGACCTTCCTCGCCGTCGCTGGCGAGATCGGCGACGTGACCGACTTCGCGAAACGCCTTGACCAGATAGTCGGCGGATTCGCGGTCGTCTTCGATGATCAGAAGGCGCATGTTGGAATTGGTGGAGGTCACGGGATTGAGGCTTTCGGTCACCATGGCGCGGCGGACACTCTCATGCAAGGCGGGCCGCCACCCTCTCGGTGAGGTAAAAAAAGCGGGCGGTGAAGCTGGGGGACCTCACCGCCCTTTGCCCTTCCGACGGAGGGGGGCGTATTCCGACCGGAAGGGTAGCCATAGGGAGCGAGCCTTGAGCCCGCCCCCCGGAAAGAGCCGTCGGCGGGGGCGACTAATGCCGGCGACGCCTTCCATCTCGGGGAACTCCTGTTACTTAACCCTTGTTTAGCCCTTGGCCAGCGGCAACGCCACGAAGCGCGACGAACCGCCGCTCTTCACGCGCATCAGCACGCTGTTCTTGCTCTCGGTGCGCGCCGCGTCGATCGCGCTGCGAATGTCACCGGCGCTGGCGACGCTCTTGCCGGCAACTTCGAGAATCACGTCGCCTTCCTTGAAGCCGCGCTCGGCAGCCGCACTCTTCGGGTCGACCTCGGTCACCACGACGCCATCCTTGCCGGCGCCGGCGATGCTGTTGGCGGGCGCAACCGTCAGGCCGAGCTTCGGCACGTCGACACCCTTGGTGGCGCCGCCCTTGTCGGTGTCGCTGTCGGTATCGGCCTT
>Ga0137415_10003866_pt1 | contig 14853 bp, 10 predicted proteins | sample CZODoug3_1_1_16f_FD_183082 | JGI IMG/M metagenome (GOLD analysis project Ga0137415, IMG submission 183082) | Vadose zone soil fungal communities from Angelo Coast Range Reserve, California, USA - CZODoug3_1_1_16fungal (Hybrid Assembly) | ecosystem: Environmental > Terrestrial > Soil > Vadose... | reverse complement strand
GGATCGTCACAGAATTGCTTTTCAATGGCGTCGAGTCGTCGTGACCACTCCGGTTCGTCATCATCAGTCTCGATCATGCTCGGTAAAATTGCATGTCGACCCGCTTCCGCTAGTGGCACATCGTGCGAGCCGAACAATGCGTCCTTGGCCTCCAGCACCAGCGCTAGTGTTTGCAGCGCCCCGATTTCCGACAGCGCTTCGACGGCCACCGAATAGTGGTCGGCCGAGCTATCGAAGAAATACTGGTCGAAGCCTCCGTTGTACACTTCGCCGAGGAGAACGCGGATCGCATAGTAGGCCTGCTCCGCCGGTGCCAGACCGGCGAATCCGGTCGGCGTGTGATGAACGCGATCGACCAAGGAGCGCCAGAATGCGGTGACCGCGCCTTCGGCGGTGTCGCAGGAGTTCGAGCACTTGACGGCGACAGCGACTACTGCTGCGCGCGTCGGCGCCGTCCACGATCGTGTTCCATAGACAAGTTGTGCGACCACGTCGCTGCTTGTGACGACGCCTCCGACCTCGTAGACGAAACTCACGACCCAGCGTTGTCCGCCGGCGGCTTGCGCCAGAATCGCGCGCGCCGGAATTTCGCCTGCCTGTGTTTGGCCGCTCAGTCGGCCCGTCTGCAGGGCCCGCCACGACTCGCCGAGGACCGTGTTTAAGCCGCTGATGAGCTTGGCTCCGTGCGTCTGTTGTGCATAGCGAGCGATGTATACCTCCACCGGTGTTTGGCCGAAGCGGTACTGCCCGCGAGTCTGGGGCGAAGCTCCGACAAAGCGCGGAGCCCACTGCGTGTCGGGCGGCAGCGGGCCGCTCCACCCCGCAATCCGCGGCACGGGAAGTGCCAGCGTCGCTTGCAGAGGCACCGCGAAAGTCAAGTGTGCATACAGGACCGCGGCGAATGTCAGGCAAAGCAATGCGACACCGGCGTACGCCAGCGTCGAGCGGTGGGAACTTTGCTGCGTCTCGAGCGTAATAGCTGTAGAGGCGGTAACGTGCGGCGTCACAGTCTGAGACCGCTGCAACCGCATGCCTACCCAGAACAAGAACACGAGGACGACTAAGTAGATGACCCAGCCGAAGGTGCCGTGCTCTTTGGCCACGAGATAACTCGTCATGTTGGTCGCGTGACCCGCGTATATCACCGTAAACACCCGGATCCAGTTGGCAAGCATCGACAGACCGGCGGCGACCGCTACAAACCATACCGCCCGCGCGCCGCGCAACGGAGCGATGGCCGCGAAGATGCTGGCGAGCGCAAGAGCCGAAACGAAGTAACGCTTGCCGCTGCATTCCTCGGCGATGCGGAAGCTGCCTTCCGGAATGCGGACGACGGAGCCGTGGATCACCGCCGGTACGTGAAACCACGCGAGCGCCGTCTGACACGCTGCGATCGTCATGGTCTGCAAGGCGGGCGCCACGGCGTCCCAGATCGGGACGGCGAAGTACAGATAGCCGATGGGCGCGGCGAAGCGGCGCGCCGTCTCGGTCCCGCAGCAGGACCAGATTGAAGCCCAGAGAATCAGCGGCGCCAGGGCCTGCTGACCCAGGATGACGCTCGCCTTGAAAGCCACCAGCCACACAACCAGCGCGCCTGCGAGCACACAGGTGCCGGTGATGGAAGCCCGCGGGGCGATTCCCCCAAAATTCAGGCAACGGTGGACGAACCAGGCCACAGTCAACCCGGCAACGAGGTATCCGTGCGAGTAGTCGGTCGTGTGCGCCCACAAATCGTGGAGGTGCGGCCACGTCGGCCAGATCGAGACGGCCGCAATCGCAACTACCACACCGATCCAGACGGCGTCGCCGGATCGGGGCCCGATCAGGGGAGGGTGCGACCCCGTCAATGCCATTTTGCGCTCAGTCAAGCGGTCGGACACCCTTGTACATGTTAGGAGTACGCCGCATCAAACTCCACAACGCCGCTGGCCTCGAAAGCGGTCGCCAGTGCGCCGTGCCGCTTGACCGGCATCAGTGCCTCGAAGATGGCATAACCGCGGTCGGCTTTCGCGTACGATCGCTCAAGCTTGCGACCCAGATCGGCCGCTCGCACCCGGTAAGGCTGGCCACGAGGCCCAAAGACGGCCAATCCCCATGGCAAGCAGGGGTTGGTGCCGTAGGCAGCGCGGAGCGTTACGCGGTAAGCTTTGTTAGCCTTTATCGTCAGCTATCCGTAGCTGCAAAACCCCTCATGGCGTCCCTCTCCGACAAGGCCGCGTTGCTGATCCTGGCGAATACACTGAAGTACGCCGTGGGTTTCGCGCTGCCCATGGTGCTCGTGCGGCACCTGACCCAGGACGACTACGGCACTTACCAGCAGCTGTCGCTGATTGCGAATTTCGCCACCGGCATCATGGTGCTCGGATTGCCCACGTCGATTTACTACTTCTATCACCTGAAGTCGGCTGAGCGCTCGGGGCGGCCGACGCTGATCGCACAAACGCAGCTCCTGCTACTTGCCTCCGGCGCGCTTACGGCCGTGGCGATCGCGCTTGCCGCGCCACTGCTCGCCCGGCGCATGAGCAACGCCCGACTTCTCGAGCTGCTGCCGCTCTACTCGGTGTATGTCGGGCTGTTCATCGCCGGCGAGCACTTCATGCACGTGATGATCAGCCAGAATCGCTACCTCGGAGCGGTGACTCTCGAGCTGGCGGAGACAGCCTTCAGAGTAGGAGGCCTGATCGTGCTGCTGGCGCTCGGCTTCGCGCTGCCGGCCATCGTGATCATGCTGGTCGTCTATGCCGCCGTGCGGCTGGTCGGCCGCAGCTATTGGCTCTGGCAGGGCGCGGATTCGCTGCGCCATGCATCCGCCGGCGGACGCTTCTTGGGAGCCCACCTTGCTTACAGCCTGCCGCTGGCCGCGACCAGTGGCATCGGGCTGCTCGGCGGACTACTCGACCGGGGCATCGTCGCCATGGCGTTTACGCCAGTGGATTACGCGATATACAGCGTAGGGGCGCTCGAGATTCCGTTGGATACGATTTTTCAGGTTTCGGTGCTGAACGTGCTGCGCGCGTCGCTCCCGCCGCTGATCGCGGCGGGTCGGATCGACGAGGTCATCCAGATCTGGCGCGACTCGGTGCGGAAACTCGCGATCATCATCGTGCCGAGCTTCACGTTCCTGATCTGCTTCGCGAATCGTTTCATCACCACTCTGTTTACCAGCTCGTACGCGGCCAGCGTGCATGTGTTCCACATCTATCTGCTGGTGCTGCCGCAGTACATGCTCGTCCTCAGCGTCGTTCCGCAGGTGTACGGCAGAACGCGTCTGAACCTTTACGTCGTCGCGATCTCAGTGGCCAGCAACGCTGTGCTCAGCCTGATTCTGTTGCGCGAAATGGGCATTCTCGGACCCGCCACCGCTTTGGTGTGCTCGACCTATCTGAGCTCACTGCTGTTCTTCATCGTGACGATGAGGCTGCTGAAGGCCACGCCGGCGCAGCTGCTGCCGCTGGCGGCCATCGGGCGGACCGCCCTGGCCGCCGTGCTAGCCGTCATACCCGCGGTCGCAGCGTCCTCGGTGATCGACTCAGGGCTCCTGGGGCTCGCCACTGGCGCGGTAGTGTTCGGAGTTGCCTACCTGTTTGCGGGCTACCTCGTTGGCGTATTCAACGCGTCCGATATCCGCATCGCACGCTCCTGGATCCGCCGCCTGGTGCCGGCGGTGTCGTAGGATCATGACTCGTCCCTTGCATGTCTGTCACATACTGCTGAGTCTCAAGCCTGGGGGGCTGGAGAATGGGGTTGTCAACGTGGTGAACGGGCTGGATCCAGCGGCATTCCGCTCCTCCGTCTGCTGCCTGCAGCAGGCCGGCGAGTTCGCGGCTCGGATACGCGGCGCCACGGAGATCGTCACCATGGGCCTGCGGCCGGGGAACGACTGGAGGATGCCGCTGAGGTTGGCCAGGCTCCTGCGCGCATTGCGGGTGGATATCGTCCACACGCGCAATGCCGAGCCCTTCTTCTACGGGATGGTAGCGGCGCGGCTCGCCGGTGTGCCGGTGATCATTCATAGCGAGCACGGGCGCACGTTCCCCGAGAAGCGGCTGCGCGCGCGGGTTCAGCGATACCTCCTGTCCGGTGCGAACGCCGCCTTTTCGGTCTCCGAACGGCTCAAGGAGGACCTCGTGCGCGAGCTCGGTGTCAGTCCGGCAAGATTCGAGGTCATCCACAACGGCGTGGACATCGAGAGATTTCGCTCCGCCCCCTCCACAGGGGACCGGCGTCCTGCTGACGCGGACGTGGTGATTGGCAGTGTCGGGCGGCTCGCGCCCGTCAAGAACTACGCACTCCTGCTGCAAGCGATGGCGCAGTTGCCGGCCGTGCCGCCGGTGCGGCTGCTGCTCGTCGGTGAGGGACCCGAACGGCCGTCTCTGGAAGCTCTTGCCGCCGGGTTCGGACTTGCGGGTCGGGTGCAGTTCGCGGGTCATCGCGATGATGTGCCGCGGGCGCTTCGCGAGATGGATATCTTCGTGTTGCCGTCCACGAGCGAGGGCATGTCGAACACGCTGCTCGAGGCCATGGCGGCTGGCGTGGCCACGGTTGCAAGCGATGCAGGCGGCAACAGTGAGATCATCGTCCCCGAGGTGAGCGGCCTGCTGTTTCCGTCCGCAGATGTCGTGGCGCTGGCAGCGCAGCTCGGCAGACTGATCAGCGACCCGGCGCTGCGCGGCAGGCTCGCACGGGCCGCGGCCAGCAGGGTGAACGTCGAATTTAGCATCGAAGCGATGATACGGCGGTATGAACAGCTCTATCACCGCGTATGGAGCCAGAGGCATGGTGAGTCGACTAGCTCGGCTGCCCACTAGAATTCTGTGCAAGATCGGTGCAGCTCCCGGGCTCATGCGGGTGACGCGCGGCGCGCCCGTGATTCTCATGTACCACGGCGTCACTCCCGATGCGGGCCGAGGACTGGTCAATCAGAGCGGCAAACACGTCAACATCGATCTGTTTCGCCGGCAACTGCGGATGCTGAGTCGCCACCGCAGAGTGGTTCCGCTTACGGCCCTGGTGGAGGCGCTGCGGAGGGACAAGGAAGTCTCCGGAATGGTGGCGCTCACGTTTGATGACGGCTACCTGAATAACGTGGAGTGCGCCGCGCCGGTGCTTGTGGATCTGAAGTTGCCCGCCACCTTCTTTCTGACCACCGGGTTCATCGGCACCGGGCGCTGGGCGTGGGTAGACCGGCTCGAGGCGGCGCTGCACGCGGCCGCGCCAGGGAAGTTCCGCATCTCGCTGCTCGGTGAGCGGGTACAGCTCGACGGCATGGTGCAACGGACCGAACTGCTTCGCAGCATCAAAGTCGTGCTGAAGAAGATGTCCTGGGACGCCGCGGAAGCGGGTGTGCGCGAGCTCGAGGCGGAGTTGCGCGTCGAGCCGACGCAGCCCTGGGGACTCTACCGATTCATGAGCTGGGACCACGCGCGCCAGCTCGTCAAGGCCGGGTTCGAAGTCGGCGCCCACACAGTCAATCACGCGCTGCTGTCGCGCATGCCGCTCGCCGAAGCGGAACACGAGATCACTGCGAGTCGCGAGCGCATCGTAGCCGAGGTCGGCTCATGCAGCGCGACGTTCTGTTATCCCAACGGTAAGCGCACTGACTACACGCAGGAGGTCATGGAGATCTGCCGCCGGCAGTTCACGGCCGCTCTGTCGACCGAGCTGGGAGCGGCGCGCAGCGATGAACTGTACGAGCTGCGCCGGGTGCCCGTGGATGCCGGCACGATCGAGGACCGCCTGGCCAGTCTGGTCGTGCAAGCCGCCTAAGAAGCATCGTGTCTTTCCTATACCCATTCCTAAACTTCCTCCAGCCCGGAGTGTTCTGGCCGGCCCTGGCGCCCTACAGGCCGATGCTCGTTGCGACGGTGATCGCCGTGCTGTTCGAATTGATCCGCACCCGCCCGGGGGACGCCGAGCTGCGGCGTCGGTTCTTCCTGCATCCGGCGTTCATCTGGCTGGGCGTGTTCGTGGTCGTGCAGGTCATCTCGGTCTACTACGGCGGCGTGCGCGGCATGCTGGAGGAGCTCGACTTCTGGGATGTCTATCTGCTGTTCGTGGCGGCCTCACTGCTGAGTATTCACGACGCACGCAGTTTGCGCCGTTACGTGTGGGGCATGATGTTGGGATCGGCGGTCGTGGTCGCCTTCGGGTTGTACGCCGTGGCCGTAAACCTGCCGACTCTGGCGGGCGGTCGCGCTGGCGCGTACGGCATGTACGAGAACCACAATGACTACACGTTCATCATCATCATGGTGCTGCCGTTCGCCTATCTGTTCCTGCGGCTGGCGCGCACGCGACTCGCGAAACTGCTGCTGCTGGCGCTGGTCGTAGCTTGCATGGTCGGCGTGGTGCTGTCACTGTCCCGCGGCGGAATCCTGGCCCTGGTGCTCGAGGGTGCCTTGATCCTCGGCTTGACAACGACCGGCAAGCGTCGGGTGCTGGCGATCGTCGTCCTGGCGCTGATCGGTTCCGTGGCGGTCATTCATCAGTTTACCGCCCGCGAGGAGAACCAACGCGGCCTCTATACGGAGGCGGACGCCGCAAATTCGCGCTATGAGCTGTGGAGAGCGGCGCGCAGCATGATCGTCGCCCGCCCAATCCTCGGAATCGGCAGCCGGCGTTTCAAGGAGTTCTCCCAGGACTACGGCGAGATCAGTCACGACAATCGCGGCAAGGTGGCTCACAACACCTACATGGAGGTGGCTGCCGATACCGGAATTCTCGGATTCGGGTCCTTCATGCTCATGCTGCGCGGAATATTCCGCTCGGTGCGTGGGGTGCGGCTTGGGGACGCCCGGGGTGATGGCCTGGTGGAGATCCGTCTGGCAACGTTCATAAGCCTGTGCGCCATCATGTTCCGCTCGCTGCTGGATGCGAAAGTGTACGACTGGAGCTACTACGTGCTTGCGGTGCTCGCGATAGCCACTTCGATTCTCGCTTCCCGCGCCGCCGCGCACGGAGAGGCGACCGAGCAGCAGCCTGCGGCGCCGAGCGAGCCGCCGCGGCGGCCCGTGGTTTCGGCGCGCCCCATGGTTTACAGGCAGCGCTAGTCTGCCTCCACTACCGTGCATGTCGCCCTAGTCTCCACCTTCTATCCCAACACGGCCGAGCCTGTGCGGGCGGTATTCGTGCGGAATCTCGTCGCCGCCCTCGGAGCATTCGCGGCCGTCTCAGTCGTCTCGCCCGTGCCGTATGCACCGCCATGGCCGCGCCGGGCGCGATGGGCGGCGTTGCGTTCGGTGCCGCATCGAAGCAGGGATGGGGAACGAGACGTATTCCATCCGCGCTTCGTCGTGGTGCCGCGAACTGAAGCACTCAGCGGCCTGAGCTACTGCGCCGGCGTCGTGCCGGTGCTTCGCAGGCTCATGCGGTCGCGCGGGGTAGATGTGCTGCACGCTCATTGCGCTTATCCGGACGCAGTCGGCGTGGCGTTGGCTGCATCGCTTTTGAATGTGCCGTTCGTCGTGACCGCGCACGGTAGCGACATCAATGTCTACGCTGACAATCCCTTGATACGGCCGCAGCTTCGTTGGGCGTTGCGTCGGGCGGGGGCAGTGATCGCGGTGAGTGCGGCGATCCAGCGCCGGATTCGCACTTTGGTGCCGGACGTCCGCGACCGCATCATCCACGTGCCGTGCGCGGGCGTGAGCCGCCAGCTGTTTGTTCCGCGAGATCAGGGTGAGGCCCGTCGCCGTCTGGGTTTGGGCGAGATTTCGCGGCTGGTCGTGTTTGCGGGCCGACTCGTGCCGATCAAGGCCATTGACGTGCTGCTGCGCGCCTGGGAGCTTCTGTTGCAGTCAGGGCAGGTGACCCCGGCCGATCGACTCGCGATCATCGGGGACGGTCCTTTGCGCGCGGAGCTCGAGCATCTAGCGGGTGTCGGGCGGCTGCGAGGTACGGTCCACTTCGCCGGCGAGCTGCCTCAGGAAGACGTCACGCAATGGCTCAGTGCCGCGACCGCGTTCTGCCTGCCGAGCCGCAACGAAGGCACACCCAATGTTATCGTCGAAGCATTGGCCAGCGGGCGGCCGGTGGTGGCGAGCGACGTCGGCGGCATTCCGGAGCTCGTGTCCGACGGCGGCAATGGCCTGCTGGTGAAGCCGCAGGATCCGAGTTCGCTGGCGGCCGGGCTGGCGCGCGCCTTCGAGTCTCGCTGGGACGCTGCGCAGATAGCTGCAAGCGTTGCCGACTACACTTGGGAGAATCTGGCGAAGCGCAACTATGCCGTGCTCGAGCATGTCCTGGCGAACCGCAATCGGGTGAACAATGCGTTCGTGGAGTGAAGTCGGCAAACACATCCTGCAGGAATATCTGCTGGGCGACGCCTTTCTTTGGCGCCTGCCCAGCGGCGCGGATTGCGCGCTGACATTCGACGATGGCCCGAACGTCGAGCACACGCCGCGAGTGCTCGACCTGCTGCACGTCCACGGCGTGCAGGCGACGTTCTTCGTCATAGGGCAGGCCGCCGCGGCGGCTCCTGCACTACTGCGCCGGATCGTCGAGGAAGGGCACGCTGTCGGTTCGCATACCTATTCTCACCGCGACATCCCGACGCTCACCCGCAAGGAGTTATGGCAGGAGCTCAACAGTTGCCGTGAGCTCATCAAGGACCTGACGGGAGTCGATACCAGACTCGTCCGTCCGCCGCGCGGCCGCATCAACGCTGCGGCGCTCATGCGGATGAAACGCTGGGGCTATCGGCTGATCCACTGGAGCAAGACATACAGCGACTACCTTCGGGATGGCCTTGAGCCGCTGCTGCGCCGGATCCATTCCCGCGGCCTCGAGCCGTGCGACATCGCTCTCTTTCACGACAATAACGAGTACACGGTCGCGGCGCTGGCGCAGATGCTGCCCGAGTGGAGTCAGCGGGGCCGAAGCTTTGCGAGGTTACAGTGGCCGTAAGCGTTCGACCCGTATGAGAATTCTCTATCACCATCGAACTCAGGGCGAGGAGCCCGAATCGGTACACATCGCGAACATCGTGGCGGCGCTGCGCCGTCGCGGTCACGAGGTCGATGTCGTCGGCCCCGTGCCGCTCGGGGTGCCGCGTGAGCCCACGAAGTCCTCCGCGATCGGGCGCGTAAAGGGCGCGATGCCTCGCGTGCTCGTGGAGCTGGCACAGCTCGCATACAACGTCAGATCCCTGTGGCAGCTCATCGTGACGCTGCGGCGCCGCCGCTATGACTTCATCTACGAGCGTTATGCGCTGTACAACATCGCCGGTCTGATCGCGGCGCGGATGTTCGGCCTCGTGCTGATCCTCGAGGTGAATACGCCCTATGCCCAGGCATGGGGGAAATACTACGGCTTGCGATTTGCACGGCTGGCGCGCGCGCTCGAGCGTTATACCTTTCGCAGGGTGGACGCCATCATCACGGTGACTGAGGTGCAGCGTGCGTTGCTCGAAAAGGAAGGCGTGGCGGCGGAGCGGATTACGGTGTGCCATAACGCGATCGATCCCGGGGAATTCGATCCGGTTCGCAACTCCCGCAATGACCTGCGGCGCACACTCGGTCTGCCTGCGGTCACTGTCGGGTTCGTCGGCACCATGAATCGCTGGCAGGGGACCCAGGGCTTTGCGGACGTGATCCAACGCGTGGTCGCGCAGCGTGGCGACGTCGCCTTTCTGTTCGTTGGTGACGGGGAGGGCCGCGGCCCGCTGCATGTCGAGCTCGAGCGCCGGGGTGTGCAGAATGCCGCTATATTCGTCGGGCGGCAGCCGCACACGGCCATACCGGAGCTCGTCGCTGCGATGGACATCGGCGTGCTGCTGGACTCCAACGCCTATGGCTCGCCAATGAAGGTGTTCGAATACTGGGCGATGGGCAAAGCGGTGGTGGCGCCTACTGTGCCGCCGGTGCTGGAGATCCTGCGTGACGGCGAGACCGGATTGCTGATCGCCCCCGGCGATACCGAAGCCATGGCCCGCCAGATCCTGAGGCTCGCCGCCGATCCACAACTGCGCACGAGATTGGGCGAAGCGGGCCGCAAGTATGTGCTCGCCTCGCACACCTGGGATCAGAATGCCGCAAAGATCCTCGAGGCGTATTCCGCGCGCCGCTGTGAGGCCCGCCGACAGGAGGTTATCCCGTGATCCGCGACCGAGGTCTCAACCATTGGTTGCCGACGTATCTGGCCGAAACCCTGCAGCGGTACAGGCTGCGCCAGCTGCGCAAGCGCCAGCTCACGCACCTGCTGTTCTTCGTGTGCGATCATTACGAACCACGCCACCATGCGAAGGAACCCGGGCAGGCGGCGGCCCGCATCCAGGCGTGGCATCACGGCTATCGGCAGATGCAAGAGGAGTGCTTCCAGCGACACGGCTTGCGCCCCGTGCACACGTGGTTCTATCCGCCCCATCACGGAGACGAGTATCTTCCAGCGCTCGCCCGCATGGCGTTCGACGGGCTGGGTGAGGTTGAGCTGCATTACCATCACCACGACGACACCGAAGAGACGTTGCGTGCCGGACTGCGAGAGACGCTGGATCGCTATCATCGGGCTGGATTGCTGCTGCAGCTGGGGGAGCCCCCGGGCACTGGCTTCGGGTTTATCCACGGTGACTGGGCGCTGGACAACTCCGCGCATGGACGCTTCTGTGGCGTGAACAGCGAGCTGTCGCTCCTGCAGGAGCTGGGCTGCTGGGCGGATCTGACCATGCCGTCGAGCAACGAGTGTCAGACTCGCAAGATCAACTCCATTTACTACGCGGTGGATGACCGGGAGCGGCCGAAGTCCCACGACTGGGGTGAGGACGCCCGCATCGGCCACACCGGCCGCGACGGACTGTTGCTCATTCAGGGACCGCTCGGAATCAACTTCCGGGGACCGAAGTATCCGCGCATCGAGAACGCGAGCCTTACCAGTGCCAATTGGGGTTCGCCGCTCCGTATCCCCAGCTGGATAGACTGCCACGTGCACGTGCGTGAGCGCCCCCAGTGGCTGTTCATCAAGCTGCACACGCATGGCGCGATCGAAGCGGATTTCGACGCGCTGTTTGGCCAGAAAGCGCGCGCGATGCACGCTGTCCTGGCGCAGCAGTACAACGACGGCAGGCGTTTCAAGCTGCACTACGTTACTGCGCGTCAGGCATTCAATGTAGTGCGTGCCGCGGAGCACGGGCGGGACGGTGACCCCGCACAGTTCTTTGACTACGAGCTGCCGCCGCCGGTAACCGCGCTTTACTGTACGAGCGCGCCGCACGACGTCAAGTGCTGCACGCCGCAACGGCTCAGACTGGATGGGCTCGAGTCGGATTCAACTTCGAGTGTCCTGCTGCGCTATCCGGGACTCAAGAGAGTGACCGGGCGAATACGCTCGCTCGTGGTCAGCGCCGAGAATTCCGTTTTGGAGCTCATGCCCTACGACGGGTCGGGAGCGGTGAGCTTACAGCTCGCTCCCGGTGCCGCCGTTCGCAGCCTGAGTGGCGCCCGGATCGTCGGCGAAGGCTCCAGCGGTGAGCTCGCACTGAGCGGCGCAGGCCCGATCCGGCTCGAATATCGGCAATCACTGCATCGTGCGGCCGTCGGGGGTTAGCCAATGGGGGGGGCGTTGGAGTGGTCCCTGCTTGCCGTGATTGTGGCCGCGGCCTATCCCATCGTGGGTTATCCGCTCGTCCTCAGCGCGATCGCACTGCTGCGTCCGCGGCCGGTCAGGCGCGGGGAGTGGACCCCGAGCGTCACGATTCTGGTGCCTGCGTACAACGAAGCGGCCTGCATCGCCGGCACCATCGAGAACAAGCTTGCCCTGGATTACCCGGCCGAGCGGCTGGAAATCACCGTGGTCTCGGATGCCTCTGAAGACGGTACCGATGACATCGTCAGACGCTACGCCGACCGGGGAGTGAAGTTGCTTCGTACAGCCGTGCGCCAGGGCAAAGCGGCGGCGCTCAACGAGGCGATCCGGCACGCTAACGGGGAAATCGTCGTGTTCAGCGACGCCAACTCCACATTCGCCGTGGATGCGGTGCGACGCATGGTGGAGAATTTTACGGACCCGCGCGTCGGCTATGTCACCGGCAACCTGCAGTACCTTCACGGCGAAGAGGCGAGCGGCCGTGGGAGCGGTGCGTACATGCGATACGAGAACTGGCTGCGTCGGATCGAGACGCGAGTGGACTCTGTGATTGGAGTGAACGGCGGAGTCGACGCTATGCGGCGGCGTCTGTACGCGGCCGTCCCGGCGGACCAGATCACCGACTTCGTGCTCCCCTTGAGAGTGATCGCGGCGGGCTTTCGCGTGGTGTTCGACGAGCGCGTGCATTCGAGCGAGCGTGCGAACCAGGAGCTGGGGTCCGAGTTCCGGATGCGCGTACGGGTCGCCTTGCGCGCGCTGCGTGGTCTCGTCTACATGCGCCAAGCGCTTAACGTGGTGCGCGCTCCGCTGCCCGCGTTCTGCATCTTCTCCCACAAGATCCTTCGATATCTGAGTTTCCTGTTCCTGGCGGGCGCACTCATAATCAATGCCATTCTCGCCGCTCGCAATCCCTCCTACATCCCGCTGCTGCTGCTGCAGGTCGCCTTCTACGCGCTGGCGCTCCTCGGTCTCACTCGCAACTTGCCGGGTGCGTTGCGGCGTCTGACCACATTGCCAACGTATTTCCTGGTGAGCAACGTGGCCTTCGGCATTGCGGCCCTACGATTCGCGCGTGGCGACGTGGTCGCTACCTGGAGGCCACGCGCGGGCTAGTTGCCGAACGCGCCGATGTCGACACTCGAGCGGCCACGTGTAGCGAGCTCGTGATCGGTGGTCACGAGGTAGGTGACGCCCGCGACACCTGCGCCGATGGCGGGGCTGCCGGCGGCAAGATGGAAGTTGTGGCCGGAGGCGCTGACGAACTTGGGATCGGCGCTGATCACTGCGCTGCCGAGGGTGGGACCAGAGCCGCCGTAGAAGATGTTGTGACCGGTGGTGCCGGCGAGAGCATCGAGAGCAACCTCTCCGGCGATGTAGGCCCTGTTATTCGCCGGCCAGAAAATGTTGTTGTACAGGTTCGCCGCACCGACGGGCAGCGTCCAGTCGTTGGTGAGGGTTCCGTAATTGGAGTTGCCGCTCAAGTTGGTGGCGTAGAAGGTGTTGTTGTAGATTTTTGCGCCGCCTAAGGTCTTGGTGTTGAAACGGATACCGGCGCGCTGGGTGTTATAGACGAGATTGTCGTAGATCACGATGCCGCTCTGGGTGTTGTCCGCCAGATTGATGCCGTGCTTGGACACATCGTGAATGAGGTTGTGGTGGAAGTTGACGTTGTTGGCGACGCTCGAGCCGTTGCTGCCGTTGACGTAGATCTGGAAGCCGTTGCCGCTTCTGATGTTCTCGATGAGGTTGTAGGCGATCTCGTAGGAGCCGTCGCCGTCGATGTAGATGCCGTGGCACTCCCCGGAGCTGCCCTGGATGTCGTGGATGTGGTTGCCGAGCCAGACCGAGCCGGTGCCGTTGCCGGTGATGCCGGCCATGCGCGGCACGCTCGAGCCGCTGGTCGGGGCGGTGGAGGCGGCCAGATCGTTGTTGATCACACGCCAGTGATCGCCGTGGATCTCCTGGCTGATCGGCCCGTCATAGCCCTCGCAGTCGATGCGCAGGTTGCTGATCACCGCCCACTGGCCCATGCCCGGGTAGGACTGACCGTTGATCGCGGAGATGCAGCCCCCCTTCTGGCCCGCCGCCAGCGTACCGCGGATGTAGGCGTCCTCGGTCGGATAGCCCATCACGACGATGGCGCCGGTGCCGGAGGCGCCGGTGGGGGCGCTGCCGGACTTGTCGCGGAAGCGCATGAAGTAGTTCTGAAAGCCCACATCGGTCCAGTCGGTGCCGGTGCCGCGCAGCACGATGATGTCCCCCGGCTGTGCCTCCCCCCAGGCGCCGGCGAGATCGGAGGTTTGCACATGGCGGAACGGATGGGTGATGTCGCCGATGATGGCCTTGCGGTCGTTGCCCTTGAGGTTGTCGACGAACAGCATGCGTCCCGGGTTGACCATGAAGGTCTGGTCGGTATTGGAGGCGACCCCGTTGACGGTGACCTGGATGGGCAGGGCGGTGCCTAGAGCGGGATTGCCCAGGGCGCCGACCTGCACGGTGAGCTGCTGGATGTCGGAGCGGCCCTTGGAGGGGCCGAGGTAGCGGTAGCTGCCGACCTCGACGCCGCCGATGAAGGCCTTGACGGTGGTGCCCATGCCGCTGCTGCCGAAGTTCTTGCCGAAGATCGACAGGTAGGCGCCCTTGTTGTTCTCACCGCCGGAGTTCGGGCCGGAGATCAGATCCGTGTACAGCACCAGGGGCGCACCGGAGTTCACCTCCGGCGTGCCGCTGTCGCCAGACGGAGACGGATGAGTAACATCGACACGGGGGGCACACCCGCAAATAAGGACGGCAACAGCAGCGGCCGTCGAGAATACTTGGACAGGTGTCATTGGTTCCAGAATACGGGTTTGTTAAGACCGCTGCCAAGAGTGTTCGGCGCTCCCTCGAGACGAAAAATCGGTGCGGGTCGTGTTGTTCAGTGTTCTGCGGCTTCTTTGTGCCGACGAAGCGACCCGTCACGGGTGCGCGGCGAGTTGCTGGCCTTTCTCGATTCGGACGATCCCAGCCCTCGACGGTGATGCTGACGCAGGAGCGAGCGCAGCGCGCTGGCGGCTTCGACGAGACGATGGTCTCCTGGGGGCGGCGGATCAGCGGCGCACGCCGCCATTATCTACGAAGCCTGTATTACCGGCCTTTGCACCGACGCGCCTGGGCCGTGTTTCTCGCAGCGTGCCTGCCATCGGGTATCACCCGCCAGCTGCGTCAGGTTGGCTGGCGAATCGAGGCCCCAGATAACCTCGCGCACGCCGGTGCCGACCAGTGCCGAGGACGGGA
>Ga0137415_10003865_pt1 | contig 14853 bp, 15 predicted proteins | sample CZODoug3_1_1_16f_FD_183082 | JGI IMG/M metagenome (GOLD analysis project Ga0137415, IMG submission 183082) | Vadose zone soil fungal communities from Angelo Coast Range Reserve, California, USA - CZODoug3_1_1_16fungal (Hybrid Assembly) | ecosystem: Environmental > Terrestrial > Soil > Vadose... | reverse complement strand
TCTTTCTGTTTCCGTGCAACATGAGCGTTGGCTTTTCCCCGCGATTCAGCCGAACGAAGCCCGCAATGTGACCGCCTCCGTCGGGATTTTATTCGAACCACAAAAGATCTTTCGCCCCTCTCAAGACGATACGGGAGATTTACCGCCGGTGAAAGAAAGGCAGCCATGAACTTCGCGTGGAGCATTCCCATTCGCCATATCGCCCGACAGGTGGACGTTTCCAGTCATCCGCCCAGGAACACAGGTAGGCGTGAGCACATCGCTGCCGATCACGTTCTGGGCGGGTTTGCATTGTCACCATGCGGCAAAGCAATGAAGTCAAGTCGAACATAAAGGCTGAAAGCGTGTCACAAGCAGGAGCAAAACCACAAATTGCGACTCGACCTGAGCCCCTACTCGAAGGGGGCGAGACACCGGAATTGGACGGGACGACCTTTCGCGATCGCTCGATTGAGCTGCTGCGCATTCTGTGGAACCAACGACGTTTTCTCGCGCGAGCCGTTGTGGCTGGGATGATGATTGGCTGGCTCTTGGCATTCGCTCTGCCGGTTGAATACGAGTCCTCGGCACAGTTGATGCCGCCGGACGCGCAGTCCGGTGCGGGCCTGGCGATCATGGCCGCGCTTGCGGCGCGGAGCGGGAACGGTCTGGGTGCCGGTGCAGGAGACTTGCTGGGAGTCAAGAGTTCGGGCGCGTTGTTTGTAGGTATTCTGGGCAGCCGCACCGTGCTGGACCGGCTCGTCGAACGGTTTCAACTCAAGAAGTTCTATGGAATGGAACTCGAAGAAGATACGCGCAAAACGCTCGCGAAGAATACGGTTGTGTCGGAAGACCGCAGGAGCGGAATCATCACCATCACGGTGACCGACCACGAGGCCAAACGCGCGGCGGCGATTGCCCAGGCTTATGTGGACGAGCTGGACCATCTCGTTGCCGAACTGTCCACCTCCACTGCACACCGCGAGCGCGTATTCCTCGAAGAGCGGCTGAGAGCGGTAAAGCAGGACCTCGACCAAGCTTCGCGGGAATTCAGCCAGTTTGCGAGCAAGAACGCCACCATCGACATCAAGGAACAGGGGCGCGCCATGGTGGACGCGGCAGCCACGCTGGAAGGCGAATTGATTGCGGCCGAATCGGAATTGAAGGGCCTCGAGCAGATCTACACGTCAAGCAATGTGCGCGTGCGCTCGGTGCAGGCGCGCATCAACGAGTTGCGGTATCAACTCAATAAGCTTGGTGGGAAGGGCCCGGCGGGAACCGGTGAAACCAGCGTTGCGTCGGATGCTCTCTATCCCTCGATCCGCAGGCTTCCGCTCCTTGGGGTGACTTACGCCGATCTCTACCGGCGGACCAAGATTCAGGAAGCCGTCTACGAGGCGCTGACACAGCAGTACGAGCTTGCCAAAGTCCAGGAAGTGCGGGAAACCCCGAGCGTAAAAGTATTAGATGCCGCGGCGGTGCCGGAGAGGAAATCGTTCCCTCCGCGCAGGCTGGTCGTGTCCGTGAGTGTGACCATTGCGCTGATGGTAGCGGCATGTGTTGCTCTCTCTCGTGCGCGCTGGGAACAGATCGATGCGCAAGACTCGGGGAAAATTTTCGCACAAGAAGTGCTCGGGACCGTGAATGCATTCATGCCGTGGACGACGCCGAACGGCTCGCGTCTGCAGGCGATGACGCATCGGGTTTGGACTCGGCTCGCTCGAAGGGAAGATTCGTCGGGTTCGCCGGATACGCGGCCGAATTAGCTGTAAGCCGCGGAAAACAGAAGTGTTGGGGAAAATTCAGTCCTGTGACTGGCGCGGCGAAGCTGTCTATGAATGTTGACGATTGGAACTTTTGACCTGTGCTTCCACTTTCAACGATTGCATCGCCTGATCGGCAGGAGTCGCGGCCTGCCGAAAGCTCTCAGCAGGAGCGCTGGTATGCCGCGTACACGTGTGCGAACCATGAGAAGCGCGTTGCGGCGCAGCTTCAGGTCCGCTCGGTTGAACATCTGCTTCCCCTCTATTCTTCCATGCGCCGGTGGAAGGACCGCCGGGTGCTTGTCGACTTTCCGCTTTTCCCCGGATATGTCTTCGTACGTCTCGCGTTGCGCGACCGGTTGCGCGTTCTGCAAATTCCGAGTCTGGTCCGATTGGTGGGATTCGGCGAACAGCCATACGCTCTGGCCGATGGAGAAATCGCCTTGCTGCGCAGCAGCCTGACCGGCTCCATGAAGTTTGCACCGCATCCCTATCTTCGCATCGGCAGCCGCGTGCGCATTGCGCGGGGACCGCTCCGGGGCGTCGAGGGAATTCTGGTACGAAAGAAGAATGAGTTCCGCGTGGTGCTTTCGATCGATGTGATTGCTTGCTCCGCGTCGGTGGAAGTCGATTCCGGGGACATCGAGCGAGTTTTCTAAGCGGCGATTTTCATGCACGTTCCAGAGACTTCAATGCCGTCACGCCCCGTCGGAGCGACCCCCTTGAGGAGAGAATCCCAAGAGATGCCGCTTTTGGCGGCCACAAGTTCCCTGAATTGGATCCGGGTCCGCCGGGCTGGTTACAGCATTGCCGACCAGGCCTTGGCGGTTGGAGGAATGTTCCTTGCCAACGTTGCACTGGCACGTACGCAGTCCAAGGAAGAATACGGGATTTTTGCGTTGTCATATTCGGTTTTCACGCTTCTCTCCGGCTTGCACAATGCCGCCATTCTGGAAACGTATACCGTGTACGGCTCCGGGCGGTACGACCTGCGCTTTGCCGAATATGCGCGGCTGCTCTGGCGGACCAACGCCATGATGGGTCTTGGCCTAACCGTAACCTTCACCATCATTTGGGGGGTGCTTGCTTGGACCAAACCCGCCCTTGCTTCGCCTACAATCTTGGGACTGGCGCTCACCTGCGGAGTTCTTCTGACCGCCACTTTTGTTCGCCGCACGTTTTACATCAGACGCAGGCCGGATCTGGCGGCAGAGTTCTCGCTCATGTTCTTCACGACATGTGCGGTTCTGATATGGCTGTCGATTCGTATCCGAATCTTCAGTGGCTTCTATGCCTTTGTGATTGCCGCCCTCGCGTGGTTTGCCGCCGGCGTCTTTCTGTGGCGCGAGCTGCCGGGAAAGGCGGGGAGCGGCACTCAGTTTACTGAGGTCGAGCCAAAGTATTGGTCGGAACACTGGAAGTACTCCCGTTGGGTCCTTGTGACTGCTCTAGTGTTTCAGCTGACGAGTCAGGGGTATTACTGGCTCTCAGCGGGGATTCTTTCCGTGAAAGAAACCGGCGATTTACGGGCCATGTACAACCTGCTAGCACCGGTGGACCAAGTGTTCGTTGCGATGTCACTTCTGGTCCTCCCGATGATGTCCCACCGTTGGGCCTCCCGCGGCATGGCCGGTCTTCTTCGCCTCTGGAAGGCATATGCCGCCGGATGTTTGCTGGTTACATGCATTTTCGCAGCGTGCGTAAATCTGTTTGGCAAACAGGTGATGCACATTCTGTATGCGGGGAAATTCGATGATGTCGCGCCGCTTCTCGGGAATCTCGCTCTGCTCCCGGTCGTGATGGGCATTGGGAACGCGTTAAATGATACGATCAAGGCTGCAGAGAAGCCGAAGCTGGTTTTTTACGCATATTTGTGCAGTGGAGGCACGACCGTTCTCCTGGGTGTCCCTCTGGCAATCCACTTCGGTTTCCGCGGCATCGTCTACGGCATACTCCTTTCCGCCACGGCGCACACCGTTGCCTTGGCCGCCGGTTTTCTTTGGATTGTGTCCAGCAATGCCGCTCGGCGCCCGGCGGCGCTGGCCCGGCAGCCGGTCCCTGGCGGAGCGCAGCGAGAGCCGTGACGACGGGGATGAGGTTCTCGCACGCCGCTTCGTTCAACTGGCTGGAGATTCGCTTCGGAAATCCAAAATGAGAGCGAAACGATGAGATTGCTTGTCACCGGGGGAGCCGGGTTCATCGGCTCTGCGCTGATACGTCAACTGCTCGCCGAAGAGCCTAGCGCCGTCGTCATCAACGCGGACAAGCTGACCTATGCCGGCAACCTGGAGTGCTTGGAATCGGTTTCAAGCTCTCCCAAATATTATTTCGAGCGTGTGGACATTTGCGACGCAGGAGCCATTCGCCGGCTCTTTGACCGTTACGAGCCCGATGCCGTGATCCATCTCGCTTCCGAGACTCATGTCGATCGATCCATTGATGGCCCGTCAGCCTTTATGCAAACGAACATCCTCGGCACGTACACGCTGCTCGAAGCTGCCCGTGAGTATACCGGCGGCGCGAGAAGAAGCTCCGAGAAAGAGCACTTTCGATTTCTGCACGTTTCCACGGACGAAGTTTTCGGGTCTCTGGGACTTGCCGGATATTTCAAGGAAACCAGCCGGTACGCCCCGAATTCTCCCTACGCCGCGAGTAAAGCGTCCGCCGATCACTTGGTTCGGGCCTGGCACACCACCTACGGCTTGCCGGTCTTGATTACCAATTGCTCGAACAACTTCGGTCCATTTCAATTCCCGGAGAAACTCATCCCGCTGATCATCCTCACGGCGCTTGAGGAAAAACCCTTGCCGGTCTACGGCGATGGGCAGAACGTGCGCGACTGGCTCTATGTGGAAGACCATTGCCGTGCCCTCCGCCGTGTGCTCGCTGCCGGCCGGATTGGAGAGAGTTATAACATCGGCGCTCGCGGCGAAAGGACAAATCTCGACGTGGTTCGAGAATTGTGCCTCATCTTGGATGAGCTTCAGCCGAGAAAGAACGGCAGGGGCTACCAAGACCTCATCCATTTCGTGCAAGACCGGCCGGGACATGACCGCCGCTACGCCATCGATCCAACCAGGGTCACGGAGGAACTGGGCTGGGCGCCGATCGAGAGCTTCGCCTCCGCGCTCAGGAAGACGGTGCAGTGGTACCTAGCCAGTCTACAGTGGTGCGAACGAGTCCGGGACGGAAGCTGCCGGGGGGAACGCCTGGGTGTCATGAATTGATTCGAAAGGGAATCATCCTGGCGGGCGGAAACAGCTCGCGGCTTTATCCCGTCACCCGCAGCGTGAGCAAGCAGTTCATGCCCGTCTACGACAAGCCCATGATCTACTACCCGCTCAGCACACTCATGTTGGGTGATATCACCGATATTTTGATTATCAGCCGGCCCGAGGAGAAGAGTTTGTTTGAATCCCTGTTGCTTGACGGCTCGCAGTGGGGAATCCGCATCCGCTATGCCGTACAGTGTGAACCGCGCGGACTTGCCGATGCTTTCTTGATCGGCGAGGAGTTCGTTGCCGGCGAACCGGTTGCCCTAATCCTCGGCGACAATGTTTTCTACAGTGAAGGGTTGAAAAAACTCGTTCGGCGATGCGTTTCGCTGAATCGTGGCGCGTGCCTCTGCGCGTATTACGTGAAGGACCCTTCGCGGTACGGCGTCGTGGAGTTCGACGCCGATGGGCGCGTGAAAACTCTCGAAGAGAAGCCGATGAGGCCGAGATCCAGCTACGCAGTCACCGGTTTATATTTCTACGATTCCCAAGTCTGCCGGATTGCGCGTGAAATCAAGCCTTCGGCCCGAGGCGAGCTGGAAATTACGGCGGTCAATCAGATCTACCTCGAGCAAGGCACACTCCAGGTAGAAATCCTCGGCCGCGGAACCGCCTGGCTGGACACTGGTACCCACGATTCCCTGCTTGAGGCGAGCAATTTTGTCGCGACCATCGAGCGCCGGCAAGGCCTACAGATTTGTTGCCCGGAAGAGATTGCGTACCGCCAGCGGTACATCACGAGCGAGCAGTTGCGATCCCTGGCGATGCCGCTTTGTGAACTCGAGTACGGCCAATACCTCCTCGGACTCCTCAAGGAGGGCAAAGAATACTTAAGCGAGGCCAGCGCGGAGTTCACTTCCGACATTCACTCTCTGAGGCGCGCAAAGGCATTGGCCCGTTAGAGCGGTGGCCGGGGTCCGGGCAATGCAATGCCTTCGCACACCGAATCCATGAAGACGGCGATCCACCTGGAAAAAGTGGCTGCAATCGATCTTGCCTCGTTTTCGGAGCCGGCACGAGGCAGCTTGACCGTAGTCGAATCCCAGCAGCACATTCCGTTTTCCATCGCTCGAATCTTCTATATGTATGGCGTGCCGTACGGTTGCGCACGTGGTGGACACGCGCACCGCGAGACGGAACAGGCATTCATCGCGGTTTCGGGAGGTTTTTCTCTGGAAGTGAGCAACGCTGATCAGCGCAAGATCTTTGCAATGACAGAACCCCGTCGCGCGGTGTATGTCCCGCCTCTGTTCTGGGCACAGGTCTACAACTTCAGCCGCGACGCAGTCTGCCTGGTTCTGACGAGCGCTCCTTACGATCCGGCCGACTACATCCGTGATTGGAACGAGTACCTCGCGGCGGTTGGTGGGGCGCGCCGATGACAACGCTATTTCTGGAACTCGTGCTGGGCTATCTCGAGTTGCAATTCGAGATGGATGCGGTCACTCGCCAAGCCTTGGGGCTTTCAACACCAATGGTTATAGACGGGACAGTCAGTTGAGCAACTCTCCGATCCTTTCCCACCGGAGGTCTGCCATGTCACCAGGACTAAAGAAAATTCTGAAACGCCTCGCCTCGCTCGCGCGGCCTCTGAGGCCGCTCCTCGAACCGATGAGCCAGTTCGAATGCGAGATCACAAGAAGCTGGGCTGCCAATGCACATCTGCGTTTATTATGGATTCAGTGGGGCATTCCTCCCACTCCCGAACACTTTGACCATCATATTGATCTTTATCACGGCTGGCTAGATTCTCGAAATCCACTCTGGCTTGAAAGGGGTATTTTTGGAGGACTGGCTTTGAAAGGGGGAGACGTCCTAGAACTAGCGTGCGGTGACGGGTTTAACGCGCGCAATTTTTATAGTCTGCTCTCGAGGAGCGTTACCAGTTGCGATTTTGATGTTTCGGCGATTAGGACCGCAAACAGAAAAAATTCAGCTCCGAATGTTACCTACGAGCTTGCTGACATCCGAACGCATATGCCCGAGGGTCGTTTTGACAACGTGGTCTGGGATGCCGCGATTGAACATTTCACTTGCAACGAAATTGCTAGCATCATGGGGAATATCAAATCCCGCCTGAAACCTGACGGCATACTGAGCGGTTACACTCTTGTCGAACGGCCCGATAGAGTGAAACACCTTATTCATCACGAATATGAGTTTAAGAGCAAGGAAGACTTGGCGAGGTTTTTCGAACCACACTTTCAAAACATAACTGTATTCGAGACCATTTACCCGGCGCGGCACAATCTCTATTTTTGGGCCTCGGACGGCGAACTGCCATTTTCTGCGAATTGGAAGCATGGTTTTTCCGTGAGCCGTGAGGCGTATTCGGCAGCACCCTTTTGTGAGGCTTTTCAAACCGAAGCGAGAAGCGCGTTCGGCAAGCCATGAGCAAATGGAATTTGAAAGGACAACCTCCAGCGGGATCCGCGGTGAGAAACAAGGGTTTCGGTGCGTTCAGAGAACGGTCCGGCCGAGTCGAAATCGCTCTAGACATGTAATCGAATCGCGTTGCGCCGCGCCAACCTCTCCTTCGCGGCAGTGCTCTACGAGCCCCTACGAATTAGCACTTTCGGCACCCATTTTTTCGGAGATCGTGAGACTGTCAGCATGAAAACGCCCTTTCTCGAACTTGCGCCCAGCTATCTTGAGCTCAAAGCCGAAATTGATGTGGCCATCGCTGGAATCCTCTCCAGAGGCTGGTACATTTTGGGAAATGAGGTAGCCGCTTTCGAGGAGGAGTTCGCGCAGTATCTTGGAGCAAAACACTGCATCGGTGTTGCCAGCGGCCTGGATGCTCTGGTTCTATCCCTGATGGCGTACGAGATCGGCCCCGGCGCAGAGGTCATCGTCCCTTCGAACACATATTTTGCGACCGCGCTGGCCGTCAGCCGTGCTGGCGCACAAGTGCGATTCGTCGAGCCTAGCGTCGAAACACACAACCTCGATCCCATTCGGCTCGAAGCGGCCATTACCGAGCGCACCGCCGCGGTGATCCCCGTTCACCTGTATGGACTTCCCGCGGACATGGACGCGATCAATGCCATCGCGCGCAAGCATGGTATCCGAGTGATCGAAGATGCGGCGCAGGCGCACGGATCGAAATACAAAGGGCGGCGCACCGGCACCCTGGGTGACGCTGCCGCGTTCAGTTTCTACCCCGGCAAGTGCCTGGGAGCTTTTGGCGATGGTGGAGCGGTGGTGACGAACGATGACCACATTTCGGAGAAAGTGCGCGCACTCCGAAATTACGGCTCCCGGATAAAGTATTTCAACGATTGCAAAGGATTGAACAGCAGGCTCGATGAACTCCAAGCGGCCATTTTGAGGGTCAAGCTACGTTATCTAGAAGAGTGGAACGCCCGGCGGGGGAAGATCGCAAATCTCCTTCAGGATACTCTGCGCGAAGTTCCAGAGATTGCAGCACCCGTGGAACCGCCAGGGATCGAGTCGTGCTGGCACTTGTACGTCATTCGAACACCCGAGAGAGACCGCGTGCAGCAGGCGCTGGAAAGCCATGGGATCGGAACGATGATTCATTACCCGCTGCCGCCGTATCGCCAGAAGGCTTACGCCGAGCTGGATTTGCCGAAGGGCTCCTTCCCCATTGCAGATCAACTGGCGGATGAGGTTCTGAGCCTGCCCATGGGCCCGCACCTCGCGGACCGCGAATGGATCCAGGTTCTGCGGGAGACGATCCAAAAAACTCTGGCGCCGGAAGTACTCGCGCGCCGAGGGCAGCCAGAGTGTGTTTCCCGAGTAAGCCCTTTTTGATTCGGTTCAATGCAATCCCCAGCACTCAAAAGTATGTTTCGAACACTGCTTGGGCGCTCGCCTGGCATTGAATCAGCGCTGCGAGGGTTTTATCTCGCCGCGCATTTCCACCCCGTGTCGCCCGAGAATTTTACGGGCGTGAGTGAGCGGCTCTCGGCGTCTTGGATGGCCGATGGAATACCAGGGGAACAGTGGGCGGTCGTTGAACCACAGCTGGCGTCGTATCGAGCCGGCAAGCCCAGCGCGACTTTCGACGCCCTAGTTGACATCCTTGTCCATAATGTCCCCGAACTTTGCAACCGAAGCCTACTGGAAATCGGATGCTCCAGCGGGTATCACTCAGAGGTCTTGCGTTGCAGAGGAGTGAAGGCATCGTATCAGGGCTGCGATTTTTCTCCGGCATTCATCCGCCTAGCCCGGCAGATGTATCCCGCAATTCGATTCGATGTAGAAGACGCAACACGGCTCAGGTACAACTCAGACTCCTTTGACATCGTCGTTTCTGGCTGTTGTCTCTTGCATATTTCCGAGTACGAAAAAGCGATCGCCGAAGCTGCCAGGGTTTCGCGCGAGTTCGTGGTTTTCCATCGCACTCCGGTCCTTCACATGACGGGGCCCGCGTTTTACACGAAGAACGCATACGGGGTCGAAATGCTCGAAATACACTTCCATGAGCAGCAACTCGTGCGGATGTTCACGACACACAAGCTTCATGTGGTTGATATCAACAGTCATTTGTCCTTACCCGAAAGCAGGCATTCCGAACCCCTGATCTACAAGACGTATCTATGCCAAAAAATGAAGTGACCGAGGACCGGCTTCGTGAGGTGAGTCAGCCTTCCGGTGAGGCTGCACCGCTCTATCTTCAGCTCACCTATATGTACGCCCCTGCCTGGGGGTACGGCGGGCCGGTGCGGCTGCTGTTCGATTATGCCCGGTGGATGAGCAGCAATTTCGAGGTGGCGGTTTTCACCAGCGATATCCATCACGATTTTACGCGAATCGCCGTGAAATCAGAAACTATCAGCGGTGTGCCCATCGAAAGGCATAAGCTCTTCTTTCCCACACTTGCGAAAAAGGGCTTTTATCTGCCTTCGCCCCTGATGTGCGTGCGAGCCGCACGACGGGTCCGCTCGTCGCGCGGACCGGCAATCGTTCATTTCTCTGAATTGCGCGGTCCGGTTCCGCTCTATGCCCTGCTGCTGAAACTGCTGTTCGGAAAACGAGTGACACTGGTCCACTCCGCGTTCGGGTCGCTGCACTACAAAAGGGGATGGCGTCGAAGGATCTACGACGCTCTCTTTATGAAGACCTTCGTCAGGCTAGTGGATTTTTGCATGGTACAAAACGGGCATGAGCGCGATGCGTATGGCGCGATCTGCCGGGAGTATGGGCAAAAAAACGAATCAAAAATCATTCTCTTGCCGCTGCATCTGGACGGGGTTGCAGCCGATTCCGCGCGATACACCGAATCAGGAAAGAACCCCGCTGCGATGAGGAGCGTGCGGAGAGCGTACGGCATTCCCGAGGATGCGCTCGTCTTCCTGTTTCTCGGGCGGTGGCATCCCGCAAAAGGCATTCTCCGGATGATAGACGCGTATCGGAAATTCTGCCGCTCCTGCCCACGAAACACGTTGCTTCTGATTGTGGGCCGCGACGACGGGTTTCAAGCAAAAGTGGAAGAGTACCTTGCCGGGAACCATGCTCAGGAGAAGATTCGCATCGTAAGCAACGTCTACGAAAACCGGTTTGACTACTATTTCCTCGCGGACGTTTTTCTCGGCTTCCCAACCATTTTTGAGGAAACCATGCTGGCCTCGATCGAGGCCATGGCTTGTGCGACGCCTATCATCGTTTCGCGCGAAGCCGACATCCCGTTTGTGGAAAAGGAGCACGCCGGGCTAGTCATCGACTTCGATGTGCGAACAGCGGCGGAAGCTATGGGAACGATCACCGAGAACCTTCCTGCTTTCCAGGCCAATGCACGGCGCGTCGTCGCACGGCATTTCAATGGAGAATCTGTCTCGACGACATTCAGTGCGATTTTCAGGGGAGTGCTCTCGGGAGGGCTATCCTCCGATGTACCTGGTGTGCCGGAAGAGATCCAACCAACATGGGCCGGGAAGGAACCCTGCGTCGAGAGCACTTCATCAATGGCGTCGGGGGGTGATTCGTGACGCCATTTCTAACCGCCCATACAAATGCCTATCCATTGCTGGGACAACGCGGTGCGCTTGGATAGGTTGCGGAAGTCGTCTATGTTGTCGGCACTCGTGCTTCCGCTCGGTGCTGGTTATGAGATGAGGCTCAAATCCACCAATGTTAACAGTTCGTCAAAAGATACACACCGTTTTATGGGTAGACCGGCTGCTTGCAGGCAGGAACTACCCTGCCGAGCTGAATTTCATCAAGAATTCGCTTTCTTCGGAAGATGTCTGTTTTGATGTGGGCGCGCATTCGGGGACTTGGTCGTACCCGCTCTCCAAGATCGTTAATCACGTATATGCGTTCGAAGCACTGCCCTACTACGCCCAGGTGCTGGGCGCGACAATCAACCTCCTTGGAGTGAAAAACATAACGGTCGTAAACAAGGCCGCTTCCGACTTGCAGGAAACAGTGAGCCTGATATGGAAGGACACTTCGGGGAAGCGACTGACTGGTTTCACGCACGTTGCAGGCGCCGGCGAACAGCAGGGGCACCGTGTCAGTGTTGCGGCTGTACCGCTGGATTCATACATTAGTAATGACAACGTCGCTGGCAAGCGCGTGGCATTTATAAAGTGCGACGTTGAGGGCTACGAGTGCCAGGTGATCGTTGGAGCAAGGCGCCTCATCGCCCAATGGCACCCCCTGATTTTCGCCGAGGCAAAAGAGGACTGGTTCCGACGATATGGGAAGACCTCAACGAATCTATTCGAGATTCTGAATTCTTACGGCTATTCGGGAAGTATATTCAGCTCTGATGGCACGCTGCAGGAAATCACGGCAACAAGCTATTCAGGATCCGGCGATATCTTGTTTCGTCCGATGTCCTAAGTAATCTAAGTAAATATAACTCTATAGGTATACATAATCGCCCAGCTCATAGCGATTGGTTCGGCGCATGCCGCTGGTCGAAAAATCGCTCGCCAGTCGAGGCAGAGGTGGCAGCTTTGAGTGTGAAACGTATTTGTATTATTGATCCCATGCTGACTAGGTACAATCTGCCGGTCTTCCTGGAACTATCCCAATATTGCCGAATCGATTGGATTTTTTCGCCTTCGTCCGCAAAATCCGGTTTCGGGTCGCTGCCCCGCACGGAAGCGCCAAGTTTGCGGTACATTGAGATTCCCACGCTGAAACCTTTCGGTGAGAAGTTCGGAATGTTTCAGTGGGGCATTCTGAAGTACATTCTCAAAGAAAAGCCGGATGCAATCAGGATTTTCGCGAATGTCCGTTACTTGAGCTTCTGGACGACGTTGCTCCTGGCGAGGCTTCATGGAATTCACCTGTATGCACACGGAGTGGGTTTCTTCAAGAGGCGTCGGATCGGCCTCATCCGCCGCCTCATGATGAGCGTGGTTCTGCGACTAGTCACTTCCTACATCGCTTACGCGCCAATCGTTCGCGAATCTTTTGCGGCTCATGGATTCTCTCTGGACAAGATCTCCTTAGCTCACAACTCGCTGGTCAATCCATTTCCTGTCCGGCCGGAAGAGAAAACGGGCACAGAACGGGGCATTCTTTTTGTCGGGAGGCTACGGCCCGGAAGCGGCCTGAGGCTGCTCTTGCGGGTGCTGAGACGCCTCCACGAGGAAGGTAGTTTCCCATTGAGGCTGCACGTTGTTGGGATTGGTGAAGAGGCTACACAACTCCGCCGGGAGGCTGCCGGGTGTTCTTGGGTAACCTGGTATGGAGATGCGGATGACATTCAGGTAAGTACGATCTCCCGTGATTGCCTTTTTGGCTGCTATCCGGGAAATGCGGGCCTCAGCGTCGTCCACCTGATGTCGCTCAGTCTACCAGTGATCATTCACAACGATTTGACGTCACACGAAGGGCCGGAACCGAGCTTTGTTCGGGGTGGAGTAAGCGGGATCCTGTATGACCGCAAGAGCCCGGAAGAATCGCTTTATCGCGTACTGCGGGAGATAGCGATGGAACCGTCCCGCGTAGCGCGGATGCAGCGTTCCGCTTTCGAGGAGTATAAGTCCTTAGTGATTCCACCGTATGCAGAGAGGCTGTGGTCTATCTTCAGCGGGAAGAGCCCGTATCACGGAGAATCCTCTCTGTCGCGGTGAAAAGTCAGCTCAAACATTGAATGGATTTCTAAACGGACGAACCCCCGGCGAACGCGTCGCTCGTGATCAGTTTAGGTACCTCTTCGGGTGAGGATGAAAGTGCCACACGCCAGGTCTCCCCTCGGAATAAACCTCCATCGATACCTGGGGAAGCCCAACGAGGGAATATGCGCGCCTCTTTGGCAAAAGTTTGCTTTCCTGAGTTCGTTTTGGTTGCTCGGGCGCCTATAAGATGCAACATTTCTATCTACTACTCTTGGTCATCTTGGTCGCGACATACTGGTTCGTTCTGAATACCGTCAGGAAAAGTCGCCTTGGGCTAACACCCTTATTGGGTTGGATGGTAGGTTTGGCGTACTTTGTCCTCGCTCCCCTGACCGTCCTGACGCTCAATGGAGGATTCAAATTCCCGGATTCATATGGCTTGGATGGGAACTGGGGAGATATGGACTTATCAAGGCCGCGGTTCCTGGGCCCCTACCTTTTCATCTGGCTCGCTCTGATGCTGACATGTGCCGTCGCCTACTTCTTTTGCCCGCGATGTGTTTCGGAGGGAAACAGCAAATACCTGGTTTCGCGCCGCAGGCTCGAACAAGTCATCCTCATCACCATGGCGCTAAGCCTTCTCGACTGGATCGCAACGGTCTGGCTCACCGGCGGCATCGCAGAGTTCATCGTCTCGCATTGGTATAAACGCCAAGAAGATCTGGTTCAGCATTTTGGAAGCGCGTACATCCTGTATATGCGAACGTCACTGGTGAATCAGATTCTGTTCACCAGCGCCGCCGCGCTGTACGCGGGCGAGGGATTGAGACGCCGGAACACGCGCTGGGTTTTCACATCGCTAATCCTCCTCTTTCTGTTCATTGAGATATTCATGAGCGGCAATCGGATCTTCTTCGCAACTTACCTGTTGTCCGTTCTGACTTCCTGCTGGGTCTACGGAAGGAAGAAGATCCTCGTCACGCTGGTCGCCACCTCACCCCTCCTCGTCATCGTGTTTAGTGTCTGGGCTTGGGTGCGCGCAGACCTGAGTGCGATTCCCGATTCTGTGGAAAGGGAAGTGAGCAATGCAGATTTAGGCAACCCTGGTGTTACCAGGCTGATTGATGTGACAGAAGGTGCAGCTGTGATGCTCCTGATGAATATTGTCAACGATTTTGGGAACAAGTACGACTACCTCTACGGAAGCACCTACAGCCGGCTCTTCACGTTTTTTCAGCCCCGGACTATTCACCCCGAGCGGACTCAAGACTTTGCGACGATTACTGCGAATCTCTACGAACCGGGCGCAGTAACGTCCCTCGGCTCTACGGCATTAGGAGAAGCTTGGGCAAACTTCGGAGTCTTGGGCATCTTCGTCTTGCCGGGGATCACCGGCCTGGCGCTTCTTTACTCGGAGAGACTTACTGCGGCCGGTGACAAGCGTCTGCTTTTCTGTTCGGTTTCCTTCGTAATGCTCATTTGGTTCGCAAGGTCGCCCTTCGCGGAAAACGCCATTACTTGGATCGGTACCGCGCTTCTGATATGGGCGCTCAAGCTGGAAAAGGGATTGTGCGTTCGGACGGCGGCTCGCAAGACGCTGGCACCTGCGGGGCTGCCTTCGGTCTTCCCGCTCACGGCGGCGGAACCGTCCGCGTGAGCGAGAAGCAGATAATGGCGTTCAGTACGGCGACAAACCTTTTTTGGACCGCGAGGCATCGCAAGGTGAAATCAAGTCGCTAACGGGAGGGCAGGCATGCTTGAGGAAATCTACTACAAAGCGAAATCGCTCGTGCG
>Ga0137415_10003864_pt1 | contig 14854 bp, 10 predicted proteins | sample CZODoug3_1_1_16f_FD_183082 | JGI IMG/M metagenome (GOLD analysis project Ga0137415, IMG submission 183082) | Vadose zone soil fungal communities from Angelo Coast Range Reserve, California, USA - CZODoug3_1_1_16fungal (Hybrid Assembly) | ecosystem: Environmental > Terrestrial > Soil > Vadose... | reverse complement strand
TGCTCGCGCTGGTCGGCGGATTCTCCTACGACCAGAGCCAGTTCGACCGCGCCACGCAGGCCATGCGCCAGCCGGGGTCGTCGTTCAAGCCGTTCGTCTACGCGGCGGCGCTCGACAACGGCTACACGCCCTCGACCGTCGTGGTCGACGCCCCGATCGAGATCGACCAGGGGCCGGGCCTGGGCATGTGGCGGCCGGAAAACTATTCGACGGGCAAGTATTACGGTCCGCAGACCTTGCGATTCGGCATCGAGCAGTCGCGCAACGTCATGACGGTGCGGCTGGCGCAGGACGTGGGCATGCCGCTGATCGGCGAATATGCCAAGCGCTTCGGCGTCTATGACAGCCTGCCGCCCTATCTGTCCTTCGCGCTCGGCGCCGGGGAAACGACCGTGCTGCGAATGACCGCCGCCTATTCGATGTTCGCCAACGGCGGGCGCCGGATCACGCCGACGCTGATCGATCGCATCCAGGACCGCTACGGCAAGACCGTCTACAAGCACGACCTGCGCGAATGCAGCGCCTGCGACGCGACGAAGTGGCAGAACCAGCCGGAGCCCAGCCTGATCGACCGGCGCGAGCAGGTGCTTGATCCGATGACCGCCTACCAGATCACCTCGATGATGGAAGGCGTGGTCCAGCGCGGCACCGGCACGGCCGTGCGCGAGGTCGGCAAGCCGATCGCCGGCAAGACCGGCACCACGAATGACGAGAAGGACGCTTGGTTCATGTCCTTCACGCCCGACCTCGCGGTCGGCATCTACATGGGCTACGACAAGCCGCGCCATCTCGGACGCGGCGCCACCGGCGGCCACCTGGCGGCGCCGATCGCGCGCGACTTCTACAAGGTGGTGCTGGCCGACAAGCCGGCGGTGCCGTTCCGCGTGCCGCCCGGCATCAAGCTGATCCGCATCGATGCCAAGACCGGAACGCGCGCCGGGCCGGACACACGGTCGGCGATCCTGGAAGCCTTCAAGCCCGGAACGGCGCCGCCCGACAGCGCCGCGATCATCGGCAGCGCCGACGGGCCGGGCGTCACTCCGGACGCGGACCGGGCCGTGCGCTCGGGGACCGGCGGGCTGTATTAGCCACCCAGCGATTGACGGTTTTTTGCTGCGCGTGGCTCTCCGGCGCTCGGCATCGTGGTAGCTTGCCTCGGGGCGACTTGCCGATCGTTGCTTGGGGGGAGGGCTTCATGACATTTTGCCGGCACATAGGCGCGCGGCCGCTTTTGCTCGCGGTCGCCGTGACGGCGGCCGCTGGTGCGTGCGGCGCGCAGGCCGAGACGGCGCTCGAGCGTGGCAGCTACCTGGTGAATGCGGTGATGGCCTGCGACGGCTGCCACACCCCGCGGCAGGCCGGCGGCTTCGCGATGGAGCGCAGATTCTCGGGCGGAGCGCAGACCTGGGACACGCCCGCCTATACGGTCAAGGGCGCCAACATCACGCCCGATCGCGACACCGGTATCGGCGCCTGGAATGACGACGACCTCAAGCGCGCGCTGACCGAGGGCATTCGTCCCAGCGGCATTCCGCTCGCCCCGCAGATGCCCTTCGTGTTCTACAAAATTCTGACGCTGCGCGACCTCGACGCGGTCGTGGCCTATATCCAGTCGGTGCCCGCGGTCCGCAGCGAGGTGCCGCCGCCGAGCTACAAGGCGGCGATGAAATTCGCCCTGATGCCGGGCGGCGAGAAGCCGATGGCGGACGAGGACTTGCGCGATCCGGTCAAGCGCGGCTTCTATCTCGCGACCATCGCGCATTGCATGGAATGCCATGCGCGCCGACCGGACGGCGTGCAGGACTACGCAAGCTGGTTCGGCAGGGGCGGTTTCGAATTCCGCGACACCTGGGGGGCCGCGGTGGCGCGCAACATCACGTCGCACCCGGCGGCGGGTATCGGTGGCTGGAGCGACGCGGAGATCAAGCGCGTGCTGGTCGAGGGGGTCGGCCGCGACGGCCGCGCCCTCAAGCCGCCGATGGCGCGCCACATCTACTTCAAGCACATGACCGAGGCCGACGTCGGCGCCATCATCGCCTGGCTGCGCACGCTTCCGCCGCTCGACTAGGCGGCGCGCGAAGGGATCGGCATCACGGCGGCGCGGCGCGGATCAGGCCGGGCGCTCCCACACCATGCGGCGCACGCTCATCGCGCCGTCGACGGGATCGGGCGAGGGCGGCGTCTCGAGCATGAGGCGGCCGCCGGCAAGCCGGAAACGCCGCGTTTGCCGCGTGCCGGTCCAGATTTCGTTCCACGACACCTCGACATGGTGGGTGATCTCGTCGCCGTCGATCGAAAATGTGCCGGCGTAGCTGACCAGGCTTTTCATCAGCGCGTCGGCCTCGGCCGGGGTGATGCGCACGCCCGCCGGCTTCCGACGGTCGCCGCGCACGATCACCACCATCATGCGGTGGTCGGCCGAATAGCTGATGTAGCCGATCGGATGGGGGCCGAAGAAATCGACCTCGGCGCCGCTCCGACTGTCCTCGCGCAGCACCGAGACCAGCTTCCAGGTGCCGAGGAGCCATGCCGGGACGGAGTCGCTCACCGGCCCGCTCGCGCCTTCGGCCCGTCGGCGCATGGTCGCGACCTCATGGGCATCGTGACATCCAAGGGGTCGGCGTTCCGCTTGCCGTGACCCGGCCGTCCTTCACGATCGTCTGGCCCGCATTGGCGCCGTCGCGCGGACGGTTCGCCATGGTGCGCAGGCGCCCCTTGTGAATCGCCACCACGAGATCCTGGGTGGTCTCGCCGTTGAGCCTGATGCGGATGGACACCCGGTCGTCGTCAATTCGCTTGGCATCGAGCACCTCGTAGACATTCTCGCGGAAGCTCGTGCCGAACGCCTCGCTGAAGCCGACCCCACCGCCCGGCGTGGCCGACGTCGTGCGCAGGCTGTTGCCGGGGCTGGGCGGCTGGTCGCAATCGGGCGACCACCGGCCCAGAAAGCCGAAGGCCTCCAGCACCCGCCGGGGCGATTCCGCGGCCATGACCGGGAAGGCGAGGCCGGCCGTCAGGGACGCGATCAGGATCGTGGCGCGGACGAAATCCATAACTTGCCTCGGTAGGTCGCCGGCACTGTAGGGCGCAACGCCTGCGATCGGCAATCGCGCCGCGCCGGCCGGTTGCGCGGCTGCCGCCGGATCGCTACATCGTGGCGGCCGGGCGTGAATCGCGGCCCTGCGGCTCGAACGGATGAATTCATGCGCGCCGAAATCGAAAAGCTCCTCGAGGAGATCAAGCAGTCGGTCGGGCTGCTGAGGAGGCATCTTTGACGTCGACAAGGCACGCGCCCGTCTGGCGGAGCTGAACAAGCTCGCTGAGGAGCCCGGACTGTGGAACGATCCGCAAAAGGCGCAACGCCTGATGCAGGAGCGCACCGCGCTCGATGATCAGCTCGCAGCGCTCGGACGCATCGAGCGGGATATCGAAGACAATATCGGCATGATCGAGCTCGGCGAGCAGGAGGGCGACCGCAGCGTGGTGGCCGACGCCGAGGCCGCCCTCAAGGCGTTGCGCGCCGAGGTCGGACGCCGCGAGCTCGAGGCGCTGCTGGCGGGCGAGGCGGACGCCAACGACAGCTATCTCGAGGTCCATGCCGGCGCCGGCGGCACCGAGAGCCAGGATTGGGCCAGCATGCTGCTGCGCATGTATGGGCGCTGGGCCGAGCAGCACGGCTACAAGGTCGACTATCTGGAAGAGACCGCCGGCGAGGAAGCCGGAATCAAGTCGGCGACCATCGAGGTCAAGGGCCGCAACGCCTTCGGATGGCTCAAGAGTGAAACCGGCGTGCATCGCCTGGTGCGCATCTCGCCCTTCGACTCCAATGCGCGCCGCCATACCTCCTTCGCGAGCGTCGGGGTCTTTCCCGTGATCGATGATCGCATCGTCATCGACATCAAGGAATCCGACGTGCGCACCGACACCATGCGGTCCGGCGGCGCCGGCGGCCAGCACGTCAACAAGACCGAATCGGCGGTCCGCCTGACCCACATCCCGACCGGCATCGCGGTCGTCGTCCAGGCCGAGCGCTCGCAGCACAAGAACCGGGCGGCGGCCTGGAAGATGTTGCGCGCGCGGCTGTACGAACGGGAGCTCAAGAAGCGCGAGGCGAAAGCGGCCGCCGATCAGGCCGCCAAGACCGATATCGGCTGGGGCCACCAGATCCGCTCCTACGTGCTGCAGCCCTACCAGATGGTCAAGGACCTGCGCACCGGCGTATCCACCTCGAATACCGGCGCGGTGCTCGACGGCGACCTCGACGAATTCATGCAGGCGGCGCTCGCCCAGAAGGCGTTCGGAACGGAGCCGACCGAGGTGGAGGACGTCGAGTAGCGGGCGCGTTACGGGAAGCTTCCCATCCGGATGCCGGCGCGCAGGAATTTCTGCGGATCGACCGCCTCGCCGTCGATGCGGGTTTCATAATGCAGATGGGGACCGGTCGAGCGGCCGGTCGAGCCGAGCCGGCCGACGATCTGGCCGATCTTGATGGTCTGCCCGATCGTGACGTCGATCTCCGACAAATGGCCGTAGCGGGTCGCGAGACCGTTGCCATGGTCGACTTCGACCAGCCGGCCGTAGCCGCCGTTCCAGCCGGCCAGCGTGACGGTGCCGGACGCGGTGGCGCGGATCGGATCGCCCTGCGTGCCGTGGAAATCGATTCCGGTATGCATCGCCGGCCGGCCCAGGAACGGATCGATGCGCACCCCGAAACTCGACGTCATATCGATCTCGCCCGTGACCGGCTTGCGGATCGGCACCGTGCTCATGGTGCGGGTGAGCTTGTCGGCTTGCGCCCGCGCCACGCTGATGCGGTGGACTTGCCGCTCGAACGGATTGGCGGAGGACGCGAGCCGGTAGGGCACGAACGGGCCGCCGCTCGGCGGTTCCGAGGTTCGGCCGAGGCCCAGCTCGGCCAGCACGCCGCGCATGCGCTTGACCTTGGTGTCGTAGCTTTCCTCGAGCGTGTTGAGCGACCATGTCTGGCGCGCCTCGACCCGGACGAGCGAATCCTGCAGGCCCGCGAGCGCGCCCTCCAGGCCGCCGCTGGTCGCGGCCGCCATACGGCGGCTCGCCGAGGGCGCCGCACCGCGCAATTCGAAGCGGGCTTCGCGATCCGGCGGCGCGGTGAAGACCGCTTTGTCGCTGATCGGGGATGGTTTGGGCGGGGCGGCCGGCGAGTCGCCGGCGCCCGGGCTGCGCGCGTTCGGCTTGATGGCGCCGGTGACGGCCGGATCGGCCAGCGCGCCGAGCGAGGAGGCGCGCGCTTCGAGCGCGGCCTGCCGCTTGAAGAGCTGGTCGAGCCGACGCTCGAACTGGTCCTGATCGAGCAGCTGGCGGCTGGTCACGCGGTCGACTTGCCCGCGCATCTCCGCGATACGGTCCTCGTAGGCGAATTGCATCTCCGCCTGGCGCGCGATCAGGCGCGTGAGCACGTCGTCGTGGAAGGCGAAATAGGTCGCGGTCACCGCCGACCAGCCCGCCATGATCACCAGCGTGCCGACGCAGGTCCAGAATGCGACCGGCCCGATCCGCACCTGTCGTCCGGCATGAAGGAGCGTGTAGTCCTTCTGCTGGGCAGGGCGTCGGGGTTGGGTGGCGGGATGTCGTCGGGGGGCGGGGTCTGCCCTGGGGGGCTCGTCGTGGGGGATGTGGCGGTGCGCGGCACGATGCGCGTAGCGGTCGTCGTCATGCCGGTCGCGAGCTTGCCCGTAGGGCTCGCTCGCTTGCTGATGGGACGCAGACCGTGGCGACATCGACGCTCCCGCGCCGTGCCCGCGTACGAGCAGCCGGCGCCTGTTGCGGCGAATTTGGTCGCGACGTGGTTAATTTTCAGCAAACGGCGACGGATATGCCGCCAACATGGCTGATGCTCTCGACGCCGTCCCGAAATCCGTGGCGGCAGCGCCCCGACCCTAGAGGGCCTTGGCGGCGGCCAGGACTTCTTCGGCGTGGCCTTCGACCTTGACCTTGGGCCAGATGCGGGCGATCAGGCCGCCTTTGTCGATCAGGTAGGTGGCGCGCGTGATTCCCATGAAGGTCTTTCCATACATGGATTTTTCGCCCCAGACCCCGTAGGCGTCGAGCATCTTGTGGGTCTCGTCGGAGGCGAGCGGGATCGCGAGATCGTGCTTGGCCTTGAACTTGTCCTGCGCCGTCACGGGGTCGGCGGACACGCCCAGCACGGCGGTGCCGGCCTTGGCGAAGGCCTTGGCCAGCGCCGAGAAGGCCTTCGATTCGAGCGTGCAACCCGGGGTGTCGGCGCGCGGGTAGAAATAGACGACAAGATTTTGTCCCTTGAAATCCGCCAGGGAGACGGTTCCGCCGCCGTCGCGCGGCAGGCTGAACGCGGGGGCCTTGGTTCCGGGGGCGAGTTGGGGCGGCATATGCCTTCCTTTCGACTCTTTCGCACGGTCATTCTAGGTCGGCCTCAAGGTTTGGGGAGGGGCGCCGGCTGGTCAAGGATTTTCGCCCAAATCCCTGACCGTCCTTGGGGATGCGTCTCGACCTGTGGCACCATTGCGGCAGACAGGCGGGGGATGCCGATCCGGCATGAGGGACTGCATCAATAATCCAAGGCTTGCGGCGCTACGCGGCTTGGAAGAGTGCCTGCTGTCGCACCACCGTGCGACGCCTGGGGAACCGCCGCCGCGCCGCTTGTCGGGCTTCTGGCGCCGTGCCGGGCTGCGACGATGGCTGCGTTTTCCTGAATTTTTGCGTGGCCGGCGCATGCGCAACCTCGGCGTGGCGGTGGCCGCCGTGGTGGCGGTCATTGCGGTCGTCATGGGGGCGTTGTTTTACCGGCTCTCGAGCGGCCCCATCGCGCTCGATTTCGCGACCGACTGGCTCGCGGCGGCGATCAAGGAAAATCTCGGTGATCGCTACAGCGTCGAGGTCGGCGGCACCGTGCTCGAGCGCGACGAGAACGGGCGCACCGGCTTGCGCATCCGCGATATCATGGTGCGCGACGGCGATGGGGTCGTGGTCGCGAGCGCGCCGCGCGCCGAGGTCGGACTCGCCGGCTTCAGCCTGCTGACCGGCCACCCGCGCGCCGAAAGCCTCAATCTGGTGGGCGCCGAGCTCTCGGTGCGGGTCGAGCAGAATGGCGACGTCACGATTTTTGCGGCGGCCGACAAGCGTCCGCTGGCGCGCGCCCCGATGCTGGCGGCCGCCGAGGCGCAGCCGCTCCGGGATTTCGCGACCCCCGGGCTCGGCGCGTCGTCGCCGGCCTCGCCGCGCGGCGGCCTCGACAATCTCGCCGCCGTCCTGACCTGGCTCGACAGCGTGAGCGCGCTCGGTCTCGACGGGCGCGACCTGAGCGAGGTCGGCCTCAAGAGCGGAAGCCTCGTGGTCGAGGACCTGCGCAACGGGCAGCAGTCCAAATTCGAGAAGATCAATCTGAGCCTGACCCGGCTGTCGGCCGGCGAGGTGGTGCTGCGCATCAGCTCGGACAACCCGGATCGCCCTTGGGTGTTGCTGGCGGGCGTCAAGCCGCTCGGTGAAGGCCGGCGCGCGGTCAGCATCGAGGCGCGCAAGATCATGATGCGCGATCTTCTCCTCGCGTTGCGTCTCGGCGACGGGCAGGTCGATTCGGATCTGCCGCTGTCGGTGAGCTTGCGCGCCGAGCTCGCGCGCGATGGCGCGCCGCAAATGGCCTCCGGACAGGTGCTGTTCGGCCCCGGGACGGTGACGGACGCGAGCGATCGCGAATCGCATGTCGCGATCGACCGGGGCGACCTCACCGTCGACTGGGACGCCGGCCGGCGCACCTTTGCGGCGCCGTTCCAGATCGTCTCCGGCAACAATCGCATCACGCTGGTCGCCCGTGCGGAGGCGCCGCAGGAGGCGGGCGGGTCATGGAAGCTCGGATTGACCGGGGGGTCGATCGTGCTCGGGCCGCTGGCGCCCGAGGACGACCAGCTCCTGCTCAATCGCATCGCGGTGCTCGGCCGCTTCGATCCGGCCAAGCGGCTGCTCAATATCGATCAGGCGGATGTCGCCGGCAAGGACGTCGCCGTCGCGGCCTCCGGCTATGTCGACTTCTCGACCTCCGATCCCCGCCTGGTGATCGGCGCCGCCGGCCGCAACATGACGGCGGCCGCGTTCAAGCAGATGTGGCCGGTCTTCATCAACACGCCGGTGCGCAATTGGACGCTCGAGCATCTGCTCGCCGGATCGGTCGAGCGGGTCGAGGTCGCCACCAACGCGCCGATGTCCGTGTTCAAGGCCGGCGGCCCGCCGGTGCCCGACGATGGATTGTCGGTCGAGATCGTCACCAGCGGGACGGTGATCAAGCCGGTCGACACGCTGCCGGCCATTCGCGACGCCGACGTGATCACCCGCGTGTCCGGACGCACCGTCGTGATCAGCCTTGGCCGCGGGGTCGTCGATCTGCCGTCGGGCCGGCGGCTGACCATTGCCAACGGCGTGTTCGAGGTTCCCGATTCCCAGGTCAAGAAGCCGCCCGCGCGCGCCCGCATGCGCATCGAAGGGCCGGTGCCCGCCGCCGCCGAGCTGCTGGCGATGGACCGGCTGCGCGAGGCGTCGGGCTCGCCGCTCGACCCGTCCGGCAGCAAGGGCGCGGTGACCGCGCAGGTCACGCTCGGGCTGGCGATCGATCCCGACATGCCGAAGGGGAGCGTGAATTACAACGTCGTCGCCGACATCGCCAATTTCTCGGTCGATCATTTCATGATGGCCCAGCGGATCGAGGCGCAGACGCTGCGCGTCACCGCCAACCCGCAAGGCTACCAGGCACGGGGCGACGTGCGGATCGGCGGCATGCCGGCGATGGTCGATTACCGCAAGCCGCGCGGCGACGGCGAGGCCGAGCTGCGCCTGCAGGCGACCTTCGACGACGCGGCGCGCACCCGCTTCGGTTTCGATTTCAACGGCGCGGTGAGCGGCCCGATTGCGATCAAGCTCGGCGGCAAGATCGCGGCGTCGAGCGAGCAGGACAGCCGCTTCGCGATCGAGGCCGACCTCGCGTCGGCCAAGGTCGACAATCTCCTGCCGGGCTGGATCAAGCCGCAGAACAAGGCGGCGCGCGCGGCCTTCACCATGACGACCCGCAAGGGCGCCAATACGCGCATCGACGACATCGCGATCGACGGCGGGGGCGTATCGGTCAAGGGATCGGTCGAACTCGACGGCAATAGCGACGTCGTGGCGGCGAATTTTCCGGCGTTCGGAATGTCCGGCGACGACAAGGCGAGCCTGAAGGTGGAGCGCCTGGCGGACGGGCCGATGAAGGTCACGATGCGCGGCGACGTCTATGACGGCCGCAGCTTCATCAAATCGATCATGAGCGGAACGCCCGACGCGAAGGCGCGCCGCGGCATCGCCGACCTCGACCTCGATGTGAAGATCGGCGCCGTCGTCGGCTTTCACGGCGAGGCGCTGCGCGCCCTGGATCTCAAGCTCTCGCGCCGGAACGGCCAGATCAAGAGCTTCGGCATGGGCGCCAAGCACGGCGTCGACGCCGTGCTGTCCGGGGACATGCGCGGACGCGCCGGCGGCCGCCAGGTGCTCTATTTCGACAGCGCGGACGCCGGCGCGCTGCTGCGCTTTACCGACACCTATCCGCGCATGGCCGGCGGCCACATGTGGGCCGCGATGGACCCCCCGGCGCTCGAGCAGCAGACGCCGCTGGAAGGCCTTCTCAATATCCGCGACTTCGCCATCCGCGGCGAGGCGGCGCTCGACCGGGTGGTGGCGGGCGCGCCCGGGATGCAGGCGGCGGGCGTCGATTTCTCGCGCATGCGCGTCGATTTCCTTCGTTCGCCCGGCAAATTCACCATCCGCGAGGCGGTCGTCCGCGGACCGGCCGTGGGCGCCACCATGGATGGCGTGCTCGACTATGGCGCCAACGATGTGCGGTTGCGCGGGACCTTCGTGCCGCTCTATGGCCTCAACAACATGTTCGGGCAGATTCCAATCGTCGGCCGTTTTCTCGGCGGCGGCGACAAGGAAGGCCTCGTCGGCATCACCTTCGAGGTGGTCGGGCCGCCGGGAGCGCCGGTCCTGCGGGTCAATCCGATCTCGGCGGTGGCGCCCGGCCTGCTGCGCAAGGTGTTCGAGTTTCCGAGCAGCGTGCCCGGCGAGCGCTACCCCGATCCGCGCTCGAGCTACGCCGATCGCGATCGCTGAGCGGGCGTCACACCGGCTTCAGCAGCACGTGGCGCTTCCTGCCGAGCGAGAGCTTGATCACGCCCTCGGGCGTGAGGTCGCGCGACGTCAGCACCATCTTCTCGTCGCTCACGGTCTTGTCGTTGACCTTGAGGCCGCCCGCCTTGATCTGACGCCGCGCCTCGCCGTTCGAGGCGACGAAGCCGGTCTTCTCCGAAAAGGCCGTCAGCACGCCGATGCCCTTTTCGAGCTCGGCCGGCGCGATCTCGACGGTCGGCAGGCTGGCGGCGAGCGTACCTTCCTCGAAGGTCTGCCGCGCCGTCGCCTCGGCGGCCTCCGCCGCCGGCCGGCCGTGGATCAGCGCGGTCGCCTCGGTCGCCAGCACCTTCTTGGCCTCGTTGATGTCCTGGCCCGCGAGCGCGGCGAGCCTGTCGATCTCGGGGAGCGGAAGCAGCGTGAAAAGCCGGAGGAAGCGCGCGACGTCGCCGTCCTCGCTGTTGCGCCAGTATTGCCAATAGTCGTAGGGGCTCAGCATGTCGGCGTTGAGCCAGACCGCGCCGGCGGCGGTCTTGCCCATCTTGGCGCCCGACGCGGTGGTGAGCAGCGGACAGGTCAGCGCGTGGAGCTGGTGCGTCCCCATGCGGCGTCCGAGGTCGATGCCGTTGACGATGTTGCCCCATTGGTCGGAGCCGCCCATCTGCAGGTTACAGCCGTAACGCCGCGCCAGCTCCACGAAGTCGTAGGATTGCAGGATCATGTAGTTGAATTCGGTGAACGACAGCTCCTGCTCGCGCTCGAGCCGCAGGCGCACCGAATCCATGGTCAGCATGCGGTTGATCGAAAAGTAGCGGCCCACGTCGCGCAGCATCTCGATGTAGTTGAGCGTGGCCAGCCATTCGGCATTGTCGGCCATCACGGCGTCGGTGCGACCCGCGCCGAACCGCAACAGCTTCGAGAAGGTTCCCTTGATGCTGTCCTTGTTGGCGTCGATTTCGTTGTAGCTGAGGATCTTGCGGGTCTCGTCGCGTCCCGAGGGGTCGCCCACGCGGGTGGTCCCGCCGCCCATGAGGGCGATCGGCTTGTTGCCGGTCTGCTGCAGCCAATGCAGCATCATGATCGACAGCAGGTGGCCGACATGCAGTGACGGCGCCGTGCAGTCGTATCCCACATAGGCGACGACCTTGCCGGCGGCCGCCAGGGCATCCAGGCCGTCGGCGTCCGAGACCTGGTGGACATAGCCGCGGCTCGCCAGCACGTTGAGGAAATCGGATTTGTAGGCGGTCATGACTCTGCTCGAACCCTCGGCCGTCATGGCCGGGCTTGTCCCGGCCATCCACGTCTTGCTTTGAAAAAGCAAGCATGAAGTAAGTCGTGGATGCCCGGCACAAGGCCGGGCATGACGATGTTAGAGATTGCGGCGGTGGTGTAACAGGTCTGGGGTCGGATTCAAACCGAGGGGTGCCGTGCGGGCGATCGGACTGATGAGTGGCACCTCGCTCGACGGCGTCGACGTGGCGCTGATCGAGACGGATGGCGAGCGCGTCGCCGCCCTGGGGCCGAGTTTCTGCCGGCCTTATTCGGCGGACGAGCGGGCCATTCTGCGCCAGGCGCTGGCCGAGGCGGAGGTCCTGACCGATCGCGCGGCGCGCCCCGGTATCCTGGCGCGGGCCGAGGCGCTGGTGACGCGCGCGCATGGGGACGCGGTCGAGACCTTTTTGGCGGACAACGATATTGCGGCGGTCGATGTCGTGGGATTCCACGGCCAGACCGTGCTGCACCGCCCCGCGCTCGGGCTGACCGTGCAGATCGGCGACGGCGCCGCGCTTGCGCGCCGGCTCGGGCGGACCGTGGTGCATGATTTCCGCGCCGCCGACGTGGCGGCGGGCGGGCAGGGCGCCCCCTTGGTGCCGGTCTTCCATCGCGCGCTCGCCGCCAGCCTCGCCCGGGAAAAGCCGGTCGCGGTGCTCAATATCGGCGGCGTCGCCAACGTGACCTTCATCGATGACGATCGCGACCCGGTGGCCTGCGACACCGGACCCGGCAACGCGCTGATCGACGATTTTCTGCGCGCGCGCCTCGGCCGCGCCTTCGACGAGGACGGCGCGACCGCCGCGCAGGGGAAGGTCGACCAGGCCTTCGTGGCCCGCGTGCTCGCCCATCCGTTTTTCGAGCAAAAGCCGCCGAAATCGCTCGATCGCAATGCATTTGCATTCGTTGAGAGCGGGCTGTCGGAATTTTCAGTTCCCGACGGCGCCGCGACGCTCGCCGCGCTGACCGCGCAGGCGGTCGCGTGTGTCGTGCCGCGGCTGCCGCGTCCGCCCAAGACCTGGGTCGTGGCCGGCGGGGGCGCGCGCAACCGCACCATCATGGGGATGCTGGCGCGGCAATTGGCTCCGGCAAGCGTCGAGACCGCCGATGCGGTCGGCTGGTCGTCCGACGCGCTCGAGGCGCAGGCCTTTGGGTATCTGGCGGTGCGCTGCCTCAAGGGGCTCCCGATCACCTTCCCGACCACCACCGGGGTGCCGCAACCCCTCCCGGGCGGGGTGGTTGCCGACGGCCGCTGAGGGGGCCGGAAACCCTGCTTTCCATTGCGGCCGGCCGCCGATAAAAGATGCCGGGCCGCATGATGGGTTTTGGAACCGGCGTGCCGGCCCTTGCGAAGGAGATTCACATGTATTCCGACGTGCAGCTCTTGATCGACGGCGCCTGGGGGCCGGCCGCGAGCGGAAAAACCATTCCAGTGCTCAATCCCGCGACCGGCGAGGCGATCGGCACCGTGGCGCATGCGGAGAAAGCGGATCTCGATCGCGCGCTCGCCGCCGCCGAGAAGGGCTTCGCGACCTGGCGGAAAGTGTCGGCCTTCGACCGTTACAAGACGATGCGCAAGGCCGCCGATATTTTGCGCGCGAACGCGGGCGAGATCGCGGGCCTGATGACCATGGAGCAGGGCAAGCCGCTGGTCGAGGCCAAGGGCGAGACGCTCGCCGGCGCCGACGTCATCGACTGGTTCGCCGAGGAGGCGCGCCGCGCCTATGGGCGCACGATCCCGGCGCGACAGGACGGCGTCTATCAGCTCGAGATCAAGGAGCCGGTCGGCCCGGTCGCGGCCTTCACGCCGTGGAATTTTCCGATCAACCAGGCGGTCCGCAAGGTCTCGGCGGCGCTCGCCGCCGGCTGCTCGATCATCATCAAGGGACCCGAAGAGACGCCGGCCGCCTGCGCCGGGCTCATCGACGCCTATGTCAAGGCGGGCGTTCCGGCCGGCGTGGTCAACCTGGTGTTCGGCGTGCCGGGCGACATCTCGTCCTATCTCATTCCGCATCCGACCATCCGGAAAATCTCCTTCACGGGCTCGACCGCGATCGGCAAGCAGCTCGCGATGCTGGCGGGCCAGCACATGAAGCGCGTCACCATGGAGCTCGGCGGCCACGCGCCCGCGATCGTGTTCGCCGATGCCGACGTCGACACGGCGGTCAAGATCCTGAGCGCGAACAAGTTCCGCAACGCCGGCCAGGTCTGCGTCGCGCCGACGCGGTTCATGGTGCAAAAGCCTGTCTATGACGAGTTCGTCGGCAAGTTCGTGACCAGCGCCAAGGCGATCAAGGTCGGCGACGGCCTGGACGAGAAGACCCGCATGGGCCCGCTCGCGCACAGCCGGCGGCTCGACGCGCTGGAGGCCTTCGTGGGCGACGCGCTCGCCAAGGGCGCGAAGCTCGAGACCGGCGGCCGGCGCATCGGCAACAAGGGCTATTTCTTCGAGCCGACCGTGCTGACCAACGTGTCGCGCGAGGCGCGGATCATGAACGAGGAGCCGTTCGGGCCGGTGGCCGTGATCGGCTCCTTCGAGACCTTCGACGAGATGGTCACGGAAGCGAACCGGCTGCCCTATGGACTCGCGGCCTATGCGTATACGCGATCCGAAAAGACCGCGGCGGCGCTCGGCAATGCGATCGAGACCGGCATGATCTCGATCAATCACCACGGCCTCGCGCTGCCCGAAGTACCCTTCGGCGGCGTGAAGGATTCGGGCTACGGCACCGAGGGCGGCGCCGACGCGCTGTCGGCCTATCTGAACACCAAGTTCATCACGCAGCTGAACGTGTGAGGCGGGCGCGATTCTCGGTGCCCAAAGGGTGCGTCGGCGCACGGCGCATGACGCGCTTTCTTGCGATTCGACGGCTGCAATTCAAGTTTGTAACCTGAGGGTCTGAGCAAGTGGAGGGGGCATGAGCTTGCGCGTCTTCGTAATTGCGTGCGTTCTCGTCATCGTGGCGGCGACAAACAGCCGGGCCTACGCACAGGAGCGGCCCTCCGAGCAGCCGGGCGGGATCAAGTCAGAGACTCTCGATGAGCAGGTAGCCAAGACGCTGGCGGCGAAGCGCGGCGTCGTTCTCATCGACGCCGTCGCGTCGTGCGGAATGCCAACCATTACAGTCGGCAGGATGGTCGACGGAAAAATGCAGCGACTCTCGGCCATCGGCTCGGCGTCCTTTTTTGGCAAGCGGACGAAGTACGGCGCAATCCTGTTGCTGGTGCCCGGTGAGTTTCTTGTTCTGTCAGTGTCGTGCCCATCGGGCGCGAGCCGCACGGTGCTCAATGGTCCGTTCGCCAAATTTACTGTGGCCGCCGGTGAATTCGTCGATGTCGGCGTGCTCAAGCTGGACTACAAGACCGAAGGAGTCTTGGTGCACACCGGCACGATGCACAAATCCGTCGTGAGGGAAGG